>JAABUO010010757.1_pt1 | contig 10097 bp, 10 predicted proteins | sample 5559291 | NCBI WGS metagenome assembly JAABUO01 (sample SAMN10711878, study PRJNA513372) | rock metagenome | isolation source: Antarctica rocks | place: Antarctica: Victoria Land, Finger Mt sud
AGCAAAAGACGACTGTGCCCGCCAGTTCGTCACGGTGTCGCATCAGGATGCGGGCGGCGGAAAGGAGGATCGCGGTGTGCGCGTCGTGGCCGCAGGCGTGCATCGTCCCCGGTGTTTGTGAGCGGTATTCGACGGCGTTTTCCTCCTCGATCGGCAACGCGTCCATGTCAGCCCGCAACAGGATTGTCTTGCCCGGTTTGCCGCCGCGCAGTACCGCCTTGACGCCCGTCACTGCGATGCCGGTCTCGATCTCCTCGAAACCGATGGCACGCAGCCGCTCGGCGACGATCCCGCTCGTGCGCACTTCCTCCAGACCCATCTCTGGATACATATGGAAATCGCGCCGCGTCGCGATCAGTTCCGGTTCCCACTCCGCGATCTCATCGCGCACCGTCGTTGTCGTGGTCATATTTTCCGTCTCCATACGCATCGTCGGTCTCTCAGTGGCGCGAATCATACCACTGCCCGGCGGTTGCGCACCTCCCCGGCACGTAGGATCATGCACGGGCGAACGAATGGGAGCGCGGAAGGAGCAAAAAGTGACGCACGGCACGATGGGGCGGCGGATGAAATTAGGTGTGATGCCCTCGCTAAAGGAAGATTCGCTCAATGGGCGCACGCCAACATACAAGGAGATCGAGGCAATGGCGAAGGCAGCGGAGGAAGCCGCCTTCGATTCCTTCTGGCTCGCCGATCATGTGATGTTCCACTCGCCAGAGGGGGAGAATGTCGGCTGCTGGGAGGCGTTGACGTTTCTGAGCGCGCTCGCCGCCGTGACCTCGCACATCGTGCTCGGGCCCCTCGTTGCCTGTACATCATTCCGCAATCCCGCCCTCTTGGCGAAGATGGCGGACAGCCTCGACGAGATCAGCGGTGGGCGGTTCATCCTCGGCCTCGGCAGCGGCTGGAATGAGCCGGAGTACACAATGTTCGGCTGGCCCTTCGATCATCGCGTCGGACGGTTCGAAGAGGCGATGCAGATCATCGCGCCGCTCCTGCGCGATGGCCGCGTGGATTTCCACGGCGACTACTACGATGCCACCGATGCCGTGCTCCGTCCGCGTGGCCCGTCACCGAAGGGACCACCGCTGATGATCGGTGGCACGCGCCCGCGCATGTTGCGCCTCACCGCCCAATATGCTGACATCTACAATACCGATACCGTCTTTACGGCGGAACGCGTCACCGAACTCTGGACGGATGTGCGAGCGGCATGCGCGGCAATCGGGCGCGATCCCGCGACGCTCGAACTGACCTCGTTCACGTCGGTTCGCGTCCTCCACCCGGGTGAATCAGCACAACCAGACGAGCAAGCAATCGTCGGCACTGCGGAAGAGGTTGCCGCCACACTCCAGCGCTTCGCCGACGCGGGCGTCACGCACCTGATTCTGCGCTTCGAGCAACTGGGCGTGGCGGGGATCGAGCGTTTCGCGCCCGTGATGGCACTGCTGGATCGAAGTAGGTAACGTAGGCTTCAGTGTGCGTCTCCCACGGGAACACGAGCTGAAGCCTATGCGATCAGACACCTACGAACTCATAGGGGTTGGGTGGATCGGTTTCGGGTCCGGGTCCCACGTCGTGGGGATGCCGCTGCCGCCATCGAGAGTCGCCATGCTGTGCCGGTACGCCTCGGCGATCACCTGCACCGCTTCGGCGGGATCGTCCGTCACTTTCAGGAGGTCAAGATCGGGCAGATTGATCTTCCCTTCCGCGAGAACGGTGGAGGAAATCCAGTCGAGCAAGCCCTGCCAGTACGCGCGCCCGAAGAGCACGACGGGGAACATGCCGAGTTTGCCCGTCTGGATCAGCGTCAGGGACTCGAACAACTCATCGAGCGTGCCGAAACCGCCGGGGAAGCAGATGAAGCCCTCCGCGTACTTGACGAACATCGTCTTGCGCACGAAGAAGTAGCGGAAGTTGAGCGCGAGATTGACGTAGCGATTCATCCCCTGCTCGAAGGGCAACTCTATATTCGCACCGACGGAAACGCCGCCCGCGTCCATCGCGCCCCGGTTCGTGGCCTCCATGATGCCGGGGCCGCCGCCCGTGATCGTCGCGAAGCCCGCTTTTGCCAGCGCCGCGCCGACCGCCTGCGCGGCGGCGTACATCGGGTCGCTGTCGTGCGTCCGCGCCGAGCCGAAGACGGTAACAGCGGGGCCGATCCCCGCAAGCGCGTCGAAGCCGGAGACGAACTCACCCGTGATCCGCATGACGCGCCACGGATCGCTGTGCGTGAAGGCCGCCGCCCGCTCGTGGTCGCGATCCGTCCACGAGAGCAGTTTGCGGTCCTCGGTTGGCTGGCCGTGCCGTGCCGCGCGATTGAGGGTGATGTTCGGGATCATGCCATCCGCCATCTCCGGCCGATCGGGCACGTCATCGTTCGCCATCGTCATTCCTCCACCGATCATCGTTTAGAGCGGTTGGTTGCCCGCCGCGTATTTCGTCATCAGATGATCAACAAACGCGCTGTACCGGTCGGCGAGCGCGGCGTTCTCCAACACGAGCAAATTCTCCGCGTTGAACTCCGCGCTGCGCGAGAAGTTGTACGAGCCAGTAATCACCGTGTCGTCCACGACGAGCACTTTCGCGTGCATGAAGTCGTGGATCGTATCCGGTCGGTAGGGCGTCGAGTTCTTGCCGATGAGACCCGCCTGCGCGATCATCTGGCGCACTGCGTCAATCTTCCAGACATTGTGTGGCACATCCTGCCACTGCGTCAGCACGCTCGCCATCTGCGTGCGGTCATAGACGCCGCTCACCTGCACGTTACCTGCCACGAGCAGATTGCCGAGCGCCGAGATCAGTGCGCCTGAATTAATCAGCATACTCCAAACCCGCACGCGCCGATGCGCCCCGGAAACCCGCCTCGCTACCTCGTCATCAATCTGCGGCCCGCGCCCCGGCGAGAAGAAGACGTGCGCCGTTAGCGGTGTGTCCGCGTATGTGAGGTTCACGGGCGCTGTATCGAACGAACCGCTCGTGCCAATCGCGCCTTCGCGCCACAAATCCGCGAAATCCTGAGCATAGAACCGTACGAGGTCCGGCGAGGCGATCTGGAGGATGTTGTTCTCCTCGACATTCCACGCATCGTCGGTGAAGTTCGTCGAGCCCGTCCAGACCGACGCACCGGAGACATCATCGGTCGTGTCGGCGTCCGCGAGGTCACGGACGATGTACTTGTTGTGCATCAACTTCGGCCCGCCGATGCGGCGATAGGGGTAGCCGAGGGACTGGACGAACGCGCCGGTGCCCGCCGGAGCGGGGTCCATCCCTTGCGCGATGAGCGGCGGCTCCGGCTTGTCCGCGTCGTAGGCGATGCGGATCGCGACGCCTGCCGCCGCGCGCTCCTGCATGGCGCCCGCGACGACCGCCTTCAACGGGTCGCTGAGGCGAAAGTCGTAGAGCGCCAGATCGAGGCTCCGTTGCGCCCCCCGGATAAACCCCGCCAGTTGCGCGGCGATCTGCTCCCCGGTTTGCTCACCTTGCGCGAGTAGTGTTACGTCCAGATCATCCCCGGATGGCTGCGGCGGCTGCAACGTGTTCACTCGTTCCCTCCTGCTGTGACACTGCCCGGCAAGCGCGCGTCAGTCACGCGACACGAGCGGCGTCCACATCAGTATATGCAGGGATGATGCCGTGATATGGGAAGCGCCATCGCGCCGGATTGGCCCCCCCGACCCCCTCCGCCCGCCGTGCGGGGGAGATTGATCCATGATTAGGGGGTTAGTTTGTGGGATATGGCAAACGGATCGCATCAGCGGTCGCACAAGGGTATCCGCTTTCCGCACACCCTACACGCTCCTTATCGCGCCGTCAGACCGCCATCAATGATCAACGCGGAGCCGGTGACGAAGGCCGCTTCGTCGGAGGCGAGATAGAGCATCGCGTAGGCGATCTCGTCTGGTTGGCCGAGGCGTCCGAGCGGCTGGCGGGCGCGCAGTTGCACGCGGGTCGCCTCTTCCTCTCCCGCGTGGTACTTCGCGAGATAGGCGTCCACGAAGGGTGTTTCAACGGTGCCGGGGCAGACGCAGTTGACACGAATGCGATCCTTGACATGATCCACGGCGAGTTGCTTCGTCATCGCCGTCACCGCGCCCTTGGTCGTGCTGTAGGCGAAGCGGCGATCCACGCCAACCAACCCCGCAACCGACGACGTATTGATGATCGCACCGCCGCCGTGCTCCTTCATCCAGCGCACTTCCGCCTGCGCGCACAAAAAAACACCCTTGACATTGACGCCCATCAGCCGGTCGTAATCCTCCTCGCTTGTCTCCGTCACATCGCCGACGAGGCCAATGCCCGCGTTATTGATGCCGATGTCGAGCCGCCCGTACTGCACCGTCACGGTGTCAATCGCCGCCTGCACGCTGGCGTGGTCAGTGACATTTACATGATGAAACGAAGCCGTGCCACCCGCGCCAGTAATGGCTGCCACGACGCGCTGCCCGCCTTCGGTGTTAATGTCCGCAATGGCGATAGTCGCCCCTTGTTGCGCGAACAAGAGCGCCGCTTGCTCGCCGATGCCGCTCCCCGCCCCTGTGATGAATGCCACTTTGTCATCCAGCCGAAACAGCGTCACGCGAGCCACCTTTCAGAATTGAGGGCTGCGGGCGATATGAAGGTGAGCATCGGCCCGCTGTCCGCGATACGATTAATAGCGCGAGAATACACCACTTGCCTCGGAGCACCAAGATTCGCGTGCCCGAGATTGCATGTGCTCGCCCAGCGACGACGCGGTGATCCGTGCCGACAATCCCATAGCGGAGAGAGGGACCCTGCTGTCTACCGTTTAGGGATCAGGAGCGCCATCCTCCATCGCAAACCGCCCGGCTGCTTCCGGTCGCGATGCAGCCCACTCCGCGCCTTCACCAACCGGCATGAAGGAGACGAGGCGGAAGGCCTCCTGCGGGAGGCCGACGAAATTAAGTGCGCTGTCTTCGATGATCGCATGCCAGTGCTGGAGAGATGTGGAAAGCCCATGCGCCGTGATCGTGAGCCATAATGCGAGTTGCACCATGCCGATGCTCTGCGTCGCCTGATCCCGCGCTTCCTCAGCGGAAAAGCCGTCGCGCGGTGCGGTGCGGGCACGGTCTTCAAAAATCAGCAGGGTCATCCCGCCGTGGCGCATCCCATCCGCTCGTGTCAGATAGCGCACGCGACGATCACCTTCCAGCCGTGCCGTGATCGTCTCCTCGATGCTGTCCCAGAACGCGGTATTGCGCTCGCGAAGCGCGATGATCCGCCAGGGCTGTGTATCGAACGCCGACGGCACGACGCGTGCTGCGGCAGCGAGATCCGCAACGAAGTCGGGCGGGAACGATGCCGGAGTGAGTTTCCGTGTCGAGCGGCGCGCTTCAAGGAGTGCCGCAAACGCGGTTGCCTGCTCGGTCGTCGTAATCGCGCTCATTGCGCCCCCTCTCCATGTCGTCCGGCGTGCGCGGAGGCAAGCGTGGGGATCGCGGTTGCGCTCTGTCCGAGCAAGGGGAGGACCGCCATGCCGATCCGCTCGATCTCCTCAAGCATCGGGCTGCACTGGATGAGGAAGAGATCGAGCCCTGCATCGGCGAAGGCGTGCATACGTTCGGCGATCTGCTCCGGCGTGCCGACGAGGTTCGGTCGAAGCCCCCGATTCGAGACCGAGTAATCGCGGAGTGTCAATTCGCGTTCGAGTTGCGACATCGTCGTGAAGTCCTTGAAGCCCGCATAGCCTGCTGTCTCCTTGACATCCGTGATCCGCGCCAGTTCCGCCTGGGCTTCCTCTTCGGTATCGCGGCAGATGACGTACGCCGCCATGCCGTAGATCATTGTCTTGCCGTGTGCCGCTGCGCGCGCGCGCATCTCCGCGATCTTGCCGCGCACCGTCTCCAGATCATCGCCGTGCATCAGGTACGCGTCACACTCGCGCGCAATCAGGTCCTTCGCCGCAGGCGATTCGCCGCCGGCATACAACCGAGGCCACGGCTGCTGAACCGGCTTCGGCGCGAGATAGGCGTCCTCAACATGTGCGTGTTTCCCGTGCACGGTTGTCCGATCCTGCGTCCACATCCCCTTGAGTACGGAAAGAAACTCATCAGTGCGAACATACCGCTCATCGTGTTCGACGAATTGCATCCCGTATTGCCGTGCTTCTTCCGCCCACCAGGCAGAAACAATATTGAGCGTGAACCGGCCATGCGAGACGCGATCAATATTCGCCGCCATCTTCGCGACCACTGCCGGGTTGCGGAAGCCGGGTCGCACGGCCGCCATGATCTCCAACCGCTCAGTGGCTACCGCTAATGCCGCTGCTGTGGACCACGCTTCAAGTACCGGCTCGGCCGGGCCTTTGATGTCGTTCAGGTTGAGCTCTGCCACCAGCGTGGTCGAAAAGCCTAATTCCTCGGCGCGCCGCGCGACCTGGAGGCAATATTCCCAGGTCGCTGGCATCCCTTCATCCTCAACGTTGCGCAACCAACCGCCGAAGATCGGCAGCCAGAAGCCCACGCGCGGTATCGTTGTCTCGTTCATAGCTACGTCCTTCGTTTGTCTCTTCGCCATGCCGATTAGCACGCGCAAAAATACGGGGTCGGGTTGAAGAGATTCGTCATCATCCGTGCCGCCGGAGTAGGATCATCCGAGTCAATCACTGCATCAACGACCTGCTCACTGTCACCCGCGAAGAGCGCCGTCCACGCTTCTTCAGGGAGATAGGCGGCGGTCTCCGTACCCCTTCCGGCGAGCCGGAGAGCGATGTAATCCTTCGCATAGGTCCAGAGCAATCCCTCGCGCGCGGGTGGCGCGACTTCCGGCGCCCCTGTCGCATCCGCGTAGGCCAACCAGGGCAGATCCACACCCGCAGCGATCGGCAGGCCGATCCATTTCCAGACGCGCGTATTAATATCGAGGAGTTTGTGCTCGCCATCGCGCGCGTCGTAGATGAACTCGACTTCGGAGATACCGCGATAGCCGAAGGCCTTCAGGATGCGCACACCGCGCTCCGCGATTGCCGCCGGGCCCTCCGCCGCGACGAGGCAGCCCGTACCGAAGTCGGGCGGGTACTGCTCCAATTTGCGGCCAACGAACGCGCCATGCGCTTCGCCATCGCTGCCAATGTAGGAACAGACGGAGTAAAAGTCCGTCAGGCCCTGCCCAACGATCTCCTGCGCGACGAGCGGATGTCCGGCCGCACGCGCAATCGCCGCGTGGAGTTCCTCCGGCGAACCAACCCGCCACGCCTTATCACCGAAGACGTCATAGAACGAGCGCTGCTCGGTCGGTTTGACGATACAGGGATACGGCAAGGTCGCGGCGATCCCTTCCAGGTTTTCGCGCGTCAGGTCCCATGTTCCGGGGATCGGGATGCCGAGTTCACGCGCCGTTCCATACAGCCGTGCCTTGTCGAGCACAGGCTCGACGATCTCCGGGCCGGAGAACGGGATGTGAAAGTAGTACTCAAGACGCGCACGATGCCGGTTCACGGCGAGCACCCATTCATCATTCGTCGGATATAGAACGCCGCGCCGATCGAGGATCCGGCCCAGGTCGAGCAGATACCCGATAAACGCTTCCTCGTCGTCAAGGACATTCGGACAGAGCGCGGCGACAGTCGCATACTTTGATGTCAGCGCATACCCCTTGGGATCGCGATCAAGCGCGATGATCGGCACGCCGCGCCGCCCCAATGAACGTGCAACGGCCAAACCGGTAATGTGGCTATTGAAGACGATCGCGGCCGCTCGATTGCGTGTATTCACACGTTCGCGCACAGCACGTTGCACATCATCATGCGCGACCAAGGGAGAAATCATCCATGCCCCTTATATTATAGACTAATAAGCGCAACATAGTCATCTATACACAATCATAGTAGACGGCACGGACGCACATCTGTCAACGTCTCCCCAAGTGGTCGTACCGCAGCATGTCGCAGTGGATTATGGAGTATTATGTCAAAGGAAACTGTGGGTGGTACAGCGAAGAGAAGGCAGGATGGACATGAACGCATCTTTTTCCGTTGCTACGGCGGATATTGTCACCGTTATCGTCTCCCTCCTCGGCATGATGGCAGTCATCTTCGTCCTCATCCCGACGGTGACGTTTCTCCTTGCGCGGTCGGCGTATCGGCGCGTTCGTCGCGACCCGCGTGTGAGCCGGACGGCGCTGCGTATTCGAGAGAAGACAAGCCCGCCCGGGCCGCGCCGGAGCCTGATGCAGCTCCGGGTACGCCTGGCCGATACCGTGACGAGCGCGCGGGTGGCCGTCGGAGTGATTCAGACGCATGGGAGCGTGCAGGGCGAACTGGCGAGCCTCGTTCGTCGGATTGACCGCGTCGCCGTACCGCTCGACGCGCAACTGCGCCTGATGCAGATGGAGCCGAACGTGCGGCTCCTCTATGAACTGCTCCAACCGGCACGCGCTCGCGTTGAGGAGATCGAAGGGATCGTGCATCATATCCGCGCCGCCGCCTATGCCACGCTCGGCGGTGACATGGAGGGGACCGTGGCGCAAATCACCGCCGATGTCGAGCGGGAGATAGCCGCGCTGCAAACAGGCATGAGCACGCTCCATGCACTGGCGATGGACGCGCCCGCGCCGATGGGCGTGCCGCTGCGAAAGGAGGTCTACCGATGACGCTCTCCGCCCGTGTCAAAGCGGTCATTAAGAGCAGGGTGAACCATGTCCCGGAGTCTGACGCAGATCCCCGGCTATCGCTCGAAACGAGTTACGAGCGGCAAGTGCAACTCCTACAGGATGTACGGCGCGGGCTGGCCGAAGTCTCGACCGCGAAGAAGCGCATCGAATTGCAGGTGGCGGAGATCGGTGTTCGCTACGACCGCCTCGGCACGCAGGCATACGAGGCGGTCGCACAGGACCGCGATGACCTCGCGCGCATCGCGCTGACGCGCCGGGCGGCGGTCGAGTCGCAGGTGACGATGCTCCGAGAGCAGCACGCCGCGCTCGCCACGCAGGAGGCGCAACTGATCGCCAACCAGCAGCGGCTTGCAGAGCGCATCGAGACCTTTCGCATCCAGAAGGAAGCCTTCACAGCGACCTATGCCGCGTCCGAGGCGCAAGCGCGAGCGAATGAGGCAATTGCCGGTCTCGGCGGCACGATGGTCGAGGCGACACAGACGCTCCAGCGGGCGCAAGCACGCGTCCAGCAGGTCCGTGCCCGTGCGCTGGCGACTGAGGAACTCCTCGCGACCGGCGCTCTCTCCGATTTCAGCGGCTCCTCCGACGCGGAACTGGACCGGCAGATCACCGAGGTTGCCCGCGCCGCAACCGTGGACACGCAACTCGCCGCCATGAAGCGGGATGTGCTCGCCAGTGGCGCGGGGCCAAAAGCCAAAGCCCTACCGGAATAGCCCGCGTTTCCTACAGTAGTGTGAAAACGAGCGTCCCGACAACAGCGCCAACGACCGCACCCGCCACCATCTCCCCCGTTGTGTGGGCGCGTAGTGTCACGCGCGCCCAGCCGACCGCGCCGATCGCCGCGAGAGCAGGCAGGAACGCGCTGCCGTACGCGATCGGAAGCGCAACCGCAGCGAGCGCGGCACTCATCGTGTGGAGGCTACACTTGAACACCATCTGATTGACGCTCGCGCCAATTACGAGGCAGAGCGTCATCGCCGCCATCAGTAGTATTGTCCGGCGCGGTGCGCCAATGCGCCATGCCAATTCTGTCCCAACGCTGTAACAAAGAATCATCGTTCCGTATGCGAAAGGGCGCTCACTCCGGTTCGAAACGTGCAGATCTGCGATCGTGCCGCGCTTGAGCATGATGAGAAAGAGGATCGAAGGGAGAGTCGTCGCAAAGGTGATCGTCACGCAACACAAGAGAAACCAGCGGGCCACGGTAACGCGCGGCTCATGGAAGCCGTTGAACAACGCCAAAAGCGGAATGATTGTCACCGTCGGTTGCAGAACGGCGCTGATCGTCCGCGCGGCGATGATGTAGGCAGGTGTGCGCGTGAGCGACCATACGACCATGAGAGAATGATACCACGGAGAAGGAGACAGGAGGAAATCCGGTGGTGGTGGGGTTCAGCCTGCCTCTTTGTTGCAGGCTGAATCCCACCATTAGGAAAAAGGCCCCCGACCGCGTAAATCCTCTCCTC
>JAABUO010010758.1_pt1 | contig 10097 bp, 9 predicted proteins | sample 5559291 | NCBI WGS metagenome assembly JAABUO01 (sample SAMN10711878, study PRJNA513372) | rock metagenome | isolation source: Antarctica rocks | place: Antarctica: Victoria Land, Finger Mt sud
TAAAACGACACGAGCAGATCGCGAAGAATTACGCCTGTTTTAATAACTTTCTGAAAGAAGCAGTTCTTGCACAAGATCGACGACATGATTCAGAAGCATTATTTAAAGCGACAGACATAAAGTATTCGTGCTGTAATAGTATGTGTATTAATGAAATAAAAAACTAAACGAGAATGTCTTAATTTTAACGCTTTTGTAACTAAACTTGCATGTGTTCTCGTTCTCTTATATCTTCGCATGTAATCTCGTTCTTTTATATCTTCGCCTGTATATAATTTAATTCGTCATCGCTCGATAGTTTCTTCGCATTCATTTCTTTATTCATTAACGTATTATTACGTATAGTAAACTCGACTCTTGCGTGATCTGATGTCATTAATGATATTCTTAATGACGATTACGTATATTTAAACGTTTACGACAGCTTCATTAAAGAAGAATTTATTAAAGTCTCGTTCATAAGACTCTTCGAAAGTAATTGCGACTTAATGCGTTTAACAGCGTTTTAACCGGCCGCATAGCCTTCTCGAATTAATGACGTATTATTCTTAAATTATATTATCTTTATTAATGAACGAACAGATAAGAAGTAAAGTTTTATAACGATAATGACATCGAATTAATATAATATATTAAGAAAGAAGATGCAAAAATCGCATGCGACTTCATTGAAGATTATTATAACGTTAATTTAAGATTTAGTGCTCGTAAGCGCTAAATTACTTATGATTAAACTTCGTCGATTCGTTATATCGCTAGTAATATTTAAGATTTTTAAGTCGTAACATCATTATTTAAAATCATTCTCTGCGCGACGTTAAACTTAAAATGATAAACAGAGTTCAGTACAGGCATTAAAATTATGTAAGCGATGATATAAACGAAGAAACGAAATATTAAACTTATCACGCACATCTTTAACTGCTGTATTCACGTTAATATTAAGAATCACTGTCTTATAATGCGTTTAATGTAAATGTTTTTTATAGCTTTTAATCTTTAAGATCATGAGTTCGTCAGCATTAACGACGATATTTAACTCTTTTCATCATTGCACATGCTCTTTTCGTCTCTGAATAATTTCGTATATAATTTCTTGCGAGATTAAAACTTCTGCTATCGCATTTAACAAGGTTCTAATATGCGACGATAGAAGAATTATTGCATTAATTCAAGTAATAAGTTATCTTATGAATACATCGCTGATAAATAGTAATATTGAACTGCTTAATGAAACGATAACGACGACGATGAAAACTTCGCGATAAGTAAATTATGCTTTAATTCTTTCTCTAATATAGAAATCATTTATACTGCTTTTCGCGCGTCTTTTGCGTGATCTTTTTGTCTCTCGAGCATCTCGTTTATTCTGAAAGTTCTTTATTATATTTAATGCTTTCATGTTCATAACTCGATTAAATATAATCTTTGTTTCACGCGTTAATTCAGACGATTAATGTATCAACGATGTAACAGGCTTCGAGAAATCTTTTTCATCTTTAAACGAATTGTCTTTCGCTGTTTTATGTAAAGACATTCTTTCGCAGTTTCTCTTAATAGTATCTGTAAATTTCGAGAATTCTGTACGTTTAAGCATGTAATTAAATATTCACTGCAATAAATCGCTCTCATTTATCTTGTTATGTTAACGTTTGCCTGCCTTCGCATAATAAATGTCACTCTCATGATGATTCGTGCATTTAGTATTCTTATACTTATGCTTCGCGATGATTTCGATACGAAAGCTCTTCTTTACTGCATCTTTCTTTCTCTTATCTTCGACATTCTTTTTTAGCTTTTTCTGAAGAACCTTCGCTCTCATTTCGTTAAGAATAAAAGTCTTTTCGATTGCAGAAATTGCTCGTAAATGCTTTAAAAGTACGTCGAATGTGAATTTACTAAACGAAAATGTAATACGAACAAGAACGTCTTTTCTTTTCGATTTACATGTAAAGCAAGTCTTTAAACGTGAACATATCTTAATTCTTCAGTCATTAAGCTCGCGAAGCTTGAATATCACTCTTTAATTAATCTTCTGACTACTTCAGATTATCTGTGTCTCTAGCTTTAAATGATGACATGCAATGTCGTTGTTTGTAGCGTACGTGTCTGCTAATCGTTTAATCTCGCGACGAAGAAGATTATAGTTAAAGAGATTAACAGCATTAACGACAGCATAAATAGAATCATCGTTATATTTAAATTACGAGTCGTTCATAATGATCATTCAGACAACGTCAAATTTCTTAATGACGAGAAGTTGTTTTAGCTTCTCTGTTTTCTTTTTCGTCTTCGTTAATGCGACTGCATAATCATTAAGAGAAGAATCAGTTGAAGATAATTAAGTATCTGAAACGACGACATCATCATTATCATTAATATTCTTTATACGACGACTGCGCTTTCTACCGCCGGCAATCCTATTATTTTTCTTACTTATATGTGCTCTAACAAGAGCGACGGCGTTCACTTTATCGATCGTCGCCTTCCTTTCCTTCTCATTTTTCTTCTTCTCGTTATTCTTCTCGTCATCGTCATCGTCATCGGAGACAACGATAATAGAATTTACGGAGGTGAACGATGAAGGCCTTCGAGCAGGCTTTCTTAAGGGCTTCGTCTGCGAGGTCGAGGCGAGGGTGAAAGTCGGTGTTTCTAAGTCGTTTACACGTAGCTTCAACTTCGTCGCTTTCTTACTGTCTATATCGACGACGGCGAGGTCATTGAGCGAGAGAACAGCCTTCTTGAAGAGTTTGCGGGCTCTGGCAGGCTTGCTCATGACGACGGCGACGACGGGGATGATGGCGACGGCGGCGCCGGCGATGCAGAGGTGGGGGGACACGCAGATGACCAAGATATACCAAAAGGCTTCAATTTGAAGGTCAATTGCTATGTAAAAGGCTATCTAATTAGAATTTACGAAAAAGCCAGACTTTTGGTGGTGGGGTCACCAAAATATTGACGTTTTGCCAAATCCGCCAACTAACTCGCAAGGGACGATACGGGAGCCTCGCTGAAAATCCCCCAATTGCTTCAACACTCGAAGGATTCTACGGAAGTGTCGAATTCTAGGCAGCAGGCGGGGCTGAAGGTATTGAAAACAACGAGGGCAGCTCAAGCCGAAGGCCAGGGGACCCATTTTAGGTTCCCATCTGCTGCGCCCCTGCACTGCCCCAAAGTGCTCCCCCTTGCTCCCTCGGTGCTCCCTCAGTGCTCCCCCTTGCTCCCTCGCTGCTCCCTCCTGCTCCCTCGCTGCTCCCTCTAAGCGGCCCTGCTCCCTTTCCCGTCCCGGAACGGCAATTTCCAATCCTAAGTTCGGGGTGTATATAATATATATATATATATATCAGATAATCTGTACGGAATAGAAGACCTCTCTACCACCATCCCCGTTTCCTTCTCCATCCATTCCAAGCACCCCTTCCCTCTCGCTCTTTGAAAACCACACCCATCAAACACCCAAACGCACTAAGAGCACCACTCCCAATCGAACCCAAACCTCAACATCCCCATCCCCAGATTTCCTCGCAGTTAACTTGCTTGCCCTTTTCCCGCGCGGCGACCAAAAGAATAATTGATTCGAGCGACTGTTGTCGCCTTTGAAATCTGTCTGTCGGGAGCTTGCGGTTGTCTTAAAGAATGGAAACTGCACGTTTAGAACTGCCAGTTTGGCGGATCAGATACGAGTGAGCTGCCATGTTTAAGGCGCCGTGCTCCACCACGCATCATGATAAATCCAAGCTCGTGGCCAATCCAGTGATTTTTGCCATGAAAAACCCTTGTTGATAAAGACCGCTTTTTTTTCTTCTTTTTCACACTAAACCCTCTCGGTTCTCAGGCACCACTGTGCATCTTGATCAAAGGCAAGCAAAACAAAGACGCCATCCACACGGGCCACAGCTTCCACGTCATCACATCCCCGCCCACCGTCCTCTTCCGCAAAAGATTGCCCACCAACAGCGTCCCCGCGCCCGCCGGCACCGCGAGCGCCGCGACCCCGAGCCGCCAAAACGCCGTTGCCCAGCACGAACAGCACGCCACGGCGACGACGACGACCCAGCGAGCCGGCGCATCGCCAATCAGCAGCGGGAGCGTCTGCCGCAGCCGCATGCGGTCGCCGGCCTGATCGCGTAGGTCCTGCGTATGCACGGTGAAGAAGATGGCGACTGCGATGATGGCGAGCCAGTGGAGCGCCGCGGGAAAAGCGACGACGCTGGCGCCGCCCGTGGCGATCTCGAGCGGGCCGGCCAGGAAGCACGCGAACCCGGCGGCGTTGAGGAGGTTCTTGAGGACGGGACTTTCGGCGCCACGCCACTCGTTGTACCAGAGGCAGGAGAAGGCTTCTACGAGACAGGGGCCCAGGCCCCCCAGGGCGGCGCTGGATAGAAGTACGATGGGATAAACGGCGTGCATGAGCGTCGTGGCTTCGGAGGGGTTTAGCCGTCCGGCTGGCAGCGGCCGCCAGGGTTTGTTGATGGCGTCTTCGTGGATGGCTTCTGGGTGGCGTTGGTTGTGGAGATTGAATAGGAGAAGGTTGATCCAGGACCAGAAGAGCATGGCTGGGGTTTTATAGAGGATGTATATGAGGCCTTTGGGTGCGCCGAACCCAAGTGTGGGACCGGACAGGGCGCCGAGCACGCCAAAGGCGTAACCAAGGATTACGATGTCTTTGAGGTTGTTGCATGTGAAGAGGTAGAGTGTGAAAGCGTGGTATGAGAGCGAACGATGGATTGCGAGCTTTGAGCTTCGGACATGCTGGGGAAGCATCAGCTGCCGTTTTGGACAAGAAAGACTACAAGGAGTCGTAGGATGCTCGTTAGACTCGTACCTGAAACTGCATGGTCTGAACTGTACGACTTTGAGAGGTTTCGTGGTCTACCGCCATGGGGACTCAATGATACAAGCTATGCTTTCAAGAGACAAAGAATCGAAGCTATTAAGCAGAATAGGTAAAAGAGCCTGAAAGACGTGCGGGTCTCCCTAAGTTAAGCCCCCTATATAAGCAGTCCACCATCTTATGCCGATACATTCTTGTCCAACGGCTGTACCACTACACCTGACCTCAAGGTCGCCTTGAACATCGTATTAATGTAGTTCCAAGCCGGATGCTCGCCTGATGTCAGCGACAGCTTGTGGAATGAGGACGTGCCCTTGGAAAGATGAATACGAATTCCCAGCAATAAAATATGGGTTGATCAGTTCTTGGGAGGGCATGCGAATGCCAATCATATATCGGTAAACTGGCACAGAGGACAGTTCGAGACGCTCCTGGTCCTGTCAGACCGCCAATTGCGGCCTTGCCGCTCGGGATGTGGGGTTTCTGTTATCGAAGAACTTTGGCCGCCCAGGGTTTGCAGTGGTGTATATCACAGCGCAGATCGGACCGGTACCAAAATCACTGGGATTTGGCACCCTATTGACTGCACCCCGGAGGATTCGAGAGGTGTATCCCTCAATGTTGGGACGGGTAGTAACTTAAATCGAGGTCACCTGATAAACGGTCAATTTCAGAGTGCCCTATTGTCGAGATAGAGTGGTACAGGATGTGGCTAGGCTACACCTCACGAATAGATTTTCCGGCCTTTTTATTGCATCTGACTCACATCCGGACAGGCTGCATGCATTCGGTGCCAGTGTCGTGTCGCCTTGTTTGAGAATACCACTTCACACACCAGATGCCAGCTTGAGCAAGCCAAAAGGTCTTCTTACATGACGCTGCAGGATTGAAGTGGCCCATGAAACCTCTTCTCATCGCTGTGAGGCGCCTCAGGGATATCTTACATAAACTTGGCAAAAAGCATCCGTGCGAGGTGCAAGCTGCTCCACTTCGGAGGTTTCTGAAAACCCTATACGGTTGCTTCGGCTTCTGCAGATAGCTCACCGCTCCTTTCAATTTTTGCAGTCATTGGGAATCCACTAAGCGAGAAGTTTGCGCCGGAAGTGTGTAGCTGGGATGGCTACTTGAAAGAGCCAATAGATAAACTGATTCATGTACTTGACATGATCTCTCATCATATTGCCAGTCAACTCGGAATTGGTATGTAGCCTTATTAAGGACAAGGTTTCCAATCAGATCAACTAATTGGCATTTCTTTGTACGGCGTATGTAGAATAGAATAGAAAGCTTCCATACTAACTGTTTTGGATACCTCAGACATTTGTAATTGAGAGACTTGGTACGTCTATAAGCAGAAGCTGCATGCCTTTGTTGAAGAACCCTATGCCTACATTATGTGAAGGTCATCTCCTCCATTGCGAGGAATCCCTTGTTCCTTGTAGTAAACTAGATCCTATTTGTTATCCATAACCGTAATTTCTGACAACGTAGTGTCATTAGACCTCGCCGAGTGTTTCGGAGCCGGTTCCCGCTCCGTCAATGGGAATTGGGGATCGGTGAGTCGCTGAAAGCTTTTCCTGCCCAAATCGTTTGAGTAGTTCGAAGGTCCTTTATTATGATATAACCACCGCCGACGATGCCCGGAATCAGAACGATGCGCCTTGAACCTCGCGAACACGTCTTTACCAAAAACCTTTTTTAAGACGGGTCGCATGGTGGGGAGGCAGGCATTTACCACACCTAAGGTTGGCTCGAGTGTGCTCCAGCATGCTCCAGGGGTGACGGTATAAGTCAGATCTGTCAGATCCCAGTTTTTGAGCCAAAGGACTCGCTGTAAAGAGATGACGCAGATTCTAGGGAACGCGTCGTCAGGAAAACCAATGCGATAAGGTTTCAGGAACGGCAGCAGGATCCTCACATTGCTCCTAAGCTGAACATTCCAGCCACTCCCAACTTTCGAGATAGCGGTACTTGCAAGCCCCATAACATGGGCATTGGCAGAATAACCACAATAGTATCAACTACCAAATTCGTAATTCCTGCAATCAGGTATGCCAGATTCTCGTTCGTACAATAACCTCCAGGAATAGTCTTATCCCAACTGTAAGCAATTGGCTTACACAGTAGGAATGTCTCCATAAACACAGAGATAAAATAGCAAACGGTAAGGGCCATCGTGCAATAGCATAATCTGCGAAAAAGGCGCTTAGGAAAGATTTTGATGTACAAGTCCAGGATGGACAGCTTGACGCATGAATTTGCGGCTCCCCAAAGGAGTTGAGCTGGTACAAAAAGCTGTAATAGTTAGCAAGCTAGGTATTCGCAAGTGATACACAGGATATACAGAATTTTGCGTGAGCAGCCTACCTTGAGATGAATCGTAAGCTCCTTAAGAGGGAGTTCCTTCATGTGTACTCCCAAACCAGCGGCAAAGGCGGCTGGAGTAATAAATCAACAGTGGAGCTATCATGGAAAGAAGCAAGCATACCAGTGAGGAAGACTGATGTCACAGCAGCCGCAAAAATCTACGAACATTAATACCTCAGCGCTCAATACTCATACTTTATTTCATATAGAACCATTACCATTGCCAGAATTGCAGCGTAGTCATTGAAAGATAGCTGGACCTTCATGATTTGACGTGACCAAAGACGGGAGACAAGCGCCACAAGGGCGAAAACCGCAAAGATGACTGACACAACAGCCACAGTAACGGCACCCTTTGGAAGGCCCATGTTTGCTCTGAATGGTTGTAGTGTCTTAAGCGATGGGATGTTTCTGGGGCTTCGGACACATGAGCGCCGTTGCTATCTTGAAGGATTGGGTAAGAATTCGAGGGCGCTGACGATGAACTAGAAATCAGGCATATAAATCAAAATTTCGTCTGGACGATCAGGCTGCTGGACCGCCTTGCAATAGCCCATTGGAAGCGTCCACTACTTGACGAATTCGCTGTTTGAGGAGCGAGCCGCGGAATTACTTGACAGCATGGAAAATCGCAATTAATTGGTCCGCAAGTTCGGATGCAGCTCTCCAGGATCAGGCTGACTTGTGCCCGTATAATCTTCAAAGGGCGGCAGAAAACCACTAGGATAACCACTAGACCATCAATTGCTACAACGCCCTCGTCGGAATGGGTGGGTTGCGTCTGAAGGATATGGATGCCAGAACTCGTGCCTCCTTGAAGCGCATACGGATGTAGTAAACTCAGAACTTGAGGATGCCAAGATAAATACTCCGCTAGCCCAACTTATCCCTGAAGTATCACTGCTTACGGTCAAGTAAGAAATCCTGCGATCCCATTTATCTCGTAAAGCTGTGCAGTATCTCAGCATTGTGGATGTTTTGGCTGGCTTGATGGACTATAAAGCAGGATTACCCGAACAACCCCTTACCCGAACACTCCCATATAATGGGATCGCGCTAAATATCTTTAGGCTCATACTAGCCCTGGGCGGGGCATCTTCTAGCTATAGATGGTTAAAGTGTTCGGGTAAGGGGTTTGTTCGGGTAGTGCGAGCATGGCATCCGAGTTCAGTGCGAGGAAAGCATTTGATCATTACTTTGTGGTCGTATGCCCGATGGCCCTCGGACGTTGAATCGTAAAGACGTCCAGTTATAGAATTGATTTACTATGTAGGGTCACACTAAATGCGGCCCGTGGGGTCGGCTGTCCCGAACTCGTAAGCTAACGCGGCTAAGTACTGATAACGTATCGTACCGGATCAACGAGGGTGGTCATGGTGGCGTACCTTAGAGATAGAACGAGGCTGGCAGCAACACGCTACATGAAGCGTCACATGTTTGTAAAGAAGGCTTGTAATGCCAGACTCCAATGCTCCCAATGTTTACCGTTGCACACACCGCGATATGCGTTGAACCATTCTTGGAACGATTCAGCCCACCTCCTCTCCAAACAGCAGTCAAAGTTTCTTGCTATGTCCTTATCTTTATTACTCGCTCTACTAGAGGACCCTCTCATTACTTGACAAATTTTGAGAGCTACGGCGTAGTCAACTCGGCGTAGCTTCGCCCTCGTCAGTCAAATTTGCCTCCCTTACGCTACAAGGTCATCGAAGCCTCAGACCCTCTTCTTATCTGTGATTCGTTTAAAAACAGCAGAAGCCAGTCTCACGACCGAATCACTGGCAAAGACGTCTACTTCAATCCTGTTATTATGGCAAGTGAAGAATACGATTTCGTGGTCGTTGGAGGAGGAACGGCAGGGCTCGTAGTAGCAGCTAGGCTCTCAGGAGATCCTGGTGTCCAGATACTCGTTATAGAAGCTGGTGCAAACTATATCGAAGATCCTCGAGTCAAGATCCCAGCTTTGTACCAAGCATTGAAGTGCACTGAAGCGGATTGGAGCTTTATGACCGAAGCCCAGGTAAAATTGGGTTGTCCCTGAGAATGTGTGCTTGAGGGCTAATAATCTTGGTTAGGCTAATCTTAAAGGAAGACAAGTTAGCATCTCACAAGGTCGAGCTTTGGGTGGCTCAAGTGCAATGAACGCTCACGTCTTCGTTCCTCCTTCCAAGACCGTGATCGACGCCTGGGAAAAGCTAGGAAATCCTGGTTGGAACTGGAATAATCTTAAGTCGTACTATGCAAAGGTTCATTCAGTCACAGCTCCTCAGTCCCAGTTAATTCAGGCATTGGGCCTTGATTGGATGAGCGAAGCAGATGCTCGGACATCAGGTCCCATCCAAACCTCGTATACAGACAATCTGGGAGATGCGGTTCCAAAAGCTTGGATGGATACTTTCAAGGCTTTGGGCTACAATATGACAGAAGATCCTTTCTCGGGGAGACCAATGGGTGCTTTCAGTTGCCTTGCCAGTATTGACCCAGTTACCAAAGAGCGAAGTTATGCAGCAACAGCTTATTACGCTCCGGCAAAGGATCGCCAGAACCTACACGTTTTGACGGGCTCAATGGTGGAGAAGATTCTCTTCGATCGAAAAGGAGCGAAGCTTCGTACGAGTGGAGTACAATTTCAACAAAAAGGTACAACGATGACAGCAAAGGTTCGGAAAGAAGTCATAGTGGCCGCTGGGTCCCTCCAATCACCCAAAATACTTGAACTTTCCGGTATTGGCGCTAAAACCTTGCTGCTTTCCCACGACATCGAGGTACTTCTCGACAATCAATATGTTGGAGAGAACCTCCAGGATCACATCGTTTCCTCAATCGGGTTTGAGGCGAATGATCACATAAAGACCTTGGACGATTTAGTAAGACAGGACCCAAAAGCGATCGAATC
>JAABUO010010759.1_pt1 | contig 10097 bp, 12 predicted proteins | sample 5559291 | NCBI WGS metagenome assembly JAABUO01 (sample SAMN10711878, study PRJNA513372) | rock metagenome | isolation source: Antarctica rocks | place: Antarctica: Victoria Land, Finger Mt sud
AAGCGATGCTCTTGTTACTTTGGAATGGTCGTTCGTACTGTTGCGATGTGTCTTGGACAGTTCACAGCAATGTTTCGTATTGGTATAAAAGGAAGGGTTATATAAGTATAGAAACTATGATTGGCCGTGAGTGAGCAGTCCGATCGGATGCTGTAGGCGATATGGTGTCGGAATGATGGATTTGAGCATCTTGAAATGACTCGGCGTAGTTGTAGCGATATATTTCGTATTGGGAGGTCCATATAGTATAGGAGTCCGCAGAATAGAGGTTATGATCCTTCCCCCCAAGGATCCGAGACTTCGGGTATAAATAGAGGGTTCCCCTCAGGTTTTGAGCCTGCACCCCGCAGGATTTGGAGCAGAGCATTGCTAGACTTGTGCTCCCTCCCACCCACTGCTTTTGTTTGCTTGTTTAATGCTCCATAGTCTCAGTCGTATAGATAGGGGGAGTGCTTGGCGCCCTGGAGCTACCTCCACAGCCATCTGGACCTAAGGGGGGGTTCTCTAGGGTTTGCTAGGCGGGCCGAACTACCATAGCAAGTATCTACAAGAAGTGTGTGCACGTGTGTGTGTGCCTGAGGTGATGCCCGATAGTCCAACTCTTGAGTCAAGAATTGAGGACTTTCCAAACGTTCGCTAAGACAATTCCAATTGCGCAGCGACGCACTTCATAGAACTAATATTCCGTATATCGTTAGCCAAACTTGTCAGATCGTACTTCTTCGATATGGACTTGGCGCTCATGTCACCCATCTTGCTCCCTCGGTCCATCTGTGAGCATCCAACTGGCTGGCGTCGGAGTCTAGCGTGCAACACCTCACATCGATGTATATTCAAGATTGGCGAATTCTTAGGAGTCTCTAACCACGCACCCCTAGTACAAATCTCCGAGGTACCTCGACTATTCTATGGCTATCTTCATCAAAAGCCAATCCGTAAAGTTTATATGCATCCAGAGCTTGCTCGACTCTGGCTCGGTAGAGACATGTCGTTTCAGGATAGCGTACGAGAACTCGCAGTCCACTAGGGAATACTACGTTGTCAGTCCAGGGAAGAGACCGACCGGGTATAGGAATGAGATCGTTGGTGGAGGTCCTGTAGACTAGGCTGGGCGCTCCTGTTGCATCAAGGTTAAGGTCTTGCACTTCATATCTGAATTCCATGTCAATCTAGCAATACGAATAGAACCCGGAGCTGCCCTACAGCTTCATTGGTTCATCATACACTATGGCAATGATGATGCATTGTATCCAAATGCCTCGTATAGGTTCATTAAGAAAAAAAAACGACTTTCTGTACCGATGACTAGTTACGAAGTCGTATCCGCATAGACTTTTCGATTATATTCTGCGACCCGCTTGGTCTCATCAAGGATGCACACTCGACGATAAAGCCTCATCTCATCATCGACGTCGTATCTGCGCTTGCGCTTCAGAGGTCTTGATCCTGGTTGTGGTAGATGATGCACCCCAGTGCGGATACACCCATCCATGTATCAAATGCCTTCATCCGTGGATCGAATGGAAATCGATGGATGGGGGGGCGGGTTCATCCATCGATGGAGTTCCTATCCATGGATCAAACATTTGAGCCATAGTAAATTTGTCATAAGAAGATAAATTATCTTTCGTCTATTAATTATTAACAAGAATGTCAGCCATCCGTCTTCTCCTCGAACGCCGTCGTCGTCGACGTGCTTGTTTTAAAGTTAATGTGAAGTGCTTCATGACAGTTGATAATCAGTGAGGGTAGTTCTACTAAGCGACCGCGTGTGAATAGATCTTCTAGGGAACAACAGTGGAGGTAGTCAGTTAGGTAGTAGTAGAGAAAAATGAGAAATTACTTCATATTTACTCCGTACATAATCATTTGATCGATGGATGAGACCCCCATCCATGGATGGGATATATCCACCGATGGCGTCCAATATAGACGAGGCCAAGGTTCTCGAGATCCATTGTCGCGTCCAGCCAAATCTATCATCGAGGGTCTGGAAGTTAGGGGATTGACTTGAGTAAGTTTTAATACCTCGTGAGAATAACTCATTCCACATTTCGAACAGTCGGTACTGTTGTTTTCTTCTAGTGCCTTGACTGTCCTTCTTGTGGCACACAAAGGACATACGTTATGATCAATGACATTTCGACGAAATATCATAATCATATCCACCCGCTGCCCAGGCAGAAAACAAGTCTCCCAATCATTGCACAAACAAATTTGTCGTTTGGTGCTAGTCTCTTGTAACGCGAACTCACCCCGATCAATTTTCTCAGCTCCAGATCCTACTTTGCTGGAATTAATCTTCAAAACAGCGAGGAATGCCTACATACATATTTGTTAGCTGGCAGAGCAGATTCGGGACTAACAGTCAATACCTCGGTAGACCGCACAAACTCAAGATGAAAAGGGGCTATCTTTCCAAGGGCATCTATCAGGTACACAGGTTGCTGTCGCTCAACTTGGCCCGGAATTCTGGTAATGATATTTTGAATGTTGCACACTATTTGAAATACCTGGAAGTTGGTATGCCTTTGCTCTGTTACTCTAGGTTTCGAAAACACAAAACATCAAACATCTTACACGATCTTCGCCGTCATATCTAAGAGCTGCTTTCCCTGGTTGATGCTACTGGGGTAACTGTTAATCTGCTACATCTATCTTTCGTAGGGCCAACTATACCTCGTTACAACATCCGTAATCTTGGCAAGTCTGCCCATACATTGAAAAGATGCATCCTGGATCCTGGCAGCTAGTGTTTTGTGAGCCTGATCACGTTTGCGAGCTTGGAAAGTTGTAGCATTCCTATTGGAGACCTATAAGTAGTGTCTTGCTCGCTAAGGTTAGAATCGTACATTTGGACGGTTAAAAGCAGCACTTCAATCGAACCCGTGTGCCCTTGCAGATCGGCCTTGAATTTGCCCAAATCCTCTTTCTTACATAAAGCCCATTTGACCTTCATCCACCCACTTTCATCTTAGGACTAAGCGAAACTTGCCCGAGATGGGTATGATATTTTCTTGTCTTCTTTCAAAATTCGTCAATCGTCCGATGACACTGTGAAGCTGCCTGCTGTAAAGCAATTTGTTCTGTGGCTTGCGACTCGCCGAGCTCAATGCGTTTCACTCGAAAAAGGGCTTGTTCGAGGGTATAAAGCTCGCGAATAAGCTCACGATACCCCATGGCTAGCATTCCCAGAATCACGCAAGGCATTGATGACGGTGCTGACTAGGTTGAGAGCAGCAATAAAGTCGCCAGCCCAAAATCCAAAACCGACCGACATATTGCTGCCGAGCTTATACAGCCAATTCTATCAGAGAAGAGACTATAACATGAAAGACAATAGAAACAGGACATTAAAAGGATGTGAATGGTATTGAAGTGAGGCTCAACAACTTATAAAGAAAAGTGCTTGGTTCGGCTAGTTCAACAGGATAGCCATTCCATCATACTTAATCCAATGAACGGACAATTCAATCTTAATCCTGACCAGGGGATATGTATCGTAAATGGGACGAACAATATCACTTAATTCAGGGGGCTGTGTTCAGGCGATGACGATGTATTTCAGTTCAGTGTATCAACAGCCTACTCAAGATAACTAGTACTTGTAAATGAATGGCTCATCAGAGGTCGTCAAAAGTCGTGATACAATAAGCGGCGATTTCGAGCTTCACAATCTCAGCTGATTTTTTTACTCTTAACTCTAGTGAAATGCTTTGAAGATAACTCGTGTCAAAAATCCACCCTGGCAACATCTATGTTATTGAGAAATCGACACGGGGATCAATCCATATGGATATATCAAATATGTTAAAAGACTTTTTGTGTTTCTCGTGATATCGATATACTGTTTCTCGACCTTCGATAGCCACTGCTGTGTTCAATGATGGTTCTAATAATATAATACATTCTTCCTTGTTATATATACAGCCGTGTCACCACTGAGACATGATAAAGGAAATCGTGAACGATCACACGGCCGTAGTAGATATACACAAAATCCCCGCCCACGCCCGCGAAAACGCCCGGCATTGAAGGAGAACGACCTCTGGTAGAAAACTGTTTCGCGACGCCGCCCTCCGTTTAACAAAATGCCCCCTTGACCCTGCGCCCCCAGTAAACCACCCTCAAGCAGCCGAAACAGCCCTTGGCCACTCCCTGCCTCGAAACCTCAAATCACTCCTCGGCTCCTTCCAGTCTTTCCACAACCACTGCATATGATAATCCTGCGGCACGTCCATCAACCCTTGCGGCGACTGCGGTTGCGCGTGCCTCGGGATTTGCTTTTTGGCTCTTGTCGAAACGCCGATCTTTGATGTACTTGTAGTAGAAATTGTATTAGCTTTGCCCGAGCTCGCTCCACCGGCTTTCTTAGTGACTTCTTTGACGATATCGCCGAGTTCCTTATCGGTGGTTGCAATTTGCGCTTTCAGAAAATCGATGTCGGTGCATTCGCGTAGCTCGGCCATTGCGGAGGGGCGCGGGGTGTAGGGGTATTCATCGACGTTGAGGGGAGTTTTGGGGATGATATCGGGGTCGAGATATGCTAAAGAGCCTTTGTCTAGGAGCTGGGTGATGTTTAGGCTTTCTCCGTGCGGAATCTTATCTGGATGACTGGGTGTAACGCAATCCATGTCTACTTCTTTTCTGAGTACGTGATCGATGTCCACGGCGCTGAAGTAAGCACAGCTCTGCGGCAGATCGTTAATGCCCATTTGCTGGGAGAACATGGCTCTGGTCCAGATATTAGCGACCTGCAACGCCATTGCACCGCGGTACTTGTCTTCTTCCTTGACCAAGTAGCGGATTTCGTCGTGTACGGTGATGGCGAGACGAGCGTTTAGGTTGTAGCGCCGGATGAGATAATCCATCGAGATGATTAGGAGATGTAGGTAGTCCACACCGGAAGACTGAATGGCCCAATTGATGCGGGATGTCATGAAGCCGCCTTTGTTGATGAAACGGCGCATTAGGGCTTCAGTGATGCCAGCACCCAGAACGGGAGTTCGTGGGCGCTCTTGCTCCGCGAATTCCTCCAAACGGTTGAAGACGAAAGACTCAGTTCCGCCGCGCCAGAAAGAGCGATCGCTGAGCGCTTTCCTGGTGGTTTTTGTGCCTTTGGTTTCTTTGTAAAGGCGGGTGGCGATTTCTTGGGTTTCTTTCTCGGAGAGGTTTGGGTTGAATTGGCGGAGGAGGGTAGAAGCAAATTTTAAGCCTGCACCGTAGATGCGTCCGTAGTTGAAAACTTTGGCGTCGTTGCGCGAAATCCCCAATATTTTGGCTGTTTTTGAATGAAGGTCGGTTCCTGCGACTTTTGTCCCCTCGAGGGTCATGAATCCAATTGCGTTACCGCCATGAAGGCGAAATTGAGCGTCCCCTACTAAGCTTGCGATCCAAAGCTCCTGAGAATCGACATCGGCACCGACAAAGCAGTAGCCCGGGGGTGCCTTGATCATTGATTTCAATTCCGAACCAACCCTGTTGGCTTTGGCATTACTTGCTGTCAGCCAAGTGTTCTCGACGGCTCGACGTGTAATAGTTCCCATTGGTATAACTTGTGGTAGAATGTAGCCGAGCTCGTTTGAGGATTCAGGCTCCTTCGCGCCCACGGCATCGCCTTCATAAACTACCATCTGTGATCTGATACGGTCGCGTGCGCTGATCCAGTATGAACAAGAGGCATTCATTTCTAGAGCCTCTTTGGCATACGAATATTCAGAGGATAAGGTTCCCTTCTCGAAGTACTGTAGATATCCTTTTGCTAGCGGACTAGCACACCTCGCTTGCGGCCCGTCCTTGTGGGGCAGCTTGAAGTATCGATGCTTGCTGTCGTCCCGAATGTCCAGGTTCTTCTCATCGCTCATTTCACAGTTCACGACTGGCTTATCGTTGTACATCCATGCTTCGGCAAGTGGCACTTTAAATGTCCAGCCATACTTATCTGACCATACTAAAGGGTGGCCATCCCAAGAAAGCCTGAGCAGCAAAGGTGCAATACGTGTTCTGACTGTCAGAGCTGGCTCTTCCGATTTGGTCGTGGGAAACAGGTCTTTGAACCACTGTGGCATTCCTGGCTTCTTCTGCCTTGCCGCTGGCCTGGGTGGGTCGCTCTTTTTCTTACCTTTGGCCATTTTGATTTCTTGGCCAGACCAGTCCAGCTGTCCAAGCCAGTCATCTTTGCCGTATTCGCTCGGGTTATCTTTGACTTCAAGCGCTTTGATCGCCAGATCTCGTAGCCTTTGTTCAACAGTTTTAGATAGACGATTGTAGGTCGCTTCGGCGTTCTCAATATAAGACTCCCAAGACTTATCCACCGGAAGAATGACAGACGAAAGATGGCGTAGAGCACCAAAATTGACGGGGTGAGGACAGACTTCAAGAAAGCCAGGGAAAACCTTCTTGTATACTCGATGAGTGATTGACACGTCAGCCGCACAATAGTCGAGTAGTTCATCAAGCTTTTCCCGTATACCTTCTCGGTTAAGCTCACCAAATTGATCGCGTTGTTCTTTGTTGATGGTAACATTGCAATGGAATTTGGCGACATCGCGTAACGAGTTGATGGAACTCCTGCCAACCCACAGTTCCTCCTCCTCTTCGCTAAGCATCCTGTTTTCGAGAAGAGCCGATAACTCGACAGAATTGGTTTCACTGGCAATCTTTTCCTTAATATCCCGATTCTTCTTATGTTTCATCCAAGTTGGTCTCTGTCTTGAACACATCCCATTGACTGCAACATGTAACGACATTGTATCGATAAAGAAATTCTTAGATTGTCTCACATCGTATTCTTCTGCTATCCGCGCTCGGTCATAACCAATATTATGTCCAATGATCACGCGAGGTTGATTCGGATTTCCCAGGGGTATGAGATGTCTGTCAGACTCCGATTCTCCCATTAACCAAGGCGATAGCCACGCGTACCACGCCTTATTGCTTGCACCACAGGCCATGACAGCAAACGAACTCTCCTTCCACATCACTTCAGTATCGAAGGTCAGCATCTCCTCCTCCGGTGCCTCCACCGCTTCACTGGTACCATCCTCATGATATTTTGTCCACCCACTACGCTTCTCCCATTTCCTGGGGGGCCGTGGAAGATCAACCCTGGCATACTCTTGCGCAAGGCTAAAGTAAGGCTCAGATGCATCTCGACCCAATTTATGAAAGTGTTCATCTAGTGTCGAGCCATGGAGAGCCGGTAGATTGAAAGCAACGGGCGGGGAGGTTTCCTGGTTCTTACCCCAAAGTTGGTGCTTACTGAGGTGATCTTTACTCAGGTCAATCAAATGCTGAGGCGGAATGGTCGGTGGTCCTGAGAAGATCTGAGAGTGGACCTGGCTGCTCAATTGTTGAACCCCTATTTGATTGTATCTTGAGGTCGCTTCCACTATAATCGCAATATTAGCTGTGTTTAAAGGTTAAAGTAGCCAAGTCAACTCACAAGATAGGGTGTCAGCCAGCGCATTTACAGTCAGCTTGTTAGTATCTGCTTCCACCGCATAGTTTCGCCTCCCCAAAATGTTCACTCGAGGGGTGTTTGAAGCTGTGCGGTACTGATTAATTTTCGCGGGCAACCGGACACTAGCAAGCCCTCTCTTGCTGCTCTGGAGAGAGCAGAGCATGACCGTCATGCAGTGCAGGGTTGATTATAATGGTCCTTTGCGCCTCTCATTTGATAGAATAATCGTGATCCAAAATATCTCATGCACAAACTTTAGTTTTAGGCCGCCGTAGCCCGAGCCGCCTAAAGTCCGGGCTTGATTTCTGAGAGACAAAGACGACTTATCTCCACCATTCGCTGATGAAGCTCTCTTATGTCGACAAAAAGATAAGGGAAGGACTGTCGTTATTTCCCAAAATTAACCTGGCGTGTTCGCTCTCAACAATAACACCACTAATACGGCGGATGGAAGAATCAGACCCATTCCGTAATCCAAGCTTCTGGAGTCCTTCATTGCCACAACAAGATGTCGATGTCTCCTCAGGAAATGAATTGGGACAGCCCTGGAGCTCTTCGTTTAGACACAGTGATTATCTAGCACCACCAAGGCAAAATCTGTTTCCACCAGCGGCATTTCACCCCAGAAATGAATCCGGACCACAACGTCCTCACTACACAAATTCACCTTTAAATCCTTCATCATCACGATCGCCAAATCTGAATTCTTCACAATTTGATCTGCCTAATTTCCCTCTTCCAAGGTCACCAAACCCTGAATCTAGCTTCCCTCTCCCATGGTCGCCGAATGAAATAAACCGCACAGACGAGGACATCTATTCATCCTTCCGAGATTTAGCGGGCTCACCTTTACAATTGCCAAGTATCAACACTTTTTCCCCAACCGATTTCACTCCTATATCACGTCCCCCTTCTAGGTTTTCTTGGAATTCAGAAGGTAGTTCCCTCTTTGGATCATCCACTTGGGCCAATACCCAGGAGCCTACCTCCCAAGAGCTCCACACTCAGGGACCAACAGCTGAGTATTCCCAAGAGCATAGTCATCAGGACCAAACCGGCTTTATCGATCTCACTGCAGAATCGCCAACAATGTCTCCCAGAAACGGCCGAAAACGAAGAGCTTCAGCCACGGGTTCAAACCCCGTCAAGCGTGGGAAAACTTCAGACAACAAGCCAGGGGTCTCTCATATCAAAGACGAAAACAGCCAAGTCGAAGAAGTCGACCTGAGAGATGTGGATGATGATAACGGCCTTGCAAAATTGCTAGAGAAACAGCGTGTGGCAGCTGTGAAAGCGCAACAGGAGCAAGCCAATAAGCCACTTAAACTGTCTGGTGTGCAATGCATTATTTGCATGGAGCCTATGACGAATATGACTTCCACACATTGTGGTAGGTCCTGACTATATGCGCAGCAGGCCATGGTTTGATGATATACTAATATGCTGTACTATATAGGTCACCTCTTCTGTCACACGTGCATCATGGAAGCTCTCATAGCAGGGGAGCAACAAGGTCCAGACCCTGGAAAGGGAACTCCCAAGTGTCCCGTATGCCGCAAGAAAGTTATAAGGCCAAGGGACAGCAAAAACATTAGTCAGCTTATACCAGTCGAGCTCAAAGTAAAGACGAGGGGTGACATGGCAAAAGGCAAAGGAAAGGCTACTGCGGAGGAGTAGGCTGAACGTTACGGACTTAGCGACGAATATGTGCATACAACTGGCGCTCAGGGGAGGGTTTTTTTTACAGCATAGCAAGTTATGGAGATACCCCGGGAAAATGGATTTGTAAGGAACGGAATGAGGTGGATTGCCTTCACTTGGCAACCGCTAAATAATTACTATGAGTTGGCTATGGCTTCCTGTTTGTATGGGCCACTACGAGGATATCAGCCCACAGATGGGATATCAAAGCTGCTTGGACATTGCATGACTGGTTCCCTGCTCATCGGTGAAGGCTTTGGGGGCAGTTCTAAGATTCCGTTGATGAACAAGGTTTTTCCAATATTTTTTTCCAAGTCACGTGCGCCGATCATGGAAAAGCGACCTGTTATGATCGCTCATTGACTCACAACATTACAGATATCTGGCAACTTCTGATAATATAAACAGAGCATAGCTTAACCGCTTTTTTGATATAGTCATTATTCTCCTTCCTTCTACAAATCTTGAGGTGTAGGGTCATGTACTAAGCCTCGGAGAAGTGCTGCAATTTAATTAGGTTGTTGTTCGGACAAATCATTCACACTTTCATCCTGAAACCCCCCATCCTCACAGTCTTCTTTCCTTGCACCAGTTTATAGCATTATCATGGCATCCGAAAATATAGAGGCATCCTTAACGCCCTTTCGCAGACTTGTGGTCTTCTCTGGTGGGAGTGCTGCCAACAGTCTTGTCGATGTCTTCGACGAAGTCATTGAGAAGAATCACTGCTCTTTGAGCTATATTGTTCCTATTAGCGATAATGGGGGTTCGTCTAGTGAGCTGATTCGTATATTTGGTGGACCAGGAATTGGAGATGTTCGAAGTAAGTAATGCGATTTCTTTGTCCGTCTTTGCCTTATGCGATCCTCCGTATCAAAAAACAATGTTCATCTTTCTTCTTCTTGGTTCATCTACTATTCTGCTATCTAGATGC
>JAABUO010010760.1_pt1 | contig 10096 bp, 2 predicted proteins | sample 5559291 | NCBI WGS metagenome assembly JAABUO01 (sample SAMN10711878, study PRJNA513372) | rock metagenome | isolation source: Antarctica rocks | place: Antarctica: Victoria Land, Finger Mt sud
ATAACCAAGTATTAATTGATGAACCAAACGTGGTTTATAACTACTATATTTTTAAAACTTTAACTAATTATATTAACAATATATATATATATAGAACTTGACATGGGTTAATAATAATAATTAAGGATCTTAATTTAAGCAAGTATTAAACCGAATAATTCATTCATTAATACAAGTTATGGATTTTCAATAGTAATAATGTTTTTAATTATATTAACTGTTGGATTCATTTATGTATCTACTAAAGGTGCTATTAATATTATTGAACAAAATAAATAATTACTTAACTATTAAATAACTTTACCCCACCTTATTAATAAACTATTAATACAAAAAGTAGAAGGTTAAATTAAAAATATAATAATAATAATAATAATAATAATATTAATAATATTAACTAGGATTGTTTAAATAACTAAATATAAATCTTTTAATTCCAACGAAATAATTATATAAATTCTAATATCATTGAAGATCGAGATTTGAAAGAATCAAGAATTAAGTGATGAACAATTAGGATAATAACTACAATAATCTTATTAACATTAACTAACAATATTAATAATAATATATATATATTTAACTTTATATGGGTTAATAATAATAAACTAAGCAAGTATAGTATTAATCTAAAGTTAATCATGGATGAATTCGAGATAATTTCAATCCTATTTATTCGCTGGTCTTGGTTATGGTCATTATTGTTAATAATATAAGTATTAGATTATAATAAGAATAATAATAACAAATAATAATATTAAATAATATCCGCTTATAACTAATATCCGGCATTAAACAACTATAATAATAATAATAACAATAATAATAATTACTTAGTAGATAAAGGTTTTGAATAACCAAGTATTAAATGATGAATCAAACGTAAATTATAACTACTATAATCTTATTAACATTAACTAACAATATTAATAATATATATATAGGGCATTTAATATGAGTTAATAATAAACTAAGCAAGTATTAATCTAAAGTTGTAGTACATTGTTTAATTGAATATAATTTTAATCCTATTTCTTCGCAGGTCATAGTTATTCTTAATAATCTAACTATAAGATTATAATAAGAATATTACTAATAATAACAAATAATAATATTAAATAATATAAGCTTATAACTAATATCCAGCATTAAACAACTATAATAACTTTGAAGATAAAGGTTTGGAATAACCAAATATTAATTGATGAACCAAACGTAATTTATAACTACTATATTTTTAAAACTTTAACTAACGATATTATAAATATATTTATATAGAACTTGACTTGGATTAATAATAATTAATGATCTTAATTTAAACAAGTATTAAACCAAATAACTCATATATTAATACAAGATATAGATTTTCAATAATAATAATATTATTAATTATTTTAACTGTTTAATTCATTTATAAATTTACTAAAGGTGTTATTAATATTATTGATAAAAATAAATAATTAATTAACTCTACCACAATTTATCCCCACCATCACCATCACCTTCACCTTGTTAATAAACCTAATCTGTAATCTAAGTATATAATTATAATAATAATAATAATATAATAATAATAAGAATAATAATACATTAACGATATAGAAGTAAATATAAATCAATATATACCAACGAAATAATTATTTAAACTCCAATCTAAGAGAAGATCGAGGTTGTAATAACTAAAGATTAATTGATGAACAATTAGGATTATATCTACTATTATATTACCAACTCATTAACTAATAATATTAATAATCTATTTATATTTATATATAACTTGAATACAGTTAATAACAATAACAATTGATAATCTTAAATTAAGCAAGTATTAATAATGAGTAAATCATTGATGAATTCGATATAATTCCAAACCATGTTCTTCGCTGTTTATGTTAATGTTTATGTTTATGTTTATTCTTAATGCAAGTAGTTGGTTAAATTAATAAAAATATAACTAATAATAATAATATTAAATATTATCGCTTTTATAACTAATAATTATAAATCTTTATATACCTACCACCAAAATAATTATTAAACCTTGGAAATCATTGAAGAACGAAGTTTATAATAACCAAGAATTATTTGATGAACAATTAGGATTATAACTATATTATCATCTCTATAACATTATCTAATAATAATATAAATATCTTATTAAGATCTATATATAACTTAATAAGAATTAACAATAACTCAAAATATTAATCTAAGCAATAAATAATACTATCCTGAATAATTCATCCATGAATTAAATATAGTTTATATCCAAGTTCTTCGCTGCTAATTGGTGGTTAGTATTATTATTCTTAATACAAGTAAATGATTAAATTAATAAATATATAACTAATAATAATAATAATAATAATCTTAAAAATATAGAAGATTAACCGATTATAAGTAAAGATAAAACTTTATATACCTACCAAATAATTAAATAATTAAACTCCAATCTTAGAGAAGATCCATATTTGAAATAACCAATAATTAATTGATGAACAATTAGAATTATAACTACTATAATATTATCTTTAATAATAACTAATAATATTATTAATAATATATATATATATAGAAATAACTTAATATAGCTTAATAATAATAATTTAAGCAAGTATTAAACTACAGTTATTCAACCATTAATAGAATATAATTTCAATCCTATTTCTTCCTGGACCATGTATTAAACTACAGTTATTCATCCATTAATAGAATATAATTTCAATCCTATTTCTTCCTGGATCAATATTGTTAATCCAAGTATAAGAATATAATAATACTAATAATAATAATATTAATAAAGATTATAACTAATGAGGTAATATCCAATATTAAATAACTATAATAATAATAATAATAATAATAATAACTTAGAAGATCGAAGTTTGTAATAACCAATAATTAATTGATGAACCATTAGGATTATAATTACTATATTATCTTTAATAATAACTAATAATATTAATAATATATATATATATATACACGGCACTTAGTATGCTTTAAGAATAATTTAAGCAAGTATTAAACTCAAGTTAATCATTGATGAATTCGATATAATTTCAAACCTATTTCTTCGCAGGTTAGGTTATTTAGGTTATTGTCATTACTGTTAATATTATAAGTATAAAATTATAATAATAATAATAATAATACTAACAAGATAAATTACTAATTCTAACAAATATTTGTATAAAATTTAATGTAATAAATATAATGAAATAATGTTAAAATCTACTAAACTAAAATTGTCAATAATAAGGGTAAAATTCCAAATAGAGTCAAAAAATAAAAACAGAAAAACAGGGAAAAGTTTTCCTTACTAACCAATAAACGTATTGAGATAAAACTAAGATTTATCTTTAATTTATAATTATTATATTTAGTAATTCCCTAACTTGTTGATATATATAATATTATTATAATAGTTATATATTAATACTAAATAAGAGAATATAAGATATAAGTGGTGAAGATATAGAATAATAAATATATAAGAATATAAAGATGAATAAACAAGGTTTAAATAATTTTAATAAGAGAAGAAATAAAATATAAAAATAAATCAGGTTAATAATAATAATAGAGATAAAGTAGTTTAAATAAAAGGTTAATCATCAAACAAATCTTTGGTTATTTTAATCCACGTCTTCTTGTTAAATATAAATCTATAACTCTTAACATTTTCTTAGTCAAATTGTTAATCTTAAAGATAGAATTAGAATAATATAAAGATAATAATAATAAATATTATACTTACCTATCTGTATTATTATAAATGATATGATGACAATTATATTAATATAATGAAAATAAGTCACTTTACTAACATTAATAATTCTAAAGTATAAAACTAAAAATATAAAAGTAATAATAATAATAATAATTTCCTAACCTATTAATAAATATTATCTAGAAGAAATAGATAAATAATAAAACTTAAAATGAGAATATATATATTATAATATAATGGTGAAGATCAAGAATAATAAATAAATAAGAATAAAAAGATGAATAAGCAAGGTTTAAATAATATTAATAAGTGGGATAAAATAAATATAAATCTGGTTAAAAATAATAATATTAATAATAATAAGAATAATAATAACTTAGAAGATCGAAGTTTGAAATAACCAAGAATAAAATGATGAATTAATGTGGATTCTAATTACTTACTATATTAACAATAAATTAACTAACAACTATAATATTAATAGATAATCTTAATCTAAGCAAATATTAATCTCAAGTTATTCATCCCTTTATTAAATATAGTTTTAATCCCAGTTCTTCCATACCCGATTGGGTCTAATTAGAATCCAAGTTAATTGTTATAATAATAATAATAACAATATAATAATAATAATAAAATTACACTTTATCATGAGTTTATAATCACTAAATCTTTTTAAACCATTAATATTTATAATTAAAATCGAATTATATTAACTTAGAAGATCGAGGTTTGAAAGAACTAAGTATTAAATGATGAACTATCGAGGATTATAACTACTACTAAATTAACAATAAATTAACTCAAATCAGCATAATATATTAATAACTTTAGCTTGTATAATTAATGATAATAATATTAATAACTTACGCATCAGTTATATTAATTTAAAGTTAATTCATCCATTTATTGAAGATAATTTTAATACAAGTTCTTCCCGGTTAGGTTAGGTTAAGTTAGGTTAGGTTAGGTTAGGTTATTGTAATCACTGTTAATATTAAAAGTATAAAATTATTATAATAATAATAATAATACTAACAAGATAAATTAGTAATTATAACCAATATTTGTATAAAGTTAAATGTAAGATTTAAAATAAAATAATATTAAAATATACTTAAGTACAGATTTTCAATTTAAGGGGTAAAATTAACAAATATAGTCAAAAAATAAAATTACGAAAACAGGGGTAAAATTTCCTTACTAACCAATAAATGTATTGGTTTAAAACTAAGATTTCTATTAATTTTATAATTAAAATATTTCCTAATTCCCTAACTTGTTTATATATATAATGATATTGTAAATAATATATACTAATACTAAACATGATAATATAAAATATAAAGTGGTGAAGATAAAGAATAATAAATAACTTAAAATAGAAAGATGAATAAACAAGGTTAAAATAATATTAAAAGTGGGATAAAATGAATATAAAAATAAATCAGGTTAATAATAATAATAAGAATAAGAATAAGAATAATAATAATATAGAAGATCGAAGATAGAAATAACCAAGAATAAAATGATGAATTAATGTGGATTCTAATTACTATATAAACAAGAAATTAACTAAGAACTTTAATATTAATAGACAATCTTAATCTAAGCTAAGATTAATAATGAGTTGATCATTGATGAATTCAATATAATTTCAATCCTATTTCTTCCATATTAGGTCTAATTATAATCCAAGTTAATTGTTATCCAGCACTAAGATGATATATATTTATTATATGCCGGATATATTTCAACTAATATAATAAACAAGATAACATAGTATTTACCCGACGCTAAAGGGAATTAATTAATGTAACCATTATTATTATCTTTAAACAACAATACAATATGGTAGAAGATCTAGATTTGAAATAACGAAGAATTAATTGATGAACCAATCGAAGATTATAACTATTATACAATATACCGCGGATCTTTATCTTTATCTTTATCTTTATCTTTAATAATATTAATATTAATAATAATAACTAATAATAATAATAACCAAAATAATAACTTACTAATTTAAGATAATTAAAAGTATAGTTATAATTAAACTTCTATTCTAGATTAGATAAGATAATAAGACACTATTAATAACAAATAATAGAAATTAAACGCAACAATTCGTGGATTGTAACTACAATATACTCTTTATATTATTAACTAAAGATAATAATAATACTACTACTATTATAACGTTATCTAAGAGAATTAAAAGTATAAGGATTTAAGAATTAAATAATCTTTAATTCTCTGTTATATTCATGATTAGTTATTCATCAATCTAATGTATATAATTTCAATACTCGTTCTTCTTCCCAGATGGTATATAATTCTTAAACTTAAACTAAATATCTAATTCCTAACAACTTCTATATAGTTTTATAATAACAATATAATAATAATAATAATAATATTTATAATATTAAAGATTATAACTAATAACTCCCATATAGTAAGTAAGTAAATAGTTTAATCTAACCAATTAACGGATATTTAAACTGGAATAATATAGAAGAACTAGAGTTATAATAACTAATAATTATATGATGAATCAATCTATATCTCTAATTATATTAAGTGTAGCAATAACGTTAATAAATAAATAGATTAAAAATATAAGGTAATAATCAAATTCTCTAATTATCTATTATGTACATGGTTAGTTATTCATCATTCTAATGTATCTGATTTCAATTATCGTTCTTCTTCCCTAGTAGTATTTAATTAGTAAACTTAATCTAACTATCTTATTATCTTAATAACATTGATATTAGCTTAATAATAATAATAATAATAATGATAATAATAATATTAAACATTAGAATAAATAACTACCCTACGATTATATTTTAACTAATTATTAATAATTAAACTAGAGTAACAATAACTTAGAAGATCTAGGTTATAAGGAACTAAAGATAGTAAATAAAAGCAATATACAAGTATTAAAACTATAAAAATCTCTTTATCAATAATAATAATAATAATAATAATTTTAAATATTAATTATGGTTATATTAACAAATTTTATTCTAATATTTTAAATATAATGATAACATCTTGGTAAATATTAATTTAAATTATTCTTGTTCTGTTATAATCATAATAGGTTAATCATTGATGAATTAGAGATAATTTCAAACAAAGTTATTCGTTCGATACGGATATAATTATAATCCAAGCCGTAGTTATCTTTAAACAACAATACAATATGGAATAAGATCTCTAATACTAATAAGCAAGAATTATTTGATGAACTATCGTGGATTATAATTACTACTACAACAATATTAACAATAAATTAACTAAAGATGTTAATATTAATAATATATAAAGATCTAATTTAATAAGGTTTAATAATAGCCGGAGATATAAATTTAATCAAATATTAATCCAAATAAATCATCCAATAATTAAATATAATTTTAATCACAGTTGTTCGCTGGTGAGTATAAATATTAGTAAACCAAATCTATGATTATAATAATAATAATAACAATATAATAGTAAAAATAAGAATAATTAAACTACTATGATAATAATTTAGAAGATCGAGGTTTAAAAGAACTAAGTATTAAATGATGAATAGATGTGGATTATAAGTACTACTACTACAACAATATTAACAAATTATTAAAGATCTTAATATTAATTATAATAATAATAACCATAATGGTTAATTAATAAGCAGTATATATTATAATTAAAAGTCTAAAAGCTTAATATTAATAATATTTTTATAACTTAATCTATATATATATATATATGTATATATATATTAATCCTTTTAATCTAAGTAAATGTTAATCTCTAGTTAATCATCTTAGCAGATCTTAATGTATTACAATCCTAGTCTTCAAAACAAAGACGAGGTGGATCATTAACTTTATCTTAATATAACAATATCTTAACAACTTCGAATTAGTTAGTAATAATAACTGAATTCAACAATTAGATTTATGTTTAACAATTTATAATATTTGGAAATCATAAGCAGAATATATTTATATTTAAACTATAATAATAATAACTAAGAAGAACTACGATTACAATCAACTAATAATAAGATGATGAATATATTACGATTATTATAATATTACCCAATCTTAACAATATTAATAATCCACAATACTGATAAATAAATACCCTTAATTAAGATAAATAATAAAAGTATAAGAGAGAATATAATAATATAAAATATAATAACAAGATTAATTATATTAATAACAACTATGTTTAATCCTCTAGGTTTAAACTGATAGAAGATATAGATTTATAATCAACTAATAATATAATGATGAATTAACGTGGATTAAAACAATATTTATCGTATTTATATTATTAATAATAACTACAACATTAATCAAAATACACAATAATTAATAAAGTAATAACTATTAACAATAGAGATAATTAACCACCTCATAATAATGTTCGAGTATTAATAATCCTTTATATTAATTAAATAAAGAATCTTAACAATATAAAAATGAGAATAAAAATGTTAGCAATAATAATAATCATTTGCTTTATAATTCTTCATATTAATTTAATGTGTTATAGTTATAATCCACGTTAATTCATCATTTAATTATTAGTTGATTATAAACCTCGATCTTCTATCCTGTTAATCATTGAATAGTTTCTTATAATCATAAAGAATATTAGTTACGACGTAGTTGTTAATAATCTTTTAATATTAAGTTAATATTAATAATAATAATAATAATAATAATAATAATAATTAACCATGCTTAATATTATTAATTAATTATAATACAAAGTGAAGATCATTAATTAATAATCAATTTAGATAGATAGATGAATCAACTTAAAATATTTGGTTTATGAATCATAATGTTAATAATAATAATAATAATAATAATAATTAACCACTTAGTTTATAATATTAATAATCTTTTAGTACAAACTATAAAGATCGTTATTTAATAATTTTATGGTTGATATAGATGAATAACTAACTATAAATTCTAAATATGGAAAGAATAAAGTTAGCAATATTAATCAATTACTGTTAGATTAATCATAGATATTTTTATTTATATGAATTAAGAAAATTAAAGGTATAATGGAGAATTATTAATAAGAATAATAATAATAATAATATTAGTAATACGATAGATATAGTTATAATCCACGTTAATTCATCATTATATTATTAGTTGATTATAAACCTCGATCTTCAGACCTTTACGAATCCCCGAGGATTCTAATCCTAAAGGATTGTTAATAATAATAATAATAATTCAAGTGTCCCGGATATTAATAATAAAAATAACATTAGTTAATAACTTATAATAATATTAATATTAATAATAATTAACCACTTATTTAGTCTCTAATATTAGAAATATTTTAGTATAAACTATGAAGATCGTTAATTAATAATTCTATAGTTGGAATATAAAGCAAATAACTCTAGATTAGAAATATTGGAATCATAATGTTAGCAATATTAATGATTTACTGTCTAATTAATTAAAGATATTTGTATATTATTTAAGAGATTTAAAAGTATAAAGGAGAATTAAGAATAATAATAATAATAATATTAGTAATACTATAAATATTGTTCTAATCTATGTTAATTCATCAAATAATTATTAGTTGATTATAAACCTCGATCTTCATACCTTTACGATTCCCGGAGTATTCTAAAGGATTATTAATAATTCATGTGTTCTTTTTATATTAATAATCAAAATAACTTTAGTTAATAACTTATAATAATAATAAGAATAATAATAATAATAATATTAAGAATAATTAACCATTTAGTTTATAATATTATGAATCTTTTAGTAGAAACTGTGAAGATCGTTATTTAATAATCCTATAGTTAGAATATAAAGCAAATAACTATAAATTCTAAATATGGAAATCAAAATGTTTACAATATTAATCAATTACTACATGATTAATCATATATATATATTTATTTATATGATTTAAGAGAATTAATTAAAAGTATAATGGAAAAGAATGAATAATAATAATAAGAATAAGAATAATATTAATAATAATATTAGTAGTATTACTATATATATATTGTTATAATCCACGTTAATTCATCATTAAATTGTTAGTTGATTATAAACCTTGATCTTCTATCCCTTCCGAAACCCGAAGGATTCTAATATAAAGGTTTATTAATAATTCATGTGCTGCCGTATATTATTATTAATCTAAATAACATTAGTTAATAACTTATAATATTAATTAATCACTTAGTTTCTAATATTAGAGTTAACAAAAGAATAAACATAAACAAATAAATGATCATTATTTAAGAATCCAATACAATACAATCCTGGTCAATAGAGTTATAGATTA
>JAABUO010010763.1_pt1 | contig 10095 bp, 9 predicted proteins | sample 5559291 | NCBI WGS metagenome assembly JAABUO01 (sample SAMN10711878, study PRJNA513372) | rock metagenome | isolation source: Antarctica rocks | place: Antarctica: Victoria Land, Finger Mt sud
TTTATTACACATACATGCAACGAAAGAATCCACAAGTGTCAAATGGAAGGCCATTCGCAGACGAAGCTGCAAGCTGCCGTCACAACTTGGAAAGAGGCACATTGGGGTCATTTCCAGGCCACGCTTGTGGACTAAGCCAGGCTCTGCACAAAAACCAGATCGTTTGCTATCCACCGTGAAGGCTAGCTAGATCTCTATAGATGGGTAAGCTCCTTAAAACGTAAGCAGAGGTGTCACCTAATCATGGACAGACTTTGTTGGTGACCCCTTGCCGCCTTGGATGTCACTGGGCCCCAGGCTTGCTTTGCTTGGCACTCGTTATACTCGTGATTTTAACAGCTATGTTGGGATGATTCAAATAAAGGTGATGCGTTGTTTGTTGAAGATCAACAGGCTTGGCTGTAGGCCGGTGAACAACTGCCTTGTAGGCTGCTTGTTTTGCTTGACATGTGGCCTTTTTGCAGACCTTCAATTCTGCCTCTACCCAAGTAGCGAGGGTGGCTTGCAGCTTCGGCTGTGGATGGCCTTCCGTTTTACACTTGTGGTTTCTTTCGTTGCATGTACATGTATGTTTAATGAATAGCTCTCCCACCAAAAAAATAAAAAAATAAAAAAATGTCCAGCTGCAGCACCGACCATTCAATGGCAATGTACTCTTTGGGGCGCCATCACATCCTCCTACAGCGTCAGTTCTCCTGGCAGCTGACACTTCAGTTTGGCAGCCATCTGGACCTTTTCAATAGACTTGGCACAGGGTCCGGCTAACAGTCCTTCATGACATCTGGTCAGCTGCTCACATTACGCAACTCAGAGCAGAAACATCTCACCTCTGCCCGAGCAAGAGGACCCAACATCATCATCTTTGGAAAGTGGGCAACTTGCTGGTCGCCTAGCGCTGAAAGGTATCAGCTCCATGATATGGCAGGACTGGGTCAAATGTTCTGAAGGCATCAAACAAGTCAGCGACGTTTGCTCTAGCTGGCTCCGGGGCAGGGACCCAAAGGTGTCCCTAGAAGTTTTCCAGGCACTATGGTTCAGCAACAGCGTGTTGGCGTCCAGATTCAAGATGGTCCGGAGCTGAAGCACTCATAAACTCAAGGGTCACTTTGCCCCTTGCGGGGATTGCTTGCCATGGACTGATCGCTCAGGGACACGTTTTCTAGGCCGTTGTTCGGGCTCAAAGCAGGTTCGTTCGGTACCTTCGTCAGCTGACGGAGGGTGGACAATTCCCCTATAACCCAACAAAAAAAAAAAAAAAAAAACACAGGGTCACTTTGGCTGTTGGTTCATCATCTCATGTGGATGTGCTTGGTGCTGCTGCTGCCTTCACTGGCAAGAGACACGACCCTGAGTCTGGTTCTGAGTCTTCTGGCTTGGTGGAGGCTCCGTTTGCTGATGCTTTGGCCATGGTGCCTTTGACGCCTGGTGATGGTCAAGCACAAGGCTTGCGGCGCAGTTTGCGTGAGCACAAGAAGCCTAGGCCATACTACGCAGGAGCAGAGCCGCAGCCTCCTTACAAGCAGCCAGCTGGCAAGGGGCTCCAGCATGGCTTTTTTTTTTTTTTTGTTTGGGTTACAGGGGAATTGTCCACCCTCCGTCAGCTGATGAAGGTACCGAACGAACCTGCTTTGAGCCCGAACAACGGCCTAGAATACGTGTCCCTAAGCGATCAGTCCATGACAAGCAAACCCCGCAAGGGGCAAGCAAAACGTCATGGCGCCAAGACGACCAGCCATGATGGCAGGGCCGGTCATGTCATGACACATATGTGCCACCCGAGTAAAGCAAGAAGAATGGCAAGCGTGACCATACAAGTGCCCATGCAAGGAATATGCACCCCGGCAACTGGCATAGCGCATGGCTTTTTTAACTGACTGGGAGGCACTTGCTGCTTTTTTTTCTCTTATTTTTTTGGGTGGGAGAGCTATTCATTACACATACATGGACATGCAACGAAAGAAACCACAAGTGTCAAACGGAAAGCCATCCACAGCCGAAGCTGCAAGCTACCCTCACTACTTGGGTAGAGGCAGACACAAGAGTCTGCCAAGAGGCAACATGTCAGGCAAAACAAGCAGCCCACAAGGCAGTTGTTCACCAGCCCACAGCCAAGCTTGTCTATTTTCACTGAGCAAAGGTCAAACAATGTTCAGATCAACCCGACAGAGGCACACAAAGTCTTGTCCCAACGGCACAAGCTCACGTGTAGAAAACATTGTTTTATGTTTTCTACACGTGAGCTTATATAGATACATTGATACATAGCTTACATAGATACATTGAACGAGACCAGAAATGCATTGAGGCTGCAAGACCCAAAATAGGCATGCACGCCATGCCAACAAGACATAGGATTTGCCATTGCTGCAAAAGCTATTACCAATCCAAGAGTAAACACCACACGAGGTGGCACACAACCAGACCGATAAGCAAGCAATGTAGCAGAACTAAAACAAATGCCTCGCTTCATGACTAGACCCGCATGCTTGCTCTGCTTGAGGTACCTAGTCGAAGGTGGTTTTGAGCTGTTGTCTGACTTCAGCTCTTCTGAAGGGAAGTCTGATACTGAAGCGTGTGGAACGCACTCACCGAGGGGACCAGTTAAACCCCCCTCAGTAGCTGGGGGGCCTTGCCAACCCCAAGGATGCCAGCTACACAGGCCGTAGGAGACGGTAGGGACAGACCCGCATTGATCCTAATCCCGGTGATGTGCTGCATGCTTCGGTGGATGCTTCTTGGAGGTCGGGCTGGGCTAGGCATAGTGATATGCCCGCTTTGGTGCAGTGCATTCGGCTTTTTTTTTTTTTTTTTTATAGGAGGGAAAGATATTCATTACACAGATGTAACGACAGCAACCTCAAGAGCATATGATGTTCACTGTAAACCAAAAGGTTCAAGCGCACATCACAACCTGAATCAATGGATGAAACACACCCGTGAAAGCACCGCCCATACCAGAGCATGTCATAGAGCCTGCCAAAAAAGCAGTTGACGCACCATTAAAGGCTGTCACCTTGCACAAGGCACATTCGGCTTTGCTTGCTTGTTTCTCTTCTCACACGTTTTCACGGGCCACCATGCTCCAGGATGACGTGCTGAGTTTTCATTGCTTGGCGCGGCGATTTAGCCGGCCAGAGCGCTCTGCCAGTTGCCGAAGTACATGTGCCCTGCATGGGCACGCATATGGCTGCACTTACCATGTTTCTTGCGTTACTCGGTTGACACACATGTGTCATGACATGACCGGCGCTGCCATCATCATGGCTGGTCGTCTCGGCACCAGGATATTTTGCTTGCCCCTTGCGGGGGTTGCTTGCCATGGACTGATCGCTTAGAGACACGTTTTCTAGGCCGCTGTTCGGGCTCAAACCAGGTTCGTTCGGTACCTTCATCAGCTGACGGAGGGTGCACAATTCCCCTGTAACCCCAAAAGAAATTAAAAAACAACAAAACGACCCGCATGCTGGTCGTCGTGGGGTCACACCCACATCTACCCCTGGTTTGGGGCACCATTTGCTTTGGACTGACAATCTCCACCATATTTCTCTCCTAATGGGATGTTTTTTATATATTTTTTTACAGGAGGGAAAGATATGCATCACACAATTGTAGCGACAGCAACACGAAGAGCATATGATGTTCACTGTAACTTACTTTAACTGTAACTGTAACTTACTTTAGTAAACCACAAGGTTCAAGCTCACATCACAACCTGAATCAATGGATGAAACACACCCGTGAAAGCACCGCCCATATCAGAGCATGTAATAGAGCCTGCCAAAAGAGCAGTTGACGCACCATTAAAGCCTGTCACCTTGCACAAGGCACATCCTAGCCAAATGCCATATGAACGAGCTGTTCAAAGATGTCATTGCTACGATCAAAGAAACGATTGGCAAAGCTTAGCAACCAAGAAAGTCACACAAGGCATGCCACACTGCCTCTCAAAATGAGCAACGTTCAAGCCCAGCATGCCAATCAGCAAAAGAAGCATAAGTGCAAAAAACTGGCATGCCAAAAAGTCAAGTGAAGCATCACTACAAAGCCAAGTAGCAAGTGCCTTCCAATTAGTTAAAAAAGCCACGTTGGAGCCCCTTGCCAGCTGGCCGCTTGTCAGGAGGCTGCGGCTCTGCTCCCGCGTAGTATGGCCTAGGCTTCTTGTGCTCACGCAAACTGCGCCGCAAGCCTTGTGCTTGACCATCACCAGGCGTCAAAGGCACCATGGCCAAAGCATCAGCAGATGGAGCCTCTACCAAGCCAGAAGACTCAGAACCAGACTCAGGGTCGCGTCTCTTGCCAGTCAAGGGAGCAGCAGCATTAAGCACACCCACATGAGATGATGAAGCAACAGCCAAAGTGACCCTTGAGTTCTCAGCATCTGAGGCTAGAGCAGCATTGGGACGGAGCCGAGCTAGCGCAGCTGGAGGCCCTAATGGGATTCTCCCCAAATGAACGCACTGTTTCAGGTTGGTGTTGACCCACACGCTGAGGTTTACTTCGGTGCCTTTTGCATTTGCTGCATTTCTCTGAGTAAGGACGACATCTTCCGCCCACCCAAAATGTCTGAGTGTTGCCACTACAGCTGCTACGGACGCAGAGGAATGCTCAGCAAGGCTTGGATACAGACTTTTGATCTCGACATGAATTCGGTTGGAGAAAATTGTCACGATACATTGTCCAGACTGCTACAGTGACTTGAAGCTGCCTGTAGCAACCCAAAAGCGGCTAATTCATGTTGTGTTGTGACAGCGCAAAGCTCAGCTCCTTCACCAGGACAGTTAAACTTTGCTGTGTGATTGTCTGATTGTGACTGTGTGATAGGTAGTGGAACCATATGATTGCTGGCCTGCTTATTGCATTGCATCTGCTACTGCATGCAGCCAGAGGGACACTGCTGATGCTCCTGGGTCAGCAGTGTTGTGCAATGCCTCCTCAGGGACATATGATGATCGACCAGCACCACTTTCATACTCTTTGTCATTTCTGCTCCATCAGATGCTGCAGATGCCGCCAACAACAGAGCAGAAGCAACAGATCCTGCAGAGCACAGAGCAAAGCTGTCAAGACGCAGCAATACATGCTTGGTTGGTGAAACTGAACAGGCTTGGCAGTTTTGTTGAAGCTAGCTTGCTATTGATGGTATAATGGCTGTATTTATAGATGCTGTATCCTAGGTCATGCGACCTGAAATATTTAAGCTGTATTGTTGTTAGCTGTTGCCTTTAGACCAAGAGCAAACTACACATCCTCTTGATTGCTCTCATGCAATGAATCCCTAATCCCTCCTCTGAAAAGAAGGAAAAGACGCAGCAGTCATGTATCAGCTTCAACCTGATGAAATGTAGTTCTGATGCATGACAAGGTTGTATCATGTCCAAGACAAACCCAAAAACTATTTCTTTTGTCAATGCAGCTCAACAAGCATGTATACTTGTTGACAACACAGGGTGTGACACCCCTTGTGACTGCGTTCACCTTCAGACAGCTTTTGTTGGAATAACTTCACAGCTGGTGTAAAGGCATCTAGCATAGTTCTGTCCCCAGGCCTGGCCCCACCATACCGCTGTATAGCAGCTAGGCCTGCTGCAGCCCCCGCCCCCCACGCTTCAACTGTCTGACTCTCTTTCAACGCAGCTGTAGTGCACAGAACATGGCAATCAGCTGCTTGCTGGACATTCAGTACACCCTGTACCAGTCATATGCTGCATGTAAGGTCCAGCTATATCAGTTGAAGGAAGCTAGCCACAGACCAAACTTGTTCACAGAGCGCCTTTACAGCTTTGCTTCCTCGCCTCAAATGTACTGGCTGCATAGCAGATGCCCATCTGTTCCATCATGACACACACGGAGCATGTCTGAGATTGCCTGACTAGCTTTCGACAAGACTGCAAGATACTGGCACTCTGGTGAAGACAGTTGCATACCAGCAAGGGCAAGAAAGAAGATCTGATAGAGGGCCCCAGACGATCCACCCATGCTGTGCCCCACACTATCAGCCACTGCTGCCATTGTGCTGGCTGCGTCATTCAGAGGGTACTTTGAACCGCAATCTGCCTTGATAGCTTTGGCACCCTGGGCTAAGGTTGTGCCACAGTCCCCATCTCCAACTCTGCATTCACGGACTGAAATTGAATTGAACAGACTGAGTTGTCTGGCAGGTTTGGGTTGCTCAGCACCAGCAACCTAGGTGTATCAGCACCAACATTTGATGCTGAATACATCAAGCTGCAAGAATTAAGGGTTTACAGAAAATGCAGGTCAGGCACTCCACCTGCCATGCATAACCTTGCTGGCTGTTGTAGGTTTTGAACATCTGTGTGTCAAGCGTTGTCTATACAAGATGTGCCATGTGCATAAGCCCATGGACGGATGCTTCAGCTGTAGAGACGATCAAAAAGCATGCCTGGCAGCATTGGGCTATGTTGTAGCCACTGCCAACGACCACATGCATGTATATTCACAGTGCCATGGCCAGTGAGCACCCCTGTCATGCTGTCCACTGCATGTATACCTCTGGTCCATTTCATCAAGCTCTTGTGCATGCTCAAGTATGGCATCCACAGCCGCCAGCAGGGCTTTCTCCAGCATGGCCCCTTGCGAACTCAGCGTCTCTGGTCTTCTCTGGTTTTTGGAGGTCTGGTTCTCTGGCTCAGAAGGCAAGGGGAGCTTTTGCTTCTCTGGAACCACTTCACATTTGTCCTTTGGCCAGCATGGTGCCTGCGAGCGTAATTGCTTTGACAGAAAGCTCTCTTTCTTGATTTCAAAATAGGTTTTGTTGGCCCATTTGGCCAACAAAACCTATTGTCTCAAGAATTGTGACAAAACAGCCTTTTAAGCGTGGTTTGGGCAGCGCTACAATCGGGAATGGGGTTGTGCAAAGCCAGCATCAGGTGCAAGGTAGCAGGTCAGAAAGCAGTACAGTGCGTTGGTGTGGATGTGCAATTTGGGCACATGCCAGTACGATGGACACGGCAATAGGATGTTGCCACAGCACCCTGCATGACTTGCAGGTACTGAAGATGGGCTGCAGAGAGCTAGGCAGCCAGACAACACCTGAGTAGGAGCATCTAGCCTGTCAAGACGCTTGCTATCCAGGGGCAATAAGCTGATAGAGGCCCCCTGCATGTCCAGGGAGGTGAAGAAGGTGCCCACATATAGCCGCACCACCTTCAACTGCACAGACATCCTGCTGTGTCATACCAGTCTCGCGGACGTAGACCAACAGCCAGCATGACAGCTGTGGTCTGAGCTGCAGTCTGGTTGAGACACTGGCAGGAGAGGCCAAGTCTGATGCACAGCGGTCTTGCATCACATGAGTTTCCTGCCAAAATGCAGGTAAGTTTAAGATAGTCATATGCAGGGCAGAGAATACACTCAAAAAATGCACAGCAATTGCAATACAGCCTGTACATCACCTGCTAACTAACAAAATTGCCATGCACATGAATGGTCTTGTGTAAATTCGAGCCGTACACCAATTCAACATGCAGCATTACTCAGTACTGTACCCTGTGCTTCTCTTGTGCATATTTAAGGGCGGCACGGGCCATGATGTACATCTCCATGACCGGAGTGGAGCCCAGATTGTTGACAAGCAGGGCCACTTGACAACCCTCTGCCAAGTCCCTACCTCCCTCCCGCTGGATGGTGTCTATACACTGCGTACCATGCACATACACCCGTCAGCAGTGACAGCTTATGCTGTTCCCTGAATGGCCCCCACCCATGCAGTCATACCCCTCAACATTGTAGAGCTAACTTAGCCTGGTCATCTCTACAGGTTGAATCAGTCGGCAACCTGCAAAAACACCTTTTGCTGCTTCATGGGGGATGGTATCTCCACATGGCACTTTTGCAGTCAGATTAGTAATGCCAGATTAGTAATGCCAGTAAGACAGTTGATGCTTATGTGTATGATTGATGATTGTGGACGAGCAAGGCCAATGGGCGGCTCTGAGGAGGGCCTGTGCTTCATCATGCTTGGTTCCCTGATGCACTGCACACACTGCTGCAGCATGTATTGATTGCTGGGCATGCAAATATGACTCCTACTTGGGGCCAATAGTTTACTGCTTACCAGGAGTGATTGCCTTTTTTACGTGCTCGTTCATAAACTTTCTAGAGCAAGCTCATGCTGTGCATGAAGAAATGTGCGGCCATGCACTGCTTGTCTATGAGGAGGCCATCATGTGTTGCATGCCTTGCAGAAGTCTGAGCCCCACCTGGGCAACAATGTCATTGGCACATTGCATCTTGTGGGTGGCGGCCCCAGGCTCCCCATGCAGGCCCAGACCCACCTCCATCTCATCTTCCCCAAGCCTACAGTCAAGTGAAACTCAAAAGTGAGTTACATAACACAGCATTTGGTCTAGTCTCATACAAAGAAATATACATTCTGGCAAAAAAGGAATACATACCAATATGTAGCTCCTGACACCAGGAACAAGATAACACCAAGATGGGACTTGCAATAACACACACATACGCAAATGCCAGGGTAGCTACTATCCAGTCCAATCACCATTGACAGGACTGCAGACAGTCAGCTTGCAAGCACAAGAGACACAACATCATACGATGTGACACGAGCTTGGCGATCAGTGAAAACCAACAGATAAAGATGCTAATCAGAAAAAGAAACATAGTTATACTGTTATGCACAGTCGACCTGTCAGACGGGGATGCCCCAGGAAGGGTACAGATGCGCGTGGCAACCCCTACAGACCGGCATTGGTCAGCAGCTTCTTTGGCAGCTGCTGCCACTTCCTGCAAGCTCAGCCCTTCTGCTGCAGCTGCTCCAGCTATCTGCAGCAGCGTATGCTACATGAGTCATGCAACATGCATCATGAGTCATGGACCAGAACGACATCATGATGGATGCAAACGAGGCATACAAGTGCAGCTCAGCAGCATACTAAGCATTCAGCAGTAGCACTGTCATGGCAAGCATCTTCACAGCTCTGGCTCAGCAGCATGAACATCCATCAGCAACTTGTGTACAGGTCTCTTAGCTGAGGCATGCTGTTGTGATCAGTCATCAAGCAGACCAGTGGGGTAAGGGCAGACCCCTGAGCAAGTAGGTCAATAGGATTACCTTGGTGACCATGACTGTACCAGCAATGCCTCGGCGGCCAGCAATGCCTTGCCCGGGCAATGCACAGTCATCGCCCACCAGGACCATCTCCACCTTGTACCCCTCTGCCTTTGCATTCTCTGCTGCCAATCCAAACTGTAATTTGTCTCCTACAATACCAAACTCAGCAATGACATCCATGTTGGATTGTGGCCCAAGTCCCTGTTTTGCAATCTGTTTATCCCTAAAAGAAAGCTAATTTGTGAGAAACAGGAAATGCTCCAGTGAAAGTTTTGGTTTCCCACCATGGACATCCAACTCAGGGCATCTAAAGATTGAGAGGCTGAATTTGGTTGAGAGGCTGAATTTGCATGAGGGGCATGACCTTCACAGGAAAGCTGGACAGGTTCTGCTGCTGCTATTGCAAAGTCAATACAGGTAGAGCACTGCAACATTTGCTGCCTTTACTTTATTTGCGGTTGGCGGTTTGCAACACTTTCAGCAACAACTTATCAGGCACATCAATTGCAGCACAAGACGCTGACAGTGGCGCCATTGCTGCCAGGTCCTCTCAGCAAGCAAGCAGGTAATGTCAGCAACAAATGTCCTGGATGTTGAGCACCTGTGTAGTTAAGGACAACTAGCAGGCAGCCTGCAGGGCCAGCAACTGCCCGGATGGCGGCTAGGACGCTCTTTGCTGAAGGGCTTGCAAAGACCTGTCCTGAAACAGCTGCCGACAGCATGCCCTTCCCAATGTACCCAGCCTGTCCAGGTTCATGACCAGCGCCCCCACCTAGATCAAGTATAATGCTGCCTTGGCATGAGCGGTTATGCTCAGCGTGCTAGAGATGTCGGTGTCAGGCCTGATCAACTGTAGTGGCATTTGAGTTTACCTGAGATGACGGCAACCTTGGACTGATTGACGGGAGCAAAGTGGACTACTACGTTGATCTGCAGTGTGCACCGCAAGCTTGAACTCCCAGCAAAACTCCCGTTTTTGTCACGAGCTTGTCAACAGCAGG
>JAABUO010010764.1_pt1 | contig 10094 bp, 10 predicted proteins | sample 5559291 | NCBI WGS metagenome assembly JAABUO01 (sample SAMN10711878, study PRJNA513372) | rock metagenome | isolation source: Antarctica rocks | place: Antarctica: Victoria Land, Finger Mt sud
AAGTTCGATCCTGAATGCCGGATTAGTAAATCGTCCGGTTATCTGGGATGATTGCCAGGACTTACACAAAGAACCATGGCGCCCTATATTGCACCCGCGACTGGGCGTGCAGCTTGATCAGATGCCCGTTCCACGTTCTGTAAGATCGCGATGTCGCCAGTGATTAGATCAAAATAACGTCCCATCCCTTAAAGATTTGCCACAATGCCCTGAGACTTATCGTCTGCGTAGCCGCTTCGCGATATAAAGACTAGATACTTTACACCGCAACGAGCCATGTCGAGAGCCAGAGACTCGCATATTCCTATGAGTCCATCAATGATGAGATAAGAGGAATTGTCTCCCAATCTTAATGTTCGTTCGGGAGGTCGCACAGGAACAACTATTCGACTGTGGGAACCATTGGAGATCACAATCTTGCCAATATGGGTCCCAGTTCGTACATGATGGAATGCCGCAATGATGTTCTCAAAAGTATCGACTTTGATAGGTCGAAGGGGCTTGATGGAGCCTTCAGCAAGCATCTTGAACATTCGAGATAAGAGCCTAGTTAAACGATTAACGCGTGACCACCTTCGCAACCCGAGAGTGGATCATACCTTACAATTTTCGTATCACGCATACTCGTATGGGACATATCAAGGGCCCTGAAAGAAGCGTTACGACCGAACGGTTCCATGGATAAACCGTTTAGATCAATCTCTACCATGGTTCCTCCGACCGCGATGCATCGCCAAGTCTCATCAAGAAGATCGCCAGCGAGCAAGTCCAGAATGATGTCGATCCTGCTGTCAATTGTTACCTTCATAAGCCCGCGAGAAGATTCGGTAGACCTGGATAAGAAGACGCGCTCGTTCGGAATGCCAAATGTATGGAAACTGAATTTTGTTCACTTTCCGGACTTCTGAAAATAATATATCTTGTCTGCATGGGTTATCGTAATCAGCTATCTCAAGCAGTTCATCTTCACTACTCACCGACCATCTAATTGACAAGGAGTCCTTAGCAAGATTGTCTCTCGTACTAAGTGGGGTCCTTTTCATTTCGTGCTTTACCTCACGATGGTCCTTCAGTATTCGTTCTATTAAAATTTGCTTCGCCTTGTTTCTCTGCTACCGCGTTCGTCCTGTTGCTCTGTACTCTACTCGTCTACTTAGCAGCTTTGGCTGTATACCGATTGTATATCAGTCCTCTTGCTCAATTTCCGGGTCCGAATTTGACAGCCTTGGCTCAACTGTACGAGACGTACTATGAAATAATCAAGGATGGAGGTGGCTAATTCACATTCCAAATCCATAAATAGCACAAGCAATATGATAATTCCTATCCAAGGTGAGTATCGGCAATGTACTGGACATCTCAACCATACGACAAGATGAAGTCTTTTGAAAATCGATTCAATGCCCCGTATGGTTCCTTTTCCACTGACGAACCCAACTTACATCGTCAACGTCGGGCAGCTGTATCGCTTTATTTCTCAATACGTAACGATCTAGAGTATGCGCCTCATACCCAAAGTCTGGTTAACAAGCTTCGTCACCGTCTCGCCAATGAGTACTGTGGTTGTTGGGGTTTTAATTGTTAGTATAATCCCTGTTTTGTAGATCGTATTAACAATCAAAACCCCAACAACCACAGTATGTGAACACTGGCCAGGTCCTTATTTTCGATGACTTGCATGTATGTTTGACAGCTGTTAATATCACAAACTTTGCTTTTGGACAATCTCACGGGATTATTAACGCAGTTTGATTTCAAACGAAATTCACAAGCGTAATTGAGAACATGGAGAACATGGTGCATTATACGACCCAATTCCCATGCTTTCTTACTTCAGGAAATCTGTTTCCCGATGCAGTCACGAAATTCTGTCTCCGCGCCACAAGACCGGTCTTAGAATGTCAGAAGGCCAGTGCTCCTAGCAAGCTCAAGTGTTCGAGAAGCTGAGAGCCATAGGAGATGGAGAATTTCATCATTGATACGGAGCGTGAGGCCTTTCTCGAGTCTCAAAGCGCAGAGTGGGCAAGCCCGGAACGTGAAGGAAGTAAAACACTGATGAATGACCTTTTCAACTCGGATATTCCACCACACGGGCTCTCCACTGTTCGGTTGCAGAACAGAACCATGGGCATCCTTGCAGCCGGTATTCAGATGACAATAAATGCTTTGGCTGTAGCAAGTTTCCATATCCTAAATGACTCTTCGATTTATCTGAAGCTTCGTGAAGAGTTGCACAACGCAATCCCAGATCCATCAATTGCTCCCTTGTTACCGGACCTAGAGAAGTCGCCATATCTTAGCGCATGCATTGAGGAGGGTAAGTTTCTTAAACGCTTCTGTTTTTTATAGAAGCTAGCGTTAAACAATCGTAGCTCTTCTACAGTCATATGGCACTGTTTCACGATCTCCACGGGTTTGTCATGCAGGACCGATTCGCTAAAGGTCGTGGTTCATACCGCCTGGAGTCCCAACCAGTATGCAAACCTAGTCCATGCATCGCAATGAGCAAGTCTTCCCGGATAGTTTTTGATATAGACCAGAGCGCTGGCTTGGTCACCCAAAAGGTCCAAACAACCAAAAATATCTCTCTCGGTGCATGACCGCCTTCGTCAAGGCACGCGAATCCGCCTTGGGACGCATCTTGCATACGCAGAGATCTTCATCATCATTGCTATGCAATTCAGGAGGTTTGATTTTACTCTCTTCGAGACTGAAAATATAGCGGTCGAATGCTACAGAGCTGCCTTGGGGCCTCAGACAAAGCCTGACAGTTTGGGTGTTAAGGTTCTAGTCCACTAATGAATTTGCGTCGAAGCTTGCAATTGTGCTTGTGCTACCGATGGAGGTCGAAGTCGGACCCGAGCTGGTGGATTTGTTGGTACTACCTAGTTCTCATAGTGGTACTGGCGTTTGGGGTGGGATTGAGACTGGGTTTGCGGTACTAGTCGTGGGAGTGATCAAGCTTGTGTCTGTGCTCGAGCTCGTGCTGACGTGTGTATTTATTATCTATATCCAACAAGGGCTTGAACTTCGGTTGATTGATTTCGAAAAGTAAAGACAGGCTGGATGATCACAGATTGAGGCTGATCATTCTTCGTGCTCACAAAGATAGAGAAAAGATTTGCTAGTCACCATTTCTTAAACGCCTGGTACTATTTCTTCCTAGCCACTGAGTGCTTTAGGTAGCGGGTTTTCCTAAAATGGGGATATTATAATGATGATACTTGAGGAGAATGCCTAGACGCCGATGCTTTACCTTAAAATGTCTTTGCCTGTGGAGGTACTTACTGAGCAGACCTGGGGCTTGTAGAGTAAAACAAGCTTGTATCGAGCTTGAGGAATCTTGGTACCTGTTAAGACGTTGACGGCTAGGGGATCCCCTCCATCTGACAATCGCATATATGAAAGGAATTGATCAAAAAGAATTTTATACTTCAGTTGGTTTCTATAAGAATTGGTTTCCCACGAAGCGATTATGGACAAGAGTTTGATTGAAGGGAAAATCTTTGAGTCGTTTACTAGCGTAGATTATACTAATATTGAGGGTTTTCCAGCTGTTTACATGGAATCATGTTCCAATTCAAATCAAGACGAGGGCTCTGGAGGCAGGCGCACTATAGGAATAAATGGGAATTCTTAAAAAGATTCCTGACCTATCTACCGTATATGGAGTAGTGCGCTGGCCTCGGAAGCGGCCCGGGAGTTGCCTAGCTTGATCTTCATAATACCTCTACTCGGTTTCACCTAGAGGTCCCCGCGCACACCTAGTGCCCGCGCAGTCTAACCGTAGGTACCTAGCTTCTTTCCCCTCCAGGTATAGCGGCATCTTGAAGCTACTAGAGCCACTAGCTGGTATTAGCGTGCGCGGTCTCTGGGTGTGCGCGGAGACTAGGTGAACCCGGGTACGTACTCTAGTAGAGAGCGAGCATCCGCTAAGCTCCAAGCTTCTACTACTCGTCTTCTACTTCTATTACTTATGGTTTCACCTGCTTTGAAACTTGACTATGACTTCTTCTGCACAAGATACGCAGCAGCCATCAACACAAGAAGCGGGTTGTCATTTCACAGTCTTCATCCGCCTTCCCTTCCCTCGAGGCGATTTTGTCGACCCTCCACCAGTCGCTTGGGATTCCTCCAAAGATCGAGCACTATGGGGCATTCTTTACAGAGCTGAAAAGGGTCGAGAGGTAGACTGGCACGGACTAGCGTCCCAATTCGACGTTACCCTTCCATTTCTCCTCCAGCAAGCAGCGTGGCTTTACGAGAGACAGCTCTCTCAGGTCAGAGCTCAGCTTCGCAAAGTCGGCAAACCTTCATCTGTTGGCAACTCTCCTACTCCAGGCTCAGCATCGAGCAGCGCTGTTGCTGGTGGTCAAGCCATGATAAGGGGCACCAGCGGTGGTTCCCGGGTGCCATCATCACTGTCGAACCGGCCCAAAGAACGCCCGGCATCGCGTGGTGAGGGAAGCGCACTCGATATGCCCCCTCCGGCAAGAACGCAACAGGGGTCTCGTATTTCTTCTACAAGTACGGTTTTTCAAGTACGGAAACCTTCGTCTACACTTCCACTCTCTCCAAAGGAAGTACAGTCCAGCTTTGCCTACGCTAGCAGAAGTCGTGAAGGGCCTCGTCGGTCGGTTGAAGCATCTCCAAAGCAGCAATCGGTCCTTTTAGCCAGACCCACTACTCCGTCTGTTAAGGCCGACGACTCATCTACCTCATCTTCCTCCGATTCTGATAATCCAGCTCTCGTAGCTCAAAGCCGTGCCTTCATGCGCCGTCCACGCTACCCTGCCTCTAAAGCACCACTGCATCCTCTGTCCGACGCCGACGAAGAAGATGATGGTTCCCCTCCTTTTCTTCCTTTCTCCGACGCCAAAGCAATCAAGCCCTTACCGGCCTCAGATCCTAGTGCTACGCTCCGCAATCCTCCGGAGACACCTGCCTCCCATCGAACTGCTATAAATCCAAGCACAAAACCAGAGCAGCCAACACATCAGAATATCCACTCCTCCTCCTCGTCAGCTCAGTCTCAACCTTCGTTGTCTGTGCAGTCGCAACCACACTCCCGGCAAGCTCGGCCAGCACAGGTACAAACTCCTTTATCCACACTTTCCCCACGTCAGAGACGTATAGCGAGAGAGGGCAGCGAGGGAACTCCAAGTATGGGGAGCAGCTTCAGCGACCTGGACGATGCGAGTGTGACGCAGAGTGCGCTGGAAGAGGCGTTGGCTAACGAGATGACTCATGGAGGTGTTGCCAGCAGGATGAGCACTATCAGCCAAGCGTTGCGGTCACGATATCTGTAAGGGTAGCCTTGCAAACATATGACAATCGTCAGCTCTGCTATACTAAACACGTATCCCATGTCGAAATGTCTGGATAAAATGGATAACCAGTCTCCTACTAGAGTATAGGCGTCGTTTAGGACCCGATCTTGCAGCACATGCGACTAGGAGAACTAGAATAAGTGAAACAAACCGTCAAATGCCATTCGTTGTGGCCGCCGGCGCAATGCAGACTTTGACCTTGTTCTAAAGTCGCCAGGGCACTTTATGCCGGCTTATAAAAGGTTTTCTCCCTTACAAATTTGTCATTGCTAGGCTACAATCAATTGAACATCAAGCAAGAATTATGGTAAACAGACCAACATAGCAGTCACGTTTGATCAAGTAGATCACTACGAAACACATGGTGCACAGTCGTCGCAAATAGGTAATTCAACCACGAATCAACAATCGAACACGAAGAGTCGTAACACTGTTGCTTTGGCTCTGCGTAACTTGCTAAATCTCGATGGCAGTATTAACCTAATGTGGATAAACATGTGGCAGGAAATCCATCAACAATGGAAATCAAGCAATTGATGATGAAACTTGGTAAGAACGGGGTCCGTTCAATCAGATCACTGAGGCTTGATTTTAGGGACGTGAGGCATCTCTTGGCATTTCAAATCAAAAGCCTGCGCTTGTCGCAAGTGTTCCAGCCGTGCACACCATCTTCATAAAATCGCACTCCTGCAGAAGTCATTTAATCCGATGCAAGCACGTAAGGATAACGCGTCCACGGTGTTCTTGACTGAAAAGCCTAGAGGGTCCAGTCGGATATTTTAGTTGTACGGGTAAAAGAATATCTGATGGCGTTGACGGATATACTCTACTACTGTCCGTGCATCTCTGCTTTCTACTAAATGTCTTCTTAAACAAGAAATCGCCTATCTCTGGCAAAGACGTCGTGTATTTCAAAACCGAAAGACACCCAAACCTACATTCATGAACAGCCTACTCTCGCAATGATCTTTTTCCTCTGGGCTCTTGCCATTTTCTCCTCCGTCACCTTCGCCGCTCTTACGGGCTCTGGGAATTCTACTCGAGGCTGGAATTGTTGCAAACCCTCGTGCGCATGGGAAGGCAAGGCCAACGTCACCTCACCGGTTGCGACGTGCAATAAAGACAATTCTCCCTTAAACGATCTTTCCGCCAAATCAGCTTGTAGCAATGGCACAGCCTACGGGTGTGCTGACCAGGCACCTTGGCAAGTTGATAGTGCAACCGCATATGGGTATGCTTCGGTAGTCGTTACGGGAAAGGCAGAGGCAGATTGGTGTTGCGCTTGCTTTGAATTGACCTTCACCTCCGGGCCAGCCAGGGGAAGGAAAATGACTGTCCAGTCGGTGGACACTCTACCGGATATGGGCGTCAACCAATTTTCAATAGCAGTATGTCCAGCTCTCCATGAACAATATGATGTGCTCTAGAGCTGACATGGTTGTTGAGTAGATCCCTGGCGGCGGTGTTGGTACCGCCACTGACACCTGCACAAGACAGTATGGATCGCCTTCATCCGGCTGGGGCCAAGATTACGGAGGCATTGCATCAATGTCTGCTTGTGACAGCTATCCTCCTGCACTCAAGGCAGGATGCCAATGGCGCTTTGGTTGGTTTGGAGGCTCCGACAACCCACCGTGAGTACTGTCATCTCTACTGGGGAGCTTTGCACTCATACAATTGGTAGTGTCGACTTCGTTGAAGTAACATGTCCATCTACTCTTACAAACAAAACGGGCTGTGTCCGCCGTGACCAACCAGCACCATCCGCACCCATCGTCCCAGCGGTCAGCCCCTCGAAAAACCCACCCACTTCATCTCCACCATCGTCTGGCCTCAACATGAATTCGAAAGTCCTTATCGGCATCATGGTACCCATGGCTGCCATCATCACACTGCTACTGACATTATGGATGCTCCGGCGGCGGCGCAACTACCGCCAAGAACAAAGCAACATAGCTCTCGCATACAAGGAAGGTCGCACATCGTCCACCATCGACAAGGAAAAGGCCGAGCATGCCTGGTCGACGGAGGTGGAGAAATGCGAGAGAAAAGTCGGTTTTGGCGAATCCGAAACACAATACTACGAAATGGACGGCGGAACCCCCTCGCTGCACGCAGGGGAAAGAGGCTTGCTGAAAGTAGTCGTCCCCAAGGGCCAAAGAACCCTAGAGCTGGAAGGATCTCCGTCTACAGGGGAGCTAGAAGGTGATGCGATACGGCATTCGATCGTCGAGGTCATCTTGCCCGCCCATAAGGAGCTCGGAGGTGGCTTTTTCTGAGACGGTTTTATTGATGATTATGCAATAATGCAATACAACTGAACCAGGTTCCCCTGTTGCTTTTCAACGTGCATAAAGTACGAACGTAAGGTCTGAGACGGTGGGATCTTTCTGTCACGGCGCGGAAAGGCGTTTGATTGGTGAGGCTGAGCGGCTGCATGTGCAGGGACCTTTGCATCAGCTGCCCCCGAGGGCGGGACTACAGTAAGAAGGTCTTGGCACCGCCCCCGCACGGCGCGGACTGCATCTCGAATGGATCTGAGACAAGAGTGTTCTGCATGTAACGATGACGATTTCGCTTTTCGAAACGAGGCTTACTTTCCTACCCGATATCGATAATCCTAAATGTTGAGGAATCAATCTTCAATGAAATTGTCTTGGTGGATCGGTGGTGGAGGGCTGTCTTGGAATCTAATCTAGAAGCGATGTTCGATAAAAGTCATGTGAAATACTTGTACGAGTAATTATATCATATCATAGTAGTTCTTTACGACAGATGCACCCGACGCGAATAAACGAATGAAGTCTTTACATCCATCCCTCACAACCCTCTCTTCAAACCATTCGCACTCATTCATCCTCGTCCGACAGCTACGTCATCTTTCTGTCGTACGGCCCGCTGAGGCTGAGGGAATCTGGCTCCTAGAATCCTGTAATGGAAACATCCACTCACCCCACCCCTCCTAATCTAGATCCACCCGTCACACAGTCACGTCGTTCTTCTCTTCTTTCTTACGGCCCGCTCATAGCCATAATCTTGGACCCCGGTCCCATGGCCACGTCACCTTCTGTCTTGCATTCAATGACTTGACGTGTCTCCGGTACTTGCCATCTCAGTCTCAATATCCCTCATAGTACTCAGCCCATAACGCCCCCGTGCCATCATTGCTGTACCGTTCCTCGAACATGTTGTTCTTCAATCCTCGACCAATCTCACAACCTACATACGTACGACTGGTGGACTTTCAACCCCCAGTATTGCAAGAGGAAAGCTTGAACACGTTGAGGACTTGATACCGCGTCGTTTTGCTACCCCGAGCGAAGCCTTCCCCCGGATTAGCAACACGCGCACATATCATTAATACCATCGTATCTTTCCTGATCTTCACCCCCCCCCCGCCACCTTTCACATCCATCCAGACACATCTCCATCGACGACATCACTACGCTCTTGTCTTTCCTCTCTATCACTATACCAATTCCTTTCGACAGCAGACATTCAGGTAACATTAAAAAACAATTCAAATCTCACAACCCCCTCCAAAACTCCCACAATACATCTCAACCTCTCTGCCAGACCTAAACACATTTCTCCATCATCCTCGCCCCGCTCTCGATATCTCCATACCGTACCATTTCACCCATTTCCACCATCCCCGACAACTCTCAAATGCCTTTACCCCTGGATAACCAAACCCCTCACATCCGCTTCACTTAATTACATGTACCTGAACTTACCCAAAACACGAAACCCGACATGCCTCACCCTTACACCCAAACAGCTAAGCCCTAACATTCTTCCTTACTTCCGCGCTGTGATTGTATCCCCTTTTTCGCTCATCCTCAAGCACTCCATATCACACACATTCAATCGCCCCAGAATTCCCCATTCCTTTCTCTTTGTCTGCTGGGAATTTGAAAGGGAGGTTTGGAGTGTTGAAATATGCCATACATACCTGATTATGCTATAGACTAGTAGCGCAAGCTTTTTGGCCTAGTTATATTCTTAACATGGAGGCGGTTTATCGGAATTGGTCTTCTTGAGCCATGCGCCTGGGTTTTTAGAAACGCGAGGATCCTCGGTGTGAGAAATGGGGATGAAGGACAAGCATGGGATTGACGGGTTTGTATTCGGGAAATATAAAAAATCGAGAAGGCGAGGGGGGCAAGTGGACTATCTGGAGTATACCTAGGTAAGTAGATACACCTTGTCTACAGCATTCCATAATCTCATAAGATCCCCTCTGGCTTTTCCCATGTGTGCTGCTGCTGCTGCTGTCTCTTCCCCTCCCTATCTCTCCCTTTATTCCCTTTGCCTCCTCGTCCTTTCTCCCCTTTCCTTTCCCCCTTCCTCTGCCTTCCCCTTTTTCCTTCTCCAAATCATTCCATCGACTTCTCCCCCTACAAAAACAACGACGAACACCAAAACGCAGGTCGAAGTCTAAGGGTCAAAACATCTTGGGGAATAGTAGACTTTGTTTAGCTGGGACGAAAATGCTGATGGAGTGACAATCAGAAGGAGGGCGGGAACGCGAAAAACGAGAGCTGTAGGCACGAAAGCTGAGTGAGAGGGATTAATTTAATCTGCTCAAGGGTAGTGATGGGGTGAAGCCTGCGAGTGAAAAGAATGGCGTAGCAAACAGATGCAGTAAACCTAAACCACCAAACCACCCTCAAACTCTTTATGCTTCCCGATCCGTCCCGTCTCACCCAACTCGGCCCCTTCCATACTCCTTCATACACTCAGGGATTCCCCGTCGTTTAT
>JAABUO010010765.1_pt1 | contig 10093 bp, 12 predicted proteins | sample 5559291 | NCBI WGS metagenome assembly JAABUO01 (sample SAMN10711878, study PRJNA513372) | rock metagenome | isolation source: Antarctica rocks | place: Antarctica: Victoria Land, Finger Mt sud
AAGTAAGAGCAGGCAAAGCGCTGTGCTAAGTTGATGCTTGGCACCATCTCTGTACTGATGCTGCAAGCATTGTTGAAAGGAGCTCCTGCATTGTTGTTCTCCCTCAGGAACGAGCTTCCATAGTAAACGCTGACCCTTGTGAGCAGCATGCTCATCGTGCCTTTGAACCACTGGACCCTGCATAAAAATGGATGAACACACCAGCACTGCAGTCTGCTTCTGCAGGTGCCTTGCCTGACTATTTGGACGAGCCAGTGGATTTGGATAATGGCACAGATCACCAAGCTGTGCTAGCCCATGCTGTTGACCGTCTCTGCAACTTTGGTGTACACACAGTATGGCGGTTGCTTCCTGACCAAGACATCATGTGCATGGCCCCAGCTGAATTCAGGTTGGTCAATGACTACTGTCTACCTTGATGACTGATGCAGCATGTAGCTTGCTGCTGTGCTAGTGCTAGTGCCAACACGTCCAGGAATGCCGGAATCAATGCTTTGGAAGTGCAGTGTACATGCCATGGTCAGCAATTCTCTTACCATGCATGCAGAGTCAGCAGCTTGATCATGTGGTTGGCATTGGACACGCATGCTTTGCCATGCTGATGGTCTGTGATCTGGTGCATTTGCTCTGGGCTGCCGCCTTAGGAGGCTCCCGTTATGATTGCTGAATGGCATAAACTTTTCTTTAATCTGGTGCAGATCGCGCATGAGAGATCTTATTGGAGAGTCCCTGAGTCAGTACCAACCTGAGGATGAGCCAGCAGAGATGGCATCTCAGATTGCCTTGAGACATTGCATGTAGGGCATAGCCACCCATGTGACCTCTCTAGTCTGTGATGTTCGTGCTTGAGGTTTCACACTTGTAAGAGCCTTTCTGCTTGCGTTGCAGGTGTGCCCTGCGGCGCACACTGTTTGATGGGAAGGAGCGGTCTCATTACGACGTTATCAACCTCATTTTCGATGCTTTTGTAGACGAGCACAAGTACATGTAGGTTCCCTCAAATGCGCTTCGACTGCTGTGAATGCTTTGCGCTTGTCATTCAGCCTTAATCCAATGTCAAATGTGGCAGTTGACCCACATCTTGTTGATCATTGCCCAATATCAGTTTGCTTTGCATAGAATTCTGCTTTTATTGAGTGGTGTTTGGAGAAAGAACATCCTTCTGTGCTGCAGAACCAACAGACCACAATTCATTGCAATAACATGACTGCAATGTCATCGTGTTGCATGTGTGTTGGTCTTGGGCTGTTTCCTAGTTCTGACGACTCTTGTCCTTGCCAGCGTCAAGTCTAGGCTTTCTCAATGACTCATCAGAAGTTCTGACTGAAGGATGCGCTCTAGTTCCAAAGACTTCATGACCTCATGATAGTCACTGCGTCGCACATGCATGCATCTGACCTGTACGTTTGACTCTGCAGATACGACAGCATCCTGATTCCTGTCAAAGACTACATGCAAAAGCAGCTGCCAGAGTGTGTCCGTGCGACATCGTCCACCTGCGTTGTTTTCAGCGATTTCCAGAAGCTGACCATACAGCAGCTTGAGGAAGTCTGCAAGTGGCTGACGTCAAGGGTGGTCATGTTCTCTGGCAACATAGCTGAGTGTATCAAGAGTGACACACACCAATTTCAGCTCACAGCAGATGGCACTGCCTTGACAGTGCACCAAAACTGGCTGCAAACCCTAAAGGTGACATGCAGCATCTATTGTGATCAATTCCCAGCTGAGTTGTGATGTTTGCTTGACATCAACATTGCATGTGCGCGCACCCACACATGCACACACACACACACAGCCTTCATGCATGGTCAAAGCATTGTTCCAGCCAGCGGAGCTGTGATGGTGCTAGCAAGCCATTTCTAGAGATTTCTGTGTTGTTCCCCATGATGAGTGTCTGCACTGTAGAATAGCTACTGTGAAGGAGATGAGTACACCTGGAGGGTGGTCAAGGGTCCAGACCTAGAAGGGGTAGGCCTGGCATTGGATTGGGTGTATGGCTGTTATGATCTTGCCTGTGACAGAATTTACGGGCACTCCAAATGCAGTCTAGGTAAGATGTCGTGACTCTACTTGTGTCATAATGACAAAACAAAAACAAACTGAAAAAACAAAAAATTACCAACAGAAACAAAGGTGATAATAGTAACAACAACACTAGTAATGACAACAATCACAATCATAATAATAATAATGACAATAACAACAACAACAATAACAATAATAACAGGAATAATAATAATGATAATCACAATAATGTTGATGATGATAACAATAGTAAGCATAGTAACAACAGCAATCACAATGATAATCATGGCACAACTAGTATCAGCAATGACGATGTTTGTGCTTTCCGGCTCATGATGAGCTAGGTACATGCTGCACACCTCTGTATGCCTCAAGCTGCATTTCTGTGACAGGAGCTGAGGCGGCAAGTGTGCAGACTGCCCTGCGGCACCTCACTGAGGCACTGGCAGACATGAAGGCCTGGCATGAAAAAGGACAGCAGGGCAAGCAGCTGCTGAACGATCTGCTGAGGACTCGGCATGCAGCTGCAGAGAATCACACCAGGCTCAGGTGCGTCTGCATTGGAGAATTCTCGGACCTAGCACTGTGCAAGGATGTGGAGGCATGAACGCAGATGTATTTCCAGCAATGCTGAGACCCATGCAATGCATGTACTGATTGAAAATCTGTGGACGTTGTCCTAGATCATAAGCCTACACATGATCTTGCAGGTCTTCAACTCAAGCCACAGACCACATCATCTTTTGGACTGCAAATCAGGCTTACAGACTGTAAGTTACAGTCGGCCATGTGGTACAGGGCTGTCATTGAAGACCTTGACAGCCACAGGCCTCAAACAGAGCTGGGCAGGGCAGCCTATGATGATTTGATCATTGCAGTCCTACAGCATGAGGTCCTGCTCACCAGGGCGTGCATGTATGTTGGGCACAAAGAACAGGATGACAGGCAGCGCCAAATGAACATTATTTCTAGGGATGTACATGAGGTGAGGATGCATGATGCATTTCCTAATATGCCACACGTTGAATGTTGGATTTATGTGCATGAGTCATGTCTTATACCCTGTCCTGAAAGTTGATCACCATGATGGTCTTGTATGCTGACAGTCCCAACAGCAATCTCACTTGCTGGTCATTGTTTGTATAGACGCCTGATGCATTATTATCATCATTATTATTATTTAAAATTTTTACGATTATTGTTACTATTACTATCACTATCATTATTATTATCATCATCATCATCATTGTTATTATTACTATTATTACTACTAATATTATTATTTATTTATTTATTTATTTATTTATTTATTCATTTGTTAATTGATTATTATGCATTGCTTCACTGCAGGTGTCACACAAAAGCTTGCTCTCTTTAGCAGCTGTCTCTCGGGAGTGTTCAAAAAGGCTAGAACTGCTGAAGCAATGGGAAGCTGACATCGCCAGCATGATCCAGCTTCTCACGGACACACAGCGCCGCTTGGAGTCACCAGGCCTGACAAAGGCCCAAATGCAGCAGGCATCAATTGATGCAGAGCTGGATCACGCCTTCAGCTCACGCAACAGCTGTGTCTATGACAGATTGGCCCTACTGGTGAAGACAGCAAAGTCGCTCATAACAGGGCGTGAGAACATGGCAGTGTCACGTTGTGATGGCCCAGAGGTTGAGCTTGAGATGGCTCACGCCGTACTCATGCGAGCCTTTTGGGAGGTGTGGGCTTTCCCATTTTACTCATCCCATCCTTCCATGTTGCAACAAGCGCCATGCACAAGCCTCGTCATGCATGCACAGAACTTCAGACACACGACATCACAATGTTGTGTCTTTGATCACTGATACAGCAGTGCTAGGTAAGAACCAATGCTAAACCCCTGCTTAGCTGTGGCTGTTGCGGCACCGTCTTGAGCATGATGCCTTCGACCTGCACCCATTCAGACCCACATTTGCAACAGCTTCACACCTTGGCTATGGCCCAGTCACAGCAGCTCAACAGCAGTGCTTCAGAATGCTCTTGACTGGATGACCACTTGCAGGAGGTAGAGCCCAACATGTATGTTCTTGAGGATGACCACCTCTTCTGCTCAAAGCTGCCGGCTGCTCTGAAGCTAGTAGAAGACATCACGCAGCAAGGCAAGGCTACCCTTCCTCATTTGGAAGCCTTGGTCATCAATCTAGCACGTGATGACAGCCTGGAGGTGCTTGGACCTCACCTCATCCTGCCCCTCATCCAACAGAGGTTGGATGACATGCAAGCTGATGCGGTATGTCTGTAATGGCAGCTCTGTTGTGCTTTGTTTCAGCTGTTCTGCGTATGCAAGACATGCTGCAAAAGATATGGCTGCATGTAGATGGCATACTGCAGAGTTACAATCATGAAGAAAGTGAAAGGCTTTGCTTTACATGTTTCTCAGCAAGAACAATCACATGGCAGAGATAAAATACATTGACAATGATGTCACCCTGTGATGACTACACTTGGTTGTTCAAATTTATGTGTGCTTGCAAGTGGCACAGATTAGCAACTGCAAAAGCGTTATCATTGTGCTGTCATCACAAGAATGGGCTATGCAAATGTACATGTGCTTGCACGAGACAAAGAGCAGTGATTGCACATGCATCGCTACTGTGCTGCAGAAGCCTGACAGCACTGACCTGAAAGACCCATCAGCTGCGCAGAAAGCAGATGAGGCAGCTGCAGTGCTGCTGGCTGAAGAAGAGACTGCAGCCCGTCAAGCAGCTGCAAAGCAGACCAAGAAACAGAAGCAGAAGCTAAGGAAGCAGCTGACACGGCAGCTGACCCAGCAGCCGCCCACACAGCATCATCAGCACCAACCAGAAGCTGAAAGTGCTCATGTTGAAGCTTTACAACCTGGTCATGACAGTGATACTGAGCCATCCAGCAGGCTAGCAGGCCCAGCAGAGCCTATTCAGGCCATGTCCACTGCTGCCCCTCAGCCTGAGCACAATGACCAGCATGCCTGTTGCAAAGAGTCAGACACATCACAGACATGCACACCTTCCTCCCAGGATCAAGATGGGGAAGCTGACAGCTTGGTTGACCACCCATTGCTGAGCAGGCAAGGACTTCAACATCGTGCTGCTTCACAGGACTCCAGCAGATGCAAGGAACCCTCTGCACAGCCACCTGAACCAGACAGCAGTGCACACTTGCATGCCCTGTGCAGGCAACGCCAGGCACTGACACAGCAAGAGGATTTGCAGCACTCTGCGTCACATACAAACGTGCGCATAGAACAGCCAGCAAGCCTCCCTGCTGGCTCATTGCAAGCAAGGAAGGTCAGTGTTGAAGCTGCTGCAGACGGCAGTGATGTAGCACAGAGCAGCGGCAACAAGGCTTTGGGTGTCCCTCTGCACAGATTGTTGGTGTGTCCATTGACTCAGGTCAGTATTGATGCTGCCAGAGCAATGTGCAACTTGAGGCATGCATACCTGCTGCTGCATGCCAACAGATTTGGTCGAAAATATGCACAGGAGCTCTGTCTAAGGCTCACAGGTAGCACCTTGTGAGCATCTTACTTGACATTGGCTGACACAGCATTGCAGTCTGGAGTGATGTTCATGTGAGGCCTGTGTGAAGGCGGGGTCCGGTGGGCCATATATGTAAGCACGCTGCAGCTTGCCAGTCCCTATGTGGTTGTCCTGACAGCGCAGCCAACATGAGATGCACATGTGTATAACATATGCACGCTCTTGCAGGAGGTGCTGAGGCAGCCTGTCATAGCTGCTGATGGACATACATATGAGAAGACTGCGATCGAAGCGTGGCTGCTGCAACACAATGCCTCCCCTGTGACCAGACTGGCTTTTGCTCACTTCTGCCTGGTTCCAAATTTGAGTATCAGAGGCCTCATCTTGAGGAACCTGGAGTCTGCCTAGATTTGCGTCAAATTGTGTGTTTTGTTGCTATAGTTGCACTCGCAGCTTATCGTAGCACTTGCAAGCATGTTTTAAGAATTGGCTCGCCAGTTGTGCTGGCGAATGTGATGCACGCCAGGTTGTTCCGTGATTCACCGTCTAGCAATGCTGTTGTGACATCTTGCATGAAGCAAACATGACTGAGCTGTGGCCCTGTATGGCTGTCTCCGGAGCGTTGCTCTGTGTGGCACACAGCAAGCAGGAGTTGCCAGGATCAATCCGGCTTGAAAGTGCTTTCTCAACTTATGAGAGAAAGGTTCAAACCCAGGTTACCTCATGCTTGACATAATCTAAAGCGCTTTGCACTATTTGGCTCAAATTGCCAGCAAAGAGACATCAGGCTCGTGTTTGAGGAGAGTTCTCGCCAGCTTGGTTACCGTAGTGCTTTTAATGTTGGTCGGATCCTATATAGGGTCGCGACCCTCCGGAATATTGCAAAAGACCTTTTGCGCAGTTTATTGATTAAAAGTTTAATCGAATATTTTTAACAAGGGTCGGCACTGCAAATAATACTTTTAATGTTGTTAATATAGGTCGGCTGCTGTTGAAGGTTGCAAGAAATTACAATCAGCTGCATTGCAAGGGCCAACTTTGTTGGCCTGTCAGGCTTTACTTTCTTAAAGCGCTGAGGACCATACACACGCAGCTTAATTGGACCAAAAACAGGCAGAAGCCTCGGGTTCACAGCGTCCTGGAAGCCGAAATGCAGCAAACTGGTTCTGCCTTCGAGTGCTCGAGTCAATTGGGTCGCCAGGACCGCCGCAAATGCCTAGAGCGTGCGCAACAACAGTAGCATGACTTTTTGCACTCAAAGCCGCATTTTTGTTTCATTATCCATTGTTTTTTTAAATGTGGGACGAGAGCATAAATAATTAAATTTATGTTTTTTTAAGGGGGTCGCCGTTTTTCGGATTATTTATTTGACCGACCAACATTAAGAGCACTACGGTATGTTGCCCACCAAATGCGCCTGTGCTTTCAAGCCAGCTTATCTGCTGTTTCACGACTAGCTCCACATCCCAGACTAGGTATGAAATGTGCAATGACAGAAAGCATAGGTATGAAGTGTGAAATGACAAAAAAGAAGTTGGGGATGACACAGTCCCACCATCAGCATGTCATGTGTTCAGATTCCCTCAATCTCGTCTCTGGTGTTTCCTTTGCGTGCTGGGGTGAATTACCATGGACAAACTCTTCCGCGTTTGAGTCTCTCCTGAAAGAACGTGCATTGACTCATCGACGCTCGAATACAGTATGCAAGTAGAGAACAACCTTAAAGCTGCAGGCCCAGTGAGTGAGGGCTGCACCTTACAAGGACTCGTATACAGACAGAAGCCGTGGATCAGTCCTGCTCTGGCCCGACCAAACAGCTCCGAGTCCGCAGAAGTAATGCAGGGTTTGTGTCAGACACTGCAGGTGAGAGGACCATTCCAGTCGAACCTTTCAAGTTACATCAGTGGTCCTGGATATATCTACAGAGCGACCTCGCTGGTGCTGAACGTCACACATGACGCATTCTGGGCCAATCATAAAAAGCTGCATGCAGGATTTGCATCAAAGCACTGCACAAACGAGATTGCAGATTGAGGCACTTCCCTTTGGAGCTGGCAGAGCTGACATCCGGCGCTTGCCAGAGCTACTGAGCGCAACCTCACCTACATTCGGAGAAGGCTCATCTCTCAAGCCTGTCAGTCAGGTACGGCTTGAAGGCATTTGCCGACTGACACTTGCAGGTGTCATTCTAGCTATGTCTTCAGCTCAGTCCACTGACTAAGCAACACATACGACAACAAACAACACATGTGTGCTCACACAAATCAATGCGTCCTGCAGTTGATGCGTCCTGCTGAAAGGCTTTGCTGCAGGCTAGGACCTTGCTGCAGTCATCATGGCAAATCAAGTCTCGATAGCTTTGTTGATGTTTGCAGCACGAAAAAGTCACTGCAGAAGCTGCGAGACAACTGCTTTCACATCTGTATGAGAAGCTGCTGCTGGAGACTGAGCGCAGACAACGTGCAGAGCACCATTTGTCTCAAGCAGTTGCAGCTGCAGAGCTAAGCAGGACAGAGCTATCAGACCTGTCAGAAGCGCTGTCTGCTCAAGAGGTGAGCCTCCAAGGAAAGTCAAGCTTGTTGTTGCATCACATGGTGATTCGATGTGAGACATCTGTGCATGCCATGATGTGGCTCTTGAGTCTCGATTGCCTTGCTGCACACACACCCCAGCCACGCAACCCAGTGAAAAAATTGCTGTCAAACAAAGACATCAAAGCTTTAGTTACTGTCAAATGTATGTGCAGCTCAGCATCATGTGACTCGGACTGAGTGCATCAGGCCTATTGAGTTGCAGCTGGCAAAGGTCCAAGCAAAGGTGTTGTCTCTCATGTGAGTACATGGATCCCTTCTGTAATGAAGCAGTCTAGCTCATCCAAGTAGGTTTTGATGTCATCCAAAGCTACTGATCAGCAAACTTTTTAGCGTTTGAAGGTTGTGATGCAGCAACTGATAAGGGAAGGCCTGCAGAGCATTGCCGAGGCCCTGAGGCAAGAGCTGAAGGAAAGTCAGGCAGAGAACGCCAGGCTGTTGCAGCGCAACAGCACTGAGAGGGACATTGCAGATGGCTTGAGGCAAGACAAGATCAGGCTGGAGCAGCTCAACAAGCAGTGGTACAAACGCTACTCTGACACCATGATTGCTGGCAAGGTAGGTCTTGCACTTTGGTTTGCATCCACATACCATGGGGACTTCCTAGTCAGCACATGCGATGAAGTGCATCGTCTCAGGGTGCTTCTGAAGCCAGAAAAGCTTTTTGAAGTTTCATATTATGTTGTGTCGTGTATTGTGCTACTTCTGTTGATGGCTCTGATAAATCATTGCTCAACAAAGCAGGTCTTGGCAGGTCAAACTGAGTCTGAGAAATGCATGCGGGAGCAGACTGACTCCATCAGAAGATCAGGCACGAAAGGACTGCTGCACCATGGCTTTTTGTGATGCTGTGCCCACTCAGCAAACATCAACTGCAGTGCACTCAATGCTCTTTGTATCCAACCTGTGCATGTTTACAGGATGACCGGAGCACAATTGATTCCCTGCGCCTCAAGCTGAAATGCCTGGAAACTGACCAGAAAGATTTGGCCACCGAAAATGAGGAGGAAGTCAGGGGCTACGTCACATCCCTGCAAAAGGCCAATGTAATGCAGTGCTCTCAGTTACAAGCTACCTATGCTCTGCGAGTCTATGATGCGTTGAGAGTGTGAAATCTTGCTTTTTTTGCCAATATACTCACATGACAATTGTCAGCTTTGTACATAATGTCTACAGATTGCATTTTCTCCCACACTGTTCATGATATTGTTGTAACCATTGATGGTGTGACGCATCTGGCAATGTGCAACTCCTTGCTGTGATCAGTGGAATCTGGTCTGAGAAATTGTCATGCTGCAGAGTGTTTAAGTGCTGCATAAATGTCGACACAGTTTGTTGTGCTGACAGCAGCATCTGCCACAAGATTTGGTTGTGCCGTTCTTGAACAGGTAGGTGTGTGCAGGATGAGATGGAATCATTGTGCGATGATTTGGCAGCAAGAAAAGGAGCGCTGGCACGATTGTCTAGCCAGTTCACAGCAAAAGATGCAGCGCTGGCACAAATGTCCAGTCAGTTAGCAGCAAAAGAAGCAGCATTGGTACAATTGTCCGAATTGTTAGCAGCAGAAGAAGCAGCGCTGGCACGAGCCAAGACACCTATGGGACTGAAAAGGTCTGTTTTGGTTGACATCAGCGAGCTGACAAAAGGCGACACTCTGGGCACTAGAGATCGAGCATCTAAGCTGCACAAACTCCTCCTGAGCTGGCAGGGAGGTACGCAAACCAGTTTTTGCATGAAGCTTTGCATTGATTTTGGAATGGACATGGACCAAAGTGTGTCTGTCCTGAGAGTAGATATTCGTTGTTCTAGGTTTTGATGCTTCTGTGAGGTCCTGGTTACAACTTACTGTGTTTGTGATATAACAACTTTTGCAATCTCTGGCTTCAACATGAACTGATACATGTCCTGCCTCATATACGCATCATGCTGACCAGTGTCCTGTGGAGGCGGGTGCAAGCATACTGCATTGTGTATCAACAGGTGTTGCA
>JAABUO010010766.1_pt1 | contig 10093 bp, 3 predicted proteins | sample 5559291 | NCBI WGS metagenome assembly JAABUO01 (sample SAMN10711878, study PRJNA513372) | rock metagenome | isolation source: Antarctica rocks | place: Antarctica: Victoria Land, Finger Mt sud
TTTATTATTAATTAAAGTGTATTATATCTGCAAGTTATTATGTCTTTATTTTAATGTATATTATACAGTAATCGATATTTTAATTTATTTAATAAACATGAACTAGTAGCAGACAAATAATTTAAACTTCGAAAAAGAATGTCGTCTTTTATAAAACATGTTTATTAAATTAAGAATTCTGTTACTTAAACTTTACTCGAGTCTTAATGATGCTCTTGCTTTTCTGCGAAAGTTATTACTTAAACTTCGCTCGAGTTTAAATGATGCTCTTGCTCTTCTGCGAAGATTATTATTTAAACTTCGCTCGAGTTTAAATAATGCTCTTGCTTTTCTGCGAGAATTATTATTTAAACTTCGCTTAAGTTCTCGTGATGCTCTTGCTCTTCTGCGAAGATTATTACTTAAACTTCGCTCGAGTTCTCGTAATGTTCTTGCTTTTCTGCGAAAATTATTACTTAAACTTCGCTTAAGTTCTCGTAATGCTCTTGCTCTTCTGCGAGAATTATTATTTAAACTTCGCTCGAGTTTTCGTGATGCTCTTGCTCTTCTTCGAGATTTATTACATAAGCTTTAATCGTAAGTCATAATAATTCTTGCTTTCGAAATTAACGTTCTGTTTTCATGAAATCGATAAGTTCTTGTTAACTGAAGTATTCTCTGTAAACTGTTTTAATCGAGAACAGATTTTAAACATGTCGTATCATGTGTAAATTGCGAGTATGATCGTGTTAAAGTTCATTAAAGTTACACAGCATAATAAACGAGTCGCGAGCATGACTGCAGACAGTCAGAAAACGATTAAAGATAAATATAAAATTAAGTTTTCTGATTTTCATCATACATAAAATAACGATAAAAGTTTCTTCGCCTTAAAAAGAATTAATCGTATACGCTTTAACATCTCGAACTTTTAAATTTAAGATTAAATTTCTTTTTAATAACTGAACTTGTGTAATATATTTCGTAAGAATGACGATGTTCTTAACAAATATTTTAACTTCAGCATAAGTCTTAACTAACTCGATTATTATAATGATTTTAATCTTATTTTACTTAAACTGAGACGCATTAACTCTTATGTCGATTTCATTAACGTTAAGAAATGTTAATGATCGTTTTATTTCGTAAAATCTTCTTAATACGATGATTACGATAATTACGTTAAGTCGAAGTAAAAGATCGACTAAGAAGCGCATTTAATCTTTGTATCAGATAGTGAATACGATGTCATTTATGATAAGAATTGCGCGATACTGTTCAGTAAGAAGAATATGAAAGTATTCGAGCGTAATCAGTCGTTTAAATAAGCTTCTGTTTATGTAATGCGCGAAGTAATTATTTTTAATGTTTTCTTTCGTCGATCGAAGTTACTCATTATTATTAAACAAATGCATAAAATCGTTACTGTGAATCATAATAATAAAGATTTCTGCGTTTTCGACTTTCGCGGCTTCTTAAACGATAATATGATCTTCTTTAAATTTTTTTAACATAGTAATGTTAATGTTAATCAGTATGTAAATAACAGCGCTCACGTCATGCTTAAGAATATTTATATTTAGCTTAATCTCGATGCGCTGAAAGAATTCTTAATCTTTTTTATTAAAAGTTTTTCTTATCTCGATTCGTTAAAAGTACGAGCGAAAAATCTTAATAATAGCGTCGCGCTCGATCTCATTTTTTCTTTTATTTAATTTAATTTTAATAATTCTTTAAAGTAAACGACGTTCGAATTCGTGATCTCGCTTTTAAAAGTTAACGTGTAATACGACGATTAAAATCGTCGTAATTTATATTTATTAAACTCTCGTCGCTCGAACTCTCGTCGCTTAAACTTTCGTCGCTCTTAAAATTTTCGTGAATCTCGTTAATTTCTTTATTATCGATTTATATTACTGAAGAATCTTATGCCTCGTGTTACTTATTATTCTGATTACTCTGTTCATTCTGTTAACTCTGTAATTGCGTCTTATTCATAAAACGATCGCTTAAACTCGTGACGTTTAAAAGCAGAGTGTTAAGATTAACATGATGCAACTTGTATCGACGATCTTTAATGTCATGTAAAATCTTTTTACTCTAATTAATAATTAAATGTATTAATTAATCGTAAAAGATATTTAATAATTAATGAAAAACATTTCATCGTCGTTAAGCGAGATCGTCGTTTACTGAATAAAACGTGCGATTATCTTAAGCGATTATTTAACGTTCAGTAAACTGCGAGTAAAAACGAACGATTTTCTTATTCGTTAAATTAATGTTTTTATTTTTTAACAGCTGAAGCTATTCGTTCAGTTTAAGAACGAATGTATCAGTTATGTTATTAAACGAGCTCAGAACTTTAACTTTCTTGCTCAGCTTTAAAAGTAACATTGTGATAACGACATTCATCATTATCTTCTTTGTTTTAAAGAATTTCTTAATAAGATTAAAATCGTTAAAAAGTTTTTAAAGATATTACATGATCAATATCTGAGACTTATTCAGCTTAATATTTCACTCGATAAGAATAATTAAGAGATTTAAATCTTTAAAGAGAACTGATGTGAATTTAATACGAAGATTTTAACTTAATATAATATTACGAAAGCGATCGTTGTGTTCATATTTTTTCTCGTTAATATGAGTAAAATTAAGAATTTTAATTATCGCTAGTTTAATTTTATCGAGCTTATTAAATATGATTAAACGAACTGAGATCATGATTAATTCGCTAAAAAGATAATACTGAAGTACATTCTTGTTATCATCTTGTTAATTACGCTAACGAAGATCGAACGTTAACTGTAACTTAATTAAGCTTTAATCTGTTTTAATGATAAAACGATGAAGAGCTACGCTCACATTCGTCATGTTAAAGAAAAGAAACGATTTAATAAGAATGATAGCAATTCATTTATCATTATTAAACTTCATTTAAAAGTAATTCTTCGAATTAAATCGATAATTGAAACGATCGAGAAGACGCAGTAAATTAACATACTTCTTGTTTATTTTCGCGGATGTAATGAGTGCACGCAAATCGCAAGATAATGCTTAAGTCTTCGTAATAAGTACTTTCTATGTCTTCATTAACTGTAATTTAAAGAAATCTTTAATAAGTTAGCATTTCTTATCATCGCGATAAGTGCGTCAATACGGTAAATAAATAATCGAATAATTATTCTTTAAAGTTACTTGTTTTACTTAAATGATATGTTTATTAATTTTAAACAGACTGAATTACATGTTAAATGATAAAAAGACTCGCTTTATATTAATGCTGTTATTAAACTTTCGATACTGATTCATGAATGTATCTTGTTTAATCGTCGAGATGAAGACACTTAGCTTAACTGTATAATCTTTTAATAAATCGAAAACATCTTTAAGTGTGTTCTTTATACTCTGAAGAATTAGTGAATCTTAACGATTCTTAAGTAAAATTAACTGAGTATGAGCTAAGATCGGTTTAAATGTAAATTTAAGAAGAATCATTCATTCTGCTCGACGCAGATCGTTAGCCTTTACATTCATAATATTATGTGTGAAATACATGTTTTCGAAGTATGAAGTGCGCGATTAAAACATGATTAAATAATTCATAACGAGAACGTCGCGAATGTTAAAATTTAAATGTAAACGAAAGACTCAGTTATGTAAGATGTCATGAATTAAAAGACAGTTCTCGAATAACGATGATGTAACTTAATATAATTTAATGTCGAAGCGAATGCTGAATGCTTAATTCATGAAAATCTTCGTTACAATCTTATAAATAACGTAAAGATTATTATTCGAAGCATTAAACGAATTAATTACTAATTTAATTACTTCATCGATGTTAAAAATAATCTTAACTTAAAAGATAACAGGCTTAATGCTATAATACTCAGCTATGCTTACTTTCTACGTCTTTTTCTCATCGTCTGAAATGAGATTAATGAAATTATCATTTTTAAGCTTCATCGCTCGAGATGTATGATACACGACGTCAGTCGCTGCATCTTTCTCTGTCGTTATTGCTTTAAACTTTTCTTTAAATATCGTAATGAGATGTTTATCGAAAGACGTAAAGTAACGACGTAAGATAACGTTAAGCTGTTAAATGTGAAGAAGCAATAAGATACAGTAAGATTATAGAATGTATGATGATAAGATGAAATAAGATTATAAAATGTTAAATTTTAAACTAATGTAAGTTTAAATTAAACGATTAATCTTAATGATCGCAGCTCGAATTAAGATTATTATTTAATTATAATGAAAAATAAGAATGATTCTAATTAAGACGATTAAAAGATAAGAATTTGTGTGAACGATTAATTACTGTAATGTCTTCGAAGTTAAGTTTTTAAAAAAAGCACATACTTAAATAAAGTGAGCAAGATTTCGTTAATGAATTATTTAATTATAACATAATAAAGCTATTATTCATCTTTTAGTAAATCACGCTTATTTATCTTATATTCTTTATTATATTTAAGTTAACGATCTAGAAGAAATGATACAGTAAATATCATTTATATCTTTATCGCTTATTATGTTTCGCTTTAAATATGAGTAAACAAGCTGCATCGTAAACATCTTAGTCATATCTTTAATTATTTATATATTCTTCACGTTAAGTCTTTTCGCGATGATCGTTTATCGACATTCGTAATTATACTAAAAACGTTCTTCGAGACGAAAAAGACGAATGTTAATTAAACTGCATTATTAACATCGTTAATAACGAGCTTGCTCGCTGTATTCACGAGAATTCTTAATGAAGAATATTTAACATCACTGTTTTCATTAATTCGAGTATTTATTAATAATGTAAAATTCTTTATAACATTTAATCTAGATCGATCTGTTTCGATTAAATATACTCGTATCACGTAAACTTGAATCGTTTCTTATCTCGATAAGAGATATAATAATAATTATTAAGATTAAAGAACGTCGTTCTCGAGTTAATAAAATGTTCTTTAATAACAGAACGATATTAAACATGAAAAGTCGTAATCTTTTCGTCGCGGAAATAATAATTCATTAAAAGAAAAAAGAATATCGATCGACATACGCCGTTAATAATAATCTTTCACGCCTTTATCGTTAAGTCTCATGTATTCATATACTTATAACAGACGATGTAGTTAAACAGAACGACAGTTATTAATAAAGATATTTTTAATAATTTAATTCATAATGAAAATACGATATGTGTCTTCGTAATTCGATCAGAATCTGTTAAAATAATTAATTATTTATATCGAATCGAGGTTTTCTTTATTTAAAAAGCATAACTGATCGTCTCTTAGCATCATGACGTCTGTTAACTAAATCAGTATCGTATTGCAAGTCATAATGCTTTTAAGCGAATTTATCTGTCATTCTCATTATTGCGACTCGTGAGAATGTAATAATAAGCGTTTTCATAAGAGCGTCGCGAATTACGACGATTCATTTATTATCAGTAAGCAGATTAATCATGTAATTTAATTAAAACGTGTTACATTTATTTATTTAATGATTACATAATTTTCACATTATTATTAATCGCTTCTCGAATACAGTCGCGAAGATAAACTCTCTGTTCGAAGCTTTCATGAATAGCACGACTTTAACATTTTGTTATGAAGTTACATTTAAGCGTTTAATAATGCGAATCATAATTTACATAATTAAAAGACGAGATGACGATCGTCGTAAAGTCACTGAAATGTAATATCGTTATTAATTCAGCAGTAAAGAAAGTTAAGAAATTTTATTCGAGCTAAGACGCTAAAGAACGGCATCTTTAAGTTAAAGCAGATTTAAAGAATCATTATTTAAGTTCATTAAATCTTACACATTTTAATTTTTTAAACGTATTACATAATTTCACTTTCTTCTTAATCGCACTTTACGTTATTTATGATTTATTAAACATCGAGTAACATTATCATGAAGATAATGTTAACTGAACGCATGCGAAACATTACGACTAGTGCTAAATAAGCTCTCATTACTTAACATGTTAAGAGAAAGAGAGATATTACTTTCGAACTTCATTCATTTTTCGAATCTGTCGAAAAAGCAGTCGTAAAAAGAATATTAAATGTTTTAAAGTAAACAAATAAAACAGAATCATGAAATAAAAAGTTTAATTTAAAAAACATTAAGTATCTTCTTAAAGATATTGTCTTATTTATTGATTTAAACTTACGAATTAAACGCGATACATAGCATCGATTCGAAATCGTTTTAAATGTTAACGATAATAATTAAAAGAACAGAATTAATTTTAAAATATATAATGAAAAGAAAAACGAGAACGTAATTAAGAAGTTTATAGGCTTTTAAAACGATGATTCAGATGTATATAATCTGTTTTATATTATAAACTGAATAATCGTACTTAATAATAAAAAGATTTCATACGACTTAGATATAAGAGTATTTAATCATGCGAGCGAGTTTAACTTCGAGCTTTAACGTAGTCATTAATCTCGTTTAATCTCGAACTAATGTATTAGCTAAAATTATACGCATTTTTCGCTTTGCAATCAGATTATTATTCGTTACTTTAATTAAACAATCGAGATGTTAAAAACGTTAAAGAAACGCAATGACTGAAGAAATCTGAAGAATATACTGTTTCATTTATAAAATAGCGATAAGAGAGATTTCGTTATTAAACTAATTAGTTCATGAACTCGTAAAGATCTTAACGATTATATCACGAATAATGATATTTCTCTCGAGCTTAAAGTATTAAGAAAAGACAGAAAGATACGAGTGTTAAGAAATAAAATCTTAATCATTATTTCGAATTATTTCTTTTATATATTAATTAATTAATTGCTTTCATTTAAATTAGCGACATCATTCGTGCGAAGCGCTTAAAGAATAAACGTGAGAAGCAGTTACAGAGAGACGAGTCATACATACTCGATCTTCTTGCTCGTTAACGATGTTATTACGAGTAATGCAAAAACTTTAATCGCATCTGTTATCATCGAGATATAAATTATTTTTATGAAACGATAAAATTGAAGATGATACGATATTAAGTAACAGTAATCGCGAAAGATGACGAAGAAGTTAATTATAATAATTCTTCATTTAATTTAGTCATTGAACGGCTTTATTCGTTCTTAAAAAATGAAGATTCATTTGTAAAATCGAAGTCTTCGTTAAACAGTTAATTCATCGCGAGCACTATTTATAATGCGACATCATTAAGTACGCTCTCATTAACGTCGATGTTTGCAGCAACATATAATTTATTAATATGCGCATTGTAATCGAACTCATGATTTAATTATTAATAATAATAATAAACGAGTTTAATTAAGACATGTCGTTAAATGTATTAAAATTCTTATTATCACTTAAACAAGTAATTAACGTTACACGAAGAATTATTAAACGAGAGATTCTTTAAAATAAAACTATATTATCTTTAATATCATCTCATTATTAATAATTACCTTCGCTCGTTACTGTCGCTTATTTAATTAATGAGCTCATCTTTACGTTCAACGATTAATTAATCTTTTCGTTTAAGTTTAAGTCTTTAGTCTTTAATACTCGAACTCTCTTAGTCTTCATTATACATTAAATAACGATAAATATAAAATTTAAGCAGCTTCGCACTTATGATAAGCTTAGAAGAAGCGACGATGAGCTTAAGCGCAATTAATATGATATCAGGAAGTTTAAAAGAAAGATGAAGAAGATAAATGCATAATCATATATCTCTCGAATTACTCATTAAGTCACGATAAAAGCGAAATAAATGACGACGACAAGATGAAGTTTAAAAATTCTGAAGATTGCTTCGACTTAAGATATATAGCACTTTAGTAATCGTTATTCTTATCTCATAAGAGATTTAAATAATCGCACTCTGAGCGACAATAGCTAGTTCGCAAGAATAGCGATAATAGTTATTTAAGTGATTATTTTTATTTCATTTACGATTTAGCTAGATTTAGCGTGTGCAGAAAGCTGTGAAATTCTTAACATCGCAATTATCGCGTTCTCTTTTAAATTTACTATTAAATTCTGACATTCTCGCTATCATTAACGCTTTCGCTTTAGAAAAATTAATTAAACAGGTAAATATGAAGCTGATTAAACCTTTTACAGTACTAACATTCTTTTAGTTATGACAGATTAACTGGCTTCGGCCCTTCGCTTGAGAATATTACGTCTTTTATTATTACATTAAATCTTCTTCGTCATCGTTAAAGAGGTTCACTGTCACCGTAATACCGTTTATACTATGTAAGAGAATCTCTTCATGTATAACTCTTTCTTTAAATCTCAGTTTCGTTCGAAGAACGTCTTACAAGTCGCTAAAGACTCTTTAATTACATATCTGAAGCAACAGTCATGAGTCATGTAAAAAGAGATGATGTAATTTCTATAAGAGAAATGAGATATACATGTTCATAAATTCACGATATTCAGGATTCTGAAGAAGAAAAGCTGAAGTAATAAAAAGAATCAGCGTGTGAGCATCAGGCAGAACGATGAGCTGCGATTAAATTAAGTCGTTAATCTGCTTCGTTTAATTATTAAGCAGCTTGTTTTCGTTAACGAGACTTTCTTTAACGATATTACGAAGTGACGTCATTAAGTTTATACATTAGTTAATGAGTCAGCTTCGACGACTTCTTCGGTAAGTTTCTGCATTATGCAGTAGCTAGAAGTTAATGTGATTAATTTTCAAAGCAGCATTTCAAGCATAGCGCCGATGATTATATATTTAAGACTGATAACAAAGCGTTAAAAAGAGAACTGAAAACGAATAGCATAAATTTCGATTCTATCTAAATCTAAGCTTGTTTTATATGTAAAAAATCCTTTGCCTGACGCCATTAAGGCTTAAAGATCTTAAGATTATTTCTGAAGCTTTTAGTCATTTCATCTGAAACTTCTAGCTGTATGACTGTCTCTTGAAATTGCGGAGGCAATTGGCTTTGGCAGCAGCGCCTGCAGTGTTTACTTTAACAGCAGCCTTTATAATGATTCTAGCAGCGACGTCAGCGTTAGCTTTGCGAGCAGCGTCTGCTTTAACTGCTTTGACTTTGTCAGAAGATTTCTTCGATCTTAATGAGATGCTTAAGAGAATGAGTAAATTCTTTAGAGATAGGTTCTGACTTCGGCGTGACGAGCTTCATATTTATTTATTTAATTAATTTTTCTAAAGCGAAAGCGTTAATGGTAGCGAGAATGTCAGAATTTAATAATAAATTTAAGAAGAGAAGCGCGATAATTGCGACGTTAAGGATTTCACAGCTTTCTGCACACGCTAAATATAGTTTATATGATTTATTACGTACATATTTATCGAGTCGAAATTAAAGTCGATAACTTTTAATGATTCATTAACATTGCGATTAACATTGTTCGATTCATCTCGTTACTAGCATTTTATGCACAGATAAACAGTTAAGCGTAAGAGACTTTAATAATTCGTTATTTTTTCGTACAAGTTATGTAACAACATTAATCGAAGATTTACAGATAATGCAGCGCGTCTGCTCTTCGTGTAAGACGAAGATAAATAACATTAACGAGCTTAAACATCATCTTTATCATTATTATGTACGCTTACATGATTAATCGCGAAAGATTCTTTAATAAAAGTTATCATTATCATTAAAATCGTCGTCATGCGATTTAATGCAGCTCATTCGACGAAGTTACGAGATTACAGAATGAGATTTAAATTCGAATGATTCTCATGATGAGAGCGTTCAGACGAACATCGAAGGCGAGAATTAAAAATGCATGTTAATAAATAATTTCGCAGAGAAGCACATGAACACTGAGATGAATAGCGCTAATATAAATTAAAATGTAAAACGTATATCGTTAAGAATCGAGACAATATAACTTTAAACTGAACTTCTTTTCACATCGTTAACGCTTCGAGTTAAAATCTTCGTTAAGATAACTAATCGTGATGTCGAAATGACGATCGACGTGTTAAAGAAAGTATTAAAGTCATTAAGCTCGAATTCTTAAACGATTAAGAACATAAATAATAATTAATATTATTCATTTCAGTGCGAAGCAGATTACGCGTTCGCTTATTAACTTCATTAAACGAAGATTATTAAAGATAATG
>JAABUO010010769.1_pt1 | contig 10091 bp, 14 predicted proteins | sample 5559291 | NCBI WGS metagenome assembly JAABUO01 (sample SAMN10711878, study PRJNA513372) | rock metagenome | isolation source: Antarctica rocks | place: Antarctica: Victoria Land, Finger Mt sud
GAGATGACGGCAACCTTGGACTGATTGACGGGAGCAAAGTGGACTACTACGTTGATCTGCAGTGTGCACCGCAAGCTTGAACTCCCAGCAAAACTCCCGTTTTTGTCACGAGCTTGTCAACAGCAGGCACTGTGGGGCTTTGGCTTACATCGGGGGACCCTTCAAGAAGCTGCACGTGCCTCATTGAGCTGACATACCCTTCAAGAAATTCAGTGACTGCGTCAGCAGGCTCGTTTATCAGTTTCTTGGTCGACTTCATCCTTTTCGACTGAGTGTGTGTGTCGATCCTTGACTGTCTTGCGCAATGACGCTGACAAGTGGTATTTGACGTTTGCCTACTGAAACAGTAGCTTTTCAGGACTGGGCTGGGCCACGCCAGAGCCAGGCACGGGCTTAGCGGTGCAGGCAACGACGTTCGCACGTAATATTGATTGGTAAGTGGCAAACATTCGGGATTTCTATGTGGACGAGCCTTTCAGCATGCGCTTACGCACAGCTTCTGCGGCTTCGCTTGTTGTAAGTCGCGCGTTGGTAGCGAAGCTTGACCTCAACAGAGACCATATCCGCGAGCGTTATGATGCAATTGAACGCCGACCCATACCCCGGAGCGGGGCTGAGACGTTTGCCAACTCATTACCCTGAGGGGGTGTAAGGAATCTTTACCTCCGGCCCAGTCAGGATAACCGGCATTGCGATCGGCTCAGTGGGCACAGTTCTGCCAGCTCAATCATGTGATTGACTGGCTTGACTGGGAGGTACCAGCCGCCTTAGTGCTCACACCTAAGGCTCGGCGCTGGGTATAAACTTGCCAAACCAACCAGCCGCCTCAGTGCTTACACCTGAGGCCCGGCGCTGGGTATAAACATGTTAAATCAAAAAGCAGGTACTCGAGAGCCCTAAGGGCGCCAAACAACACCAAATCAATCACACCAAATCAAACAACACCAAAATCAAACAACACACACAGTTAAACAACATACAAGTACGCTCACAGTACAGTACTGATACAACATAGGGTTTATCAGACCCTGTCTGAGAAACAGCACAGCACAGCACAGCACAGCATGGGCCCTCACCACGGATAGGTCACGCGCCAGCATGTCATCGCAGGTCACAGGCGAAGCAGCACAGCAAATTTCCTAGAGTCGCCACTGTACGCTGTGTACACCTGTCAGATGACGGAAGTGAGAGGCCAGCGCTTGTTTCTGATCCCGATCGGTAAGGAGAACCCGCACCAATGTACTATCGACGGCAAACTTCCCATCGGGGTGCCTTTGCACACCATAGCATCCAAGCTGCTTCCCTGCTGGGGTGTGACAGACGGCAATTACCTTGTCAAAAACCAACTTCGAGCAGAAGCTGGGGACGTTTTTGCTTTTACTCGTGCCAAGTCAACGGGTCAGATGGCATATGTACATCGCTTGGCGGTCCTTGATAGCTTTGTGCGAGACGAAGCAGCAGCAAGTGAAATGTACCAGCTGCAGCACAACTACAACATGGGTAAGCACGCCAAAGTATATGCTGGTCACTTGGCAAAAATGTTGCAGAAAGCTGGCGTACAACTTGACAAACTTTCTGTGACCACAGGCGGCAAAAAGAGAGACAGTGTCTCTTTCACTTAGATCATGAAGCTTGCTCATGTTGTGCCAGTATACATCAACAAGCAGGCAAGCCAGCATCCTCTTGGCTGAGCTGCAACTTGTCAAACATGTCTGTGATAGCTGAACATGCTGCATTGCTTGTCTCAGACATTGCTCGCACGGCTTGGGATCCCAGCATATGACCCAATCCTCTCAGCGCGCCCTGCTATTCTATCCTGTGGAAAGGTATGCTTGCCCTTTGACTGGTCCCATTGAACTGCCTGCTACACAGCCACTCACAGGTTTGTCACAACTTGCATTTCACCTGATATAGCTTCCTGCGTGTCAAGCACGCATGAGGGAATGCACACCTGAACGTCAGTGCACAACTGCATTGCTTGCAGGTGCAACTTATTATACATAAACACTTATGGTCTGTCCTGCAGAAGCACACAAGCATGATGCATGCACCAAAGGGGCATATTCTGAACACAAGTCTGCTTTGACATCAAGCATCCTCACTGCTCTGTGATGCTGAGCGCCTTGTGTCATGTGCAGTGCAATGCTGAGATGCCCAACGCCAGTCAGCTTTTCGCCTCTTCACCAGCTAGCAGACATGCAACACAACGTTGAAAAGTTCGCGAAGACACACCACAGCTTTGACCTGCCAGATGTCGCCACATCCCATGGTCACATTCCAAGGAGTTTGCCGCACAGGCCAGATCAAGCACACAGCATGCAGGACATTGTTGCAGAAGATTGCCCAAATGAGGATGAACTGCTGCCCATGAGAAAAAGACCATTCAGAGCAGTTGGCAACTCTGAGGTGCCAACAACACACACGACAAAGTGTGCAGCATCCCCTCAACACCACTCACAATGCCTGACTACTCCCAGGGAGGCCTTTGACAGGCAGTGTGCTGATGGAAGCAGTGCTATGGCATCTCATGCAAGGCATTTGTCTGCTTCTCAGGAAGCTCAGCCCTCAAAGCGCAGCCAGATATACAACAGCGTAGCTATGGATCCTGGCATGATTCTGCAGCAAGCTGGTGCCATTGCAAATGCTGCCGAAGCGACAAGCGCTCTGTCATATCAGAAAACTCCTCTGCAGGCGCAGGCAGCTACAGAGACTCAGGCACAGACCCATGGTCCAACATGCACCCAGACGTGTTTTCCCACAGATACACAGCGATCAAGAGAGTGTTTTAGCTTGTCATCTGCTCCATGCGATGTTGGCATTGAAACAAAAATAACAGACTTCCATGATGCCAGCTACTGCAAACAGCAAGCAACAGCTGTTCCGAAATCTCAGACCCAGGCCCAGCAGAATATTTGAGTAGGGTTACTGTATCACTACACTGCCACAAAAGGCCCTGAATGGATGTTGTCTCAGGGGTCTACAGCCTGAAATTGTGTTGCAATTCATATACAGTAGTGTATATCATTGTATGACAATGTTGTGGAATATGGAGTCAACAAGATGGCAGTGTATGAGCACTCAGCCACAATCTTTAAGCCAGTGTGTAGTCCACTGTGTTACTGTCTAAAAGATTTACCCATTGAATCTGGTGAGAATGCTTGTTTTTGTGCCTACTTGTGTACACAACACACATTCTGAGTTCAAATTGGATTGCAGCACGTTCACAGTGTGGATTCTAGATGCTGCACTTATTGGTGCATATGTTTGTGTCAACTGGATGTTGTATTCCTGGTTCATTTCAGCTGACGGTACAAGTAAATCAGATTGCACTGTCTCTGCACTGTTTTAATTGTGTCACTGTCCAACAAAGATCTCAACCACACTGAGCAGAGACTTCAGGCTCAAGAAAAGCTCAAAAATGGTCCAGTCCATCATCATCATCATCTTCACTAGCTGCATTGAGACTTTCCTGGTCGCTATCGCTGCTGCTGTCCGAGCTTTCACTAGATGGTGACTGGCTGTTTGCGAAGAATTGTCGTTCAAGGTCTGTCATTGGCATCCCATTTGGGACTGGTGCCTGTGGCCGCGCATCAGGTTCCTGTAGGCACATTCAACAATGAGGTGAACACATGGGGTCAACAATGAGCTACAATACGAAGGTATGTTACACCCACAGTCACCAGGTAATCTGACGTAAACTGCAGGCACACTGTTGCCAAGTGTACCAACCTCCCAACAAGAATCACACAGCAAATCCTACGTGCTGCAATGGTGCCCATTCAGGTATTGTGTCGTGCCAAGGTGCATGCACTTCTCCATAACAGTCACAAGAGCAAATGCTAATTGGTTTACCTTATCACGTGCTTCATTGCCATCTTGTTCATCTTCTGTGTCTTGCTCTCCATCATCATCAGAGCTTTGATGAGCTTCTACACCAGGATCAAGATGACCATTTGTGTAAGGGTGAAGATGTGTGACTGCTGCCTCCTGCATGTCAGTATCTGCCGCCTGCTCGGCCAACATCTCTTCTTCATCTTCGCTGTCTGTGCTTCTGTCTGAAGTGGCAGGATCCGGCAACAGCTCATTTGAGGGACTGGTCTCATTGGCCCCTTGAGACAGGTCTCTAGCAAGCCATTCTTCTCCCTGCAGGCAAGAATACATAAGGCAAGGTCAGGTGACAAAGACATGGCAGGAAAGGTGCATACATTTGAGCAGCTTGAGTTTTCATGCAAAGGAAGGATCAAGGCAACTGTCTATGACTCATGCATGCAAAGCATGTGCAGACCATAATTGCCCACACAGTGCCGAGAGCTAGAACATGCTGTGTGGGCATGGAATATGCAAATTGATTCCAAAAATGCATTACTGACCCTGCACTTGTGAAGTACACGGCTGTAACCAGAGAGGATGTGATACTATCATGTGCAGCTGCTGTTGCCAAGAAATCACCAGTGAATCTCAATGAATGCAGCCTGCAGATAAGTACCTCAGCTTGCGTATGTGGTCCATCCTCAGAGGGTATGTGCAAACAGTCTGCAGCACCACCACCTGTGGCAGCTGGCAAAGCCTGCGGAGCTGGACTGGCTCTTGCCTGGCCTTTGACGTGACTGCACAAGCAGGATATCAAGCTAGGAAACAAAGCAGAGCTGCTTGATTCCACGTGGCCACAACAAGGCCAAACGTACATACCACGCCACATTTCACAGCCCCAAAGTAGAATCAGGAGCTCACGGCAGCGATATTGTGAGACTGATCTGCTAAAACGCACCGGACTTTGAGAGTTCCGGTCAAAAGCTCCAGACGCCAAGAGTCGCCATCGAAAACCGCGACGCAATCAAGACCATCATATGTCTCTGAATGACCACTGAAGCCCAGATCGCCATTTCCTCCGCTTTTATTCAGCAAGTCTAACGACACCTGCATCAACAGCGCCAACGTGACTAAAGTGCCAAAGGCTCTTGCCCGACGCGACGTGTATGCGTTACTGTACCTGATTGTCAGCGCCCATTCTGAGTGTGCCCGGCGCTTCGCTATTGAGAGAGGCTGGCTTGAAATCGTAACGCAAAGACCAATACGACGGGTCACGTTGAAACTGTTGAAAACTGCTTCCTAGGTACAGAGGAATATCGCCGGTTGGAGGTGTTGTCATTGTCGTCATCGCGATATGCGTCTGTAAGCAAACACTGCAATTCTACTTGCTTGCAAGGCTACTGTTGTGCCGAGGAAGAAGAACGTCACCAACCAACACTGGACAGTGACGCAAAGTGCAATGATGCTCTGAATGATGCTAGAATGCTGAACGAGAAGGGTTGTGCTGTAGTTGAAACGCAATCTTTGCGCATCAGCGAAGTTTTCATTGAACTGCGCAATATGTGACACCTCTCAGTCTGTTCCAGCTTATTTCTGGTGATCTGTGGTCAGCTTGCCGATACAGCCCCGCCAGTTCCGTTTAAATTTTGCAAGGCAAGGCACGTAGAAGCTTTGAAACATATATGCTGCAACGGCACAATGTTCTTCTGCAAGCCTTATTTCGCATATCTTACCTTTTGCAAAGATCGCAGCAGTGGATTGCTGTATCCTACTTGAGATAGTGCCTGTTGGCTTATGTCTGTCACAAATAGTGTTGGTTCAGCAATGACACAAGACATGCCCTTACGGACATCAGCGAGCCATCCCATTACTTTGTCAGGCATTTTCGCTTGGCAAGGTGCGTTTTGCAGGAAGCTACAATTCTGCCTTGGCAAATGTAGTTTTGTAGCTCTTCCACCTGACTTCAGGAGGCTCCCTGGGTCTTTGCTTTTGCCCAGGAAAGTGTGTAAATAGAGATGGTGTGAGACACAAGCGTAGTCTTCAGCAAGATCTGAAGCACCTACAAGAGCAATACGGGGTCACTGGCCTTGTCTGCTTGCTTAACACAGCCGAGCTGCGGGTCAGTGACTGTCTTTAGGTGCATTGCATGCTTAGCTTGGTGCTTGGTGCACGAATTGGTCCCAGCAGCTGACGCAAAAATACGTCAACCATAGATCTCTCTTCAGCAGAGCTTTGGATTGCGGGAGTATGCAGCAGGTGTTGACAAAGCTGGCTTGGTCCTTCTAAGCTTTCCCATCATTGAGATGGCTGCCCCCACTTGCATCCACCAGACACATCACGTGGTGCAGCAGACTGCACAGCTGATGGCTGAGGGTCATCATATTGCAGTGCATTGCAGGTATGCTCATGCTCATCACCATGCCCTGTCACTGGGCAGGTCATGCCTGGTCATGCTGGCCCTGCACCTGCTTCAATTACATATGGGCACAGCATATAAATGCACAAAACCTTTGTGGGCAAACCCTTTTGGCTTTGAAGGACTGGTTGCACTCTGCTTGGCAGCACGTGCAGACATGAGCTCTTTCAGCATAACAGCAGCTGCCACTTGCAGCTGCTGTCAGGAGCCAGCTTAGCAATGAATGCACAAGTGTGTGAGCTTGCCTGCAGGGGCGGTGTTGGACGGGCAGGGCTGATAGCAGCCTGCTTGTTGCTCTACACGCAACAGGCTGCCACAGGCCAGGTCAGTCCTGACACTCATTGCTTTCTGATACAACCACTTGCTGCTGCTGCTGTGCTGTTGTTTCCGCTACAATGATGCATACGCACAGCCTTGATGGTTGTGACATGCATAATGAAAGATCGCTTACAGTGTCTGTCATTAGGAAGCCATAAATATAGTCCGCCGGCGCCGCTGCAAGTCTGCGATAGAAACTGCTCGGCAGGAAGAGTTTGTCTGCAAGTATGCTAGACTATGCCAGCATGAGCAAGCCTCAAAGCCAAGTGCATCATCAGACTGTACAGCAGGTAAGTTGCCAGCTGTAGTGTAGTGACTGCTTTCGCGCACTGCTGCAATTGACCTTGCTGAAAATGGATGTTGTATCTGGACATAGACATCTGAGACCCCTTTGAGTGTATCTAAGATCAAGGCTGTATGAGCCTTGAAGAAGGCTCAACTTCGAACACTATGATAGCTGTCAGCAGTGAGCCAATCTCATTCATGTCTTTGCCAGATTTGCATGTAAGATAGCCGCTAAACAGTCAGTGTGTTCCAAAGTGTTATCGGCATTCCCGGTTCAATTTTGGCAAAGGTGTGACCTATGCTGCACAATCTGCGTCAAGAAATGAATCTTGACAAAAACTTTAGTAATAGTATGTTTGCCAACCAACATTAAATCAGCCGATACTGCTAGCCCTCTATGCACCATAACTTACTCTGTATGCACAGAACCAGGTTCCTGCTGTGGAATGCAATATGCATTGCTGACATCACGACATTACACTGCATGCCAGAACTGAAGCCATACCCTGAGCCACAAAATCATGCACAACACAGCCTGCTGCGCTCACTATGTCATGATGACTTGTACTGCTTCTGTGTATTCTGCCATCTCAACATTTCTATCTCGCAACTTCACTTTGACCTTGGTGTCTCTAGATCTACCTCCGAGAAGTTGCACAATTGTGTACAGACAGCCCTTACCATCAGTCTACCTCGAGCTCAGGCAATGCAACATTACTGCCAAAGGCAACGCTCTTGGATGGTACACGTGCAGTGCAGGCTGCATGAGCAGCACAGTCATTCCTGGTCTGGCACTGGCTCATGACAACCAGCATGAGGTGCAGGCGGGCCTGACCAGGTCTTATCTTGATTGAATGTATACACAAGTATGCATGTGCTGAAACACATTTTGTAAACTGGCTGTACATTGTATTTTTACTGAGCAGTACCTAAGGTAAATGTACAGACAAGTTCAAAGGAATTCATGGCATATACCCTAGGAAGAAAGAACATAATTAGCATAATAGTGAGCAGCCATTACTGCTAGCGCAAACATACCGGATATACTGTTCAACTGTGCTAAGCTGAGGTCAAAAGCAGGGACAAGATTCATGCCATGTATGAGGCTGAATCAACAAAATTGAATTATGTACAGTGGCAACATCACCAGTTTTGTCACAATGGCATGTGCGCATATCGTTTGTCAGGACAAGCAGAATACGAGCACACCATGCTTTGAAAGAAAGAAAACCCAATTTTGAGCATTCCCGGGGTTGCAATCACCTCCATGCTGTGATTGTGTCAAGTATCACTGTACAAGTGGCATGCCAATGTGCATGGCAAACCTTCGAGGAATATACTGTAGGCACATTGGTGCCTGAACAAACTTGCAGCGCCTAGGCTGCTTATGTTGGAAGCCATGTCTGACTCATTTGACACTTTGCTTGACTGACACTGGTCTGAGCAGAGACTGATGACTTGCACTTACACTGAAACAACATTTCTGCCGAGATCTGAAGCCCCAACTCAACCCACAAGATATAATTTTCACCTGCAGTCATGCATATAAGTGTAAACAATGCATATGACGATGTGCAAGCAGCAGTGGCATCACACACCCCATGCAAGAGACCACAGTGCGGTTCAGAGATGAAAGCCATTAAGTTTTGGAAGAAATGGGCTAAAAGGCATTAGTGTCAATATGCCAACATGTTCGCTCAACAGGACTTAGCATAGCCATATAGATGTATCAGACTGTGCAAACTAAATTCCCTTTGTATGCATGCATGTATGCTGAGTGGCACACGTCTCAGCTTGAGTGCACCCTCCTCAATAAGTCACATTGCACAACCTCCCAGACTTCTGCATCCATGTGTCACTCAGTCCACGTCTTTGGACTTGTACTCACCTATGCATGTATGATAAGTCAATGCTGGATGATGACAACTGCCTTGTCATCGCCAGGGAATCACGCCAGGTGGCATAAGCCATCTGAAGCCTGTGCATGGTCTGAGCCACTCCTGTGATGCCTTGCTGGCGCACATCCAAATGTGAACTGACTACATGACTAATGATGTCCTGCATACCAAGCTTCAGGTTGGATCAAGCCCTCAAGCTGAAAGAAAACACAGGATGCAGCCCTGCAGTCCTTCAGTGTGCCAGGTCAATCAGACAGATGCTCAACCCTGCTGTTGGATCTCATGCATGAATGCTCTGTTGATAACAAGCATCGTTGTGAGTGGTGGCAACCCTGTGCTTTCTTGACAGCTTGTTGTGATGACTGCATGGTCCACAAGAACTGACCACAGAGCTTCACAGATTGTGCTTGATCTAAATCAAGGCAAAGCATGATGATTGGGCTTGTCTGTGTAGCCTTGCAACGAGGAGTGATGCACAGGTGCACACATAGTGGCGACGCCATGCATACCAGAGAGATGTCATCAGCTGAGCCCATCCTTGCATTTTGAAGGGCTTGCAATAACAGGACACTGCCTTCTGGGCCAGGATCAAAGGCCTTTGCCTCCCAATGGTAGAAGCTGTACCCTGGGGATGTAAAGGCAAACCCTGCCTTCTGTGTGCAATGGCTGAAGAGGCTGTTTGCACCTACAAGAGCAATGCAGCTCAAGCAACATGTGACAGAAGGTTGCAAACGGCACCAGCTGACGAGACAAGGCTGTTCCAACCAAAAACAATCAGCTCAGACGTTGATATAGACTAGATTGTGATTGCTTCACAGTATGCTACATGATGTCATACTTGTCCTAGGGTAACGCGCTTGCAAGTCACTCAGGATGTACCTTCTAGTGTGCATGTGTCTGTCAAGCGTCCATCCGTCTGAGTGTGTTTCATGCTGGAGAATGACAACAAGACCATTGCACCCAGTGCACTGCTACTAATTGGATGAGGACACTGTTCTGAAGCAACACATATGTGGACATGCGATTGCACATATAGGCGTTTACCTTGTGCGTACGGCATGTCCTGGATGCAGTCTTGCATGAAGGTGAGGGGTAACCTGGCCAGCAGGCCTCTGCTGATCAATGCCCCAGCTCCAATGTGCATCCTGTCAAAGCAAAAGCCTCTTCAGCTTTCTTGAAAGAGAGGGAATGAAAGCTGCAGAGGGGGGCAGGGGCTTCACAACATCTGGGGTGATCTTGCTGAGTAAGCCAGTGAAAAATTGCGTGAACAAACAGGGTGTGGAAGAGACGGTGTGGTTCTGGGCTGAGCTTAACGTACGTTCTGTGTACTGTTAACACACAGGGTGTGGCTAAGGGCAGGGGCA
>JAABUO010010770.1_pt1 | contig 10090 bp, 13 predicted proteins | sample 5559291 | NCBI WGS metagenome assembly JAABUO01 (sample SAMN10711878, study PRJNA513372) | rock metagenome | isolation source: Antarctica rocks | place: Antarctica: Victoria Land, Finger Mt sud
AAGAGAAACAGTTGATCTGCAGGTTCAGCAGCAAAGGAGGCCATGTTCTCAAACAAACCAGAGCAGCAATGATTCAACAGACCTGTGCCAGCGCCTCTAGCTCAGCATCCACATCTTCCTCAGTGGCTTCAGATTGATCTGCAACATCTGGAACTTCTGGCACAGAATCTTCCTGCAGCAGCAACAAAAGACTTGCCATTCCAGGCGTGCCAACGTATTTTTGAACTTGGCAAGCACTGCAGGATCTGCAGACCCGCCGGTGACTTCGGTAGCTTCTGCCATCGCCAACATAGTAAAACATCGGCATGACAAGTCACTGCTGAGGCGGATGTGTAGAGCAGCTGTAAAAGCGAAAGGGCTGAGCGCACAGAACTTGAGACCTCACCCGTGCTAGTTTGTAAGCGCCACCGATATCCACGTTCGGTACACCTGTCTTCTTTTTGGGAGCCATGCTTCCTGCAAGCCCAACAGCGGTCAAAGCATGTGCGGCACTGCTGCAAGTGGAGGCTCAGCAACCTGAAGTCATGCACAGCTTTACCTGCAGCTACAGCTGTGTGACTTGCCGTCCGACAGCAGTGGGCGACCGCCGCCGTGATACGTGAACAGGTGAGATCGCCAAGACGCAAAGCGTACTGGCAGTCGTGCCTGTTGATGCGCTGATGCTTGATGTGACAAGCTGTTCGCTCAACGCCCGCTCAACGCCTGCTCCTTTACGCTTGACTTTGAACCTGAGCATGCAAAGCACACTCAAATTGAGCATGAACGCCGACACGTGCAACACCAACATTGCAATTCTGAACTGCTGCAAAGGCAACGCTATCTCAGTAGCACAACCACAGTCAATGCAGTGTTAGTCTGAGTCTGAGTCTACCTCTCAGCGGCAGATCCATGATGGGCAGACATCAGCAGCGCTAGCCAACGAGACTCCACATGTGCATAAGTTCAGACACAACCTAACATTTTTTTTAAACTGCACACTTAATTAAGCTATTATAAGCTAGAGCATCAAGAGCCAGGTTCAGACCCGCCAGGGAATGGTTCCAATGCATGATCGTCCTTGTCAACATAATACTTCACAACAGCCAGCATTCGCGCATGTTTGTCAGGATGGTAATTGATGTGTATCATCACAGGCAAAACCTGAGATGACCGTGGCTGTTGCCTAACTTCCTTGAATAGCACTTTGGAGTTCATGAACTTGTAAATGTTCATGATTCTCACAGTGACATGAGGCGCAACATAGTCATCATGAGACAAGAAGAAGATCTCTTGATTGTACACTGACTGATCCCAAGCCTTCTCCTTTGACAGGCGGGCAGCTATATGCTTCATCAACCCTAGAGTGCGCTCATTTGCCCGCAAGTAGAATAACCCAGAATTCATGTTCAGGTGCTCTGTGCTCTGCGCGCCATAAAACACAATGTTTCGTTTTTCTCAGACAAAAGCAAGCACTCTCTGTGCATCTGTTTGTCAGCTGTGGGACAATTCAGGCCTCTGTCTGCAATTCCTTTACCACAGCCTTACACAGTACACATCAGAATGTACTGTTAATGCCGTTGCTGCTGCTGGGTAATGAAAACATAGATTGAGACAAGCAAGCAGCAGCAGTGCAAGGCAAACGTGACAGCCACGATAGCACCATTGTAGCACTCAATGCAGAAACCATATCAGCTTACAGCAAGCATATCAAGCAGTCACGACGGTCAACACTCAGAGCAGGGAGGAAGATGTAACATATGCACCTGTGCGTATCTTGCCCAGCCCATGCTTTGGTCATCAAGACCACCAACTTTCCCATACGCTGTCCACTGATCAAATCTGCAAGGCGCATTCTTCAAAATAAGCAGGCTGTGCAAGACACTGCGCAAGTGTCTCTCCTCAGGATTGTACATGGCAGTGCATTCTCAATGCGTAGACTCAGGGCAATCCTGAGGCAATATAAGACGGAATCTGAGCTGGAATCAATGAAGGCACTCACCCATCACTCATGCCTTCAACATCATGATCTCTATACAAATGGTCAAAGGGGTTCTGCATCACAACAGCACGCTCAGGGTAGCATTCCAAATTAGAGCAACACCTTGAAACAACAAGCAGTACCAGAAATTGTGCAATGTACATTGAGCAAGTTCAAACGTGTGCATGCCAGCCTATAGGCTTGTGAAGTTCGCCTATAACTCTTGTGCTCTTCACATGCTGATGGAGACTCACAATGATGATTGTTGTGCGTTACTACACAACATAGCAATGTGCTGTTGCTGAGCACCACGCACAGCTGGAGGTTGCAACATGCACATCTGCAAAATGCCCTGATGCTGAAGGTTTTCAAAGAAAAGTTGCACTCAATAAGTCTGCAACTATACTGCGAGCAAGATTGCTTCCTTGCTGAGCATGCTGTGAAAGTTGAGAATGCAAGGTGTAGATTACAGTTATCAAATGCTACGACACAGCTAGCCAAACAAAGTTGCCCGAGTCCGATACAAGTTGCCTTGCGAATCATTGACTCTAACTTGCTCAGGAATGTATGCGGCTGACCTTAGCAAAAGAACACAATTTGCAGCATATCAAAGAGTGAGCATGTACCTGAAGAGTGACTATGTCTACATCACTGAGTAGTACATGCCAGTTGAGCTCCAAAAACTCCTGAAGGATCTTGAACTTCAGAGCAGAGATGGCGTGGTTGTCACCAGTTCCCTCTTGAGAGGCATCCACCTGAACCGCACCACTCCATCGGTGGGCTGCTGAATGGTTATGGTGATCGTGTGTTATGCTGATGACATGATACAATCACACCTAGAATGTAGAAGATACATGTGGCCTATGAGTCACTGGGGACAACAGTGACCTGGCAAGCTGCATGTCAGCATACCAGGAGCTTGGGCCTCATATGGTGATGCTGGGTTGCATGACAAATGAGTTTTGTGCTTGGAGTATGTCCTTTCAGTAGGATGCGCACACATGCTATGTCTGTTTAGTAGGTTGCGCACATATGCTATGTGTGTTTAGTAGGTTGCGCACATATGAGAGCTCGGTATGGATTCCAAGGTTGCATCTTGCAGTGTGCGCAGCAGACTCACAGATATGCAGAGACCTATGTAGACAAGCACTGTTGACCAGGAACCATTGTCTGTCCGCATGTGCGGCAACTCACAGATATGTCTTTGTAGTACACGTTGTATCCCTTTGCGGTCAGATCGTCTCGTAGCTGTGTGTCAATTGCTACGACCAAATAGTTTGGTACCTCAGCCTTGGTCACCATCTGCAGCCACATAAGGGGCACACATTGCAGATGAGATGCAGCAATGTTGCATGCATACATTGGCTGGCAGCGTCTACCATTACAAGAGAGCATAAGCCGGGATTTGACTGTCGGCATGTGGTTTCAACCATACCTCCAACCAGGTTGTCAACATTCCTTCACGTATCAGGTTGTAGTTGGATATAGCAATCATAACTTCACGCTCAGGGGCTATACGTTGCAGGATGGACTCCAGCGCTGATCGTGGTTCTTTTTGCACTAATTGCCTTCTGGGCACCTGATTGTCCAGTTGCCTCTGGTGTTCCATGTATAGAGGTTGCGAAGCTATGAAGCCAAGGCAGACACCAGCAACAAGGACGCCATAAAGGACCTGCTTTCTGCTTTGCTGTTGCGAAGACTTATGGTGCTTGCCGCTGGGGTCGTCTGCCGCGCCGTCCATAGTCCCAGGTCTGTCGGTCATCAAAGGACACTGTCCTTTTAGGTCTTCATGACGAAGCTAAGACAGCAAAGGAATGCAGTAGATGTGCAAAAGACCTTGTTAAATACAGTCTTGAACAGCTGTTATCGCTGGGCGAAAGCGCACGGCTGCCAAAAACACTTGGATCTTGATCACACGTCTGACGTTGCTCGCCAATTGCAGCTCTGCACAGCTGTGATTGCACTTGCCAGTACGCTGATCAGCACGCCGGATGCAATACACGACGCTGGGCTTGTTCAGCATGAGCGCGCAGGTTGGTCTTGGATGTGCCATTCCTCTGCCCTGCTCCTGCAGCACTGCTTCTTCTTCTAAAGCGTTACGTTGGGGGCGTTACGTCGAAGGCTTTTCTGTTCACTCGATAGCTTTACATTGAGCAACAATCTGCCTGGCTTGCTCAGCAGCATTGCCAATGTAGGTTGCAGGGGTTAACTGCTTGAGGCTCTGCTTTGCATCATCAGGTATGCCATCAACACCCTCCACAAATTCCTGCAGGCGAATGGTCACCCATCAGCAGGAAGGCATTTCCCTACTGGTTTGACAAAGCAAAATGGCATGTGATATCGGGTCTTCCTGTACAGCCAAACTCAGGCGCTCTAGTCGCAAATGGGAGCGCTCACCTTGTTGCCGGTGTGACAATGACTGAGGTATCCAAATGCAAGTTTTGTCAACACCATGAATTTGCCAGCATAGCTGTCAGTCACCTCAGTGCGCCCTTGAGCAACTTTCCTGCAGCCCTTAAGGAGCAGGGCTGCATGTATTGTAGGGCAGCTACAGCAACCACTCATGGCGTAGCCCGTCAGGGCTGCAATCAAAATGCAGCAGACACACTCTGTGATTGCATGCAATTGCAGAGCTCATCAACCAAGCTGGATCAAGCTCACCTGCATACTCCTTGCTGTGACTCTATTGCCTCTTGTGAAAGCCTTCAGCTTCTCATATGGCTCCTCCACACCATACCTGCACTCGCCAGATCACGATGACCTTTGATCAAGGTTACAGTGATGTTCTGAGTCCATCTGTCCATTGGCCTTTCATGTACAGTTCTGCCTGAAGAGTGTAATTGCAAACTGGGCCTCAATGCTGCAGGCAGCGCCTCAGAGTGTGAGCAGCTGACAGCATTGGAGGTGTAAGCAGATGCTGAGTCACGGTGCTTGCTGAAATTCAAGCTACACACGGACTCAAGAACAGCTTTCATCCAGACCAGCCAGCCATACATGATGAGCTAAACATTGCAAAATGACCGGATACACAGCCAGTGTAATGACTGCATCACTCCTGTTTCCCAAGCATGGTCACAAAGATCTGCTGTCTCAGTATGGTCACAAGAAGAGTGGGGCCAGCATACCTTCTCATGACCGTCTGGATTGGTTCAGCCAGGACTTCCCATGAGGCATCCAAATCTGCTGCCAGTCTTTCCTCATTCAGCTGTAGCTTGCTGATGCCTGCAGGACAGCAACACACTGAGAATGTGCCACAAGACATTCAGTTGGGAGCAGAAGTAAAGCATACTGTACCCCAGGGAAACCATGTATTTGGGAATGAAACAATGAAATGAATGGTGTGCTAAGAATGGGATGGCTGGTATGCGTCAAGCAATTGCTGAACAATGTCTGTGTGAGTGTTCACACCTAACTTTGACTTCACAGGCGTGAGGAAAAGAGGGAAGTGAGTGTGCTATGGATCACAAACACTTCTGCCAGAGCCTCAGGAAACAGTTGTAATCATGTGACTGAAGTCACGATCGAGACAATGTAGATAAGGATATGTTTTGGCTGATCTTCACAGGCTGGCATGAGAAACCACATCATCAAACACACATCTGAAGAAGCTGCTAGAACAACCTCCAGAAACTGGCCAAAGTCTTCGAACCGGCGGACATTTAGAATGGCACCAGTTTGAATGTCCGCCAGTGGAGACACAGTGAAGCTTCAGTAACACATGGGACAGACAAGAATGGACCACATGGTTGGTAGTAAAAGCAGGCTGAGTGCTCAACTTCTATGGGTAGATGTATGTCTGCATGGCCTGAAGCCAGTCAGTTCGAGGAATGTGTTATCATCACCGCACGGCCTACTTACTTTCCCACGAGAGATTGCAATCATTTACGCAGGAGAAAGATACCCAGCCACAACTGCTGCCTGTCTGAGGCACTGTTGAGGTCTGTCTGTCATGTTATGTCACTGAGGTGCAGTAGCCAGCTGCAACAACAGCATCCAGAATGATAGCCTTACGTTTGCTGCAGATGAAACAACTAACACTGCCGATGTAGTCCCAATACAGTACATTCTTGCACCAACAGTCTTACAACAGTTGTACTGACTCTGCCGAATGCTGACGTGTCACACAAGCCTGGAGGTATGTGTACCTCTCAGAGTGGAGCTGTAGGCTAGCAGAGAGTAGCCCACACCAAGGCCCAGGTTCCTGAGGACTGTGCTGTCTGTGAGGTCGCGCTGCCATCTGCTGATGGGTAGCTTGTTGCACAGGTGCTGCATCACGGCATTGCCCATCCCCAAATTGCCCTCTGAGTTCTCAAAGTCAATGGGATTCACCTGTAGCAACAAGCAAATAACAGTAAATTAATGATGATGATGATGATAACAATAATATGCTGGTCATGATAATAGTAGTAATAGCAACAGCAATAAAAATGATAATAGTAGTAGTAGAAGTGGTCGTAATTTCATAATAATCATTTCAACTGCCTGGCTCATGATGAGCTAGGTACGTGCAAGGCAAGTCTTGTCTCTTCAGAGCAGTCTGTGTTGTGCACCCCTGTAAGGCCTACTAATACAACAGTGTTGACAGGCATGTAATGCAACAGCGCTGACTACACTACACAGCTGGCTGTGGAGACAAGGAAATCAAACATCGGGCTGTAGAAGTGTCAGCTGCATTGCAACCTCGCTGCCAAAGGCTGCAAGGCATCTGGCATGCACACTGCAATAGAGGCACACCAGGGTGGTGCTTGGGCTGTGACCCTTGCTCTGTGTGCAATGGTGCTATATGAAAGGCCTAAAAGGGCAGACTGGCGCTCACTGTATGCGGCACAGTCACAGTGTCCCCTTCGCAGGAAATAGCCTTCTGCTTGTATCTTGAGCTACTATTATTTCCATTGAAGCTGAGTCAGCCCTTGCAAGTCAATCTTGCTTGAGATTAGTAAGGTGCCTTAGGGGGCTCCCGCCGTGGTTGCCAAAAGATAAAGACTCTATTGTACATTGCTTATCTTGTTTTGAGAAAGGCAACAACGCATGGCAGTCACCTTGTGAGGCATGGTAGAGGAGCCCACTTCTCCAGCAATGGTCTTCTGCTTGAAGTAGCCCAGGCTAATGTAGCTCCACACATCCCGGTCAAAGTCCAGCAAAATGGTGTTGAATCTCATCACCACCCCGAACAGCTCAGCAATGTAGTCATGTGGCTCTATCTGCAGCGTGACAAGCACCTTGACATGTCAGCTTCAAGCCAATGTCAAGCCCATGCAGGATGCAGATTGTGACCAAGTATGTGTGCAGCAGCTGAGGGTACTCTGTTGCTTGACATCCCCAATTGTGCAGTCTTGAAAAGAGCACGTAATCTTTGCTTGAGATGTGTCATCATCAGCTCCAACAGATGCACGGTACATGGATGATGCTGAACAGCCAGTGCATGGTAAAGCAGGTTCCAAAATGCACTAGCTAAGTTGGCTGAGAGGTCAGTTAACAGGTTTTCTAGGCCCTATAGCATGTGCATCATAGGATCAGTGCCCAGTGCGGTACATCACACCTCTCGACCAGAAAAGCAACAAACACAAATGTTACAATGAAAGACAAACAGGTGTGAACAGGATCACGCAACTCACATAGGAGTTGGTGCAAATCACAATTCCCTTGACATAGTCTGACATGTCATCAGTCCTGCCTACAAACAGATGTACATATTACAAACAGCATGACCCCACACTCAGGTGAGAACCAAAACAGACTCAGTCAACAGCAAAAGAATCAGTGCAGGCAAATCCCTGCATGCCTACCTGTGTGACATAGGGATTAAGCTGCAGTCCCAGGCCAGATACAAACTGATCTGCAATCATGTCCCACTGCACATCTGGATAGGCACTAATGTGTGCGTTGTAGTTTCCTACCGCGCCTGCCATCTTGCCATAGATAGGAACACCCTTCAACTGCAGTAGGAAGGGACTCTGAAACTGATTGCAGCTCATGCAACCAGAGCATGGGTGATACCAACATCTGCTAATACCTCAAGAGATCTGAGCGCATGAGTGACCAGTAGCACAAAGGAGGGTACACCAGAACAAGTGCAGGAAAGGCCTTGTGATGATTCTACTGAGCTGCTGACACAGCACCAGCATGTATGGTATGGTATGTAAACCCTAAACTGACACAGCACCAGCATGCATGGTATGTAAACCCTAAATTGGGGTCTACCTGGTGGCGTTGTCTAGCAAGCCTGTAGGCCACATTGGCCATTTCCTTGCCCATAGTGGTAGGGGAAGCTGTCTGACCGTGTGTGCGAGACAGCATGGGCACAGCTGCGTACTGCTCTGCCAAGCCCTGCAGGGCTGAACACACAAGAGATGAGGGGTCAGTCACCTGATGGGTACCTTTGACATGGCAAAAGCCAGCCATGATTGGCATGAATGTGTGCATGATCGCCTTATGCATTGTCATGCAGTGTGTGTGCAAGAGTTCACTGTGTTGTCATGCAGTGAGTGCAAGGTGTCGATATTCTGAAGCACACAATGTACAACTCTACAGACACCGTGCATGCGATACAGAAACATGCAAGCGTTCAGGCCACACAATACCAAAATATGCCATAAATGTGTCTACACATTTCATGAGTAGTCAAACGCTGTGAAAAGCTTGTACGATAACATTCTGCATTGTCAGACAAGCAGCTAGACTGTGGGACCAACAGCAATTGTGGCAACAGCACACCTGTGATGATCTTGTCCATGACGGGTAAAAGATGCTGATGAACAGCCTCTTTCAACATCAAACCATGCGCCAAGTTGTTTATATCCTCAGATGTACATGCAAAATGTGTGAACTCCAGAACCTGCAGAGCAGTATCAGTTAGCCTGCCCAGATCAGTCAATGTGCTTTATGCTGCGCTACAGCAAGCAGCAGTCAAGATGTGAATACATGGTTCAGCCAATGGCAGATTGCCTGAAGTTCATACCTCAGCAAGTTCTGGATTGTGGCTAATGCGTTCCTTGATGATGTACTCTATTGCCTTCACATCGTGGTTGGTAATGCTTTCCACCTGCATGCATGGATACCACTCTGTTCGCAGGATGCTCAGTAGACGCTTTGTCACATGCTCAACATCGTCAGAATTGCTCACAAGAATGCGTAGCCATGTTGTGCTCACATACATGGTGTACCTTCTTGACAGCTGAGGCGTCCTGAACATCAAAGCTGCTGGCCAGCAGATCTAAAGCTGCAGTGGCTTCCTGGCTGAAGGCCGGCACTTCAGTGACTTCGGGGATGGCTGCCAGCTGCTGCAGCCACCGACACTCGACAAGCACCCGAAATCTTATCAGCCCGTACTCGCTGAAAGTCTGCCGGAGTGCGGCAACTTTGCTGCCATATCGCCTGCAGGGGCATATGTTCCGCTGTGAACAAAAAATATCGCCTCGTACGTTGCGGAAGAGTCCATCATAAGCGAACGCACCCGTCAAGTGGACCCACAGCCGTGAGCTCTGATAAGCCTAATGACCCTGTGCCATTCGCCTGTGATGCCTGCAACCGATGCCGGCTAAGTCTCAGGATGACTCAGCGCTGTGCAAGAGTGCAGTGTCGGAGTGCCAACAAGCACTCACCAACTGAGCTTCTTCTACAGGCGCTCGAGCTGCAGCATTAGCAGCATTGACAGCTGCTTGCCTGCGGTTGTTTTGTTGGAGGCGCCTAGCCGTTACATGTGCCTGCCGCCTGGTGTTAGAGTGTGGTACCTGAAATACATTCTGCGTCGGGAAAACGAGGGGGACAGATTGCGACATTGCCGGAGTTTGGTGTTTTCCAGCCAGTGCTCTTGCCTGAAGGCGCTAAAGGCAGCCGCTGTCGGCAATCTCGTTGACTGCAGTTCAATCGTTTTGATGGCAGATACCAGGTACGGCGTCAGACCGTCTTACGCTCTCTCCTGCTGTGGTTCAAACCTTTCGCAGCATGACCCTTGCACAAAGTAAAGAAGCAGGTCTTCCTCTCACCGCATGCGGCATGTCATTAAGGTGCTGCGTCAGGTAGCCCTTGTGGCACCAAAGGCGCACAGGATGAGTTCCCAACCCAACACTTCCAAGATCACTGCCTGTCAGAGAGGCGCGTTTATTCTGTTCGAGGGCGGGGACAGATGTGGCA
>JAABUO010010774.1_pt1 | contig 10088 bp, 8 predicted proteins | sample 5559291 | NCBI WGS metagenome assembly JAABUO01 (sample SAMN10711878, study PRJNA513372) | rock metagenome | isolation source: Antarctica rocks | place: Antarctica: Victoria Land, Finger Mt sud
CGGTTTAGAAACACATCGTACCAAGTTTACTCCTCCTCCTCGTAAGGAAAAAGAAAAAGAAGAAGAAGAAGAAGAAGAAGAAACACCGGACGCAGCACTTTTTTGCCCTCGTGGGGTATTTTATCTATCCCCTGAAATGGTCCTTCCTTCCGCGGCTAAAGCAGTAGATTTGTGTGGTTTCTACGATTGATTGTATCCGCTCACCTCCGCTGGTTTTTTTTTTTCCTTCCTTTTTCTCCTGCTTGAGTTCCTACCATCCCGCGATGCAATTGTAGCGGGATACAAATATGATCATCTAATCTAATCTTATCTGATCCGATCCTATCTAATCACCTAAGATCATAATAATCCTCCCGTCCCGTGACAGCCTTTGCGGGATATCTAGACTCGGGTTTGTTTCACATGTTAGCGCGAGGGAACTCAGTAGAATGAAAGAGGCCAGAGGCTGCCAAAAAGGATTGAGGGCATGAGAAACACAGCAAGGGTGTTGGTGGTGATGGATTAGCGAGTGGTCGAGGAGGAAGGGCGTACAAAGTTGAGCGAGCACCGTCACAAACCATCCGTTCCAAAAGTTTGCTTCTGCAATTGAAGTTTCAAATAATTCGTGTTGGAAAAAGCTCGAGGCACCATCGCCAAAGCTAGCTAGCTACTCTCCCACACAAGTCATAGCTAAAGCCAAACAAAAGCGCGCGCTCGCTGGCTTGCTCTGTAATTATTTCGAGCGGCATGGATAAAATAAGACCATAGGACGCGCGCATCAGCCAGCTAAATTATCCAGCAAAAACTCCACACTCGACGTCTGATTAACTCCTTCCTCTGTGGCCCTCAAATAGGTATATGCCAGCCCGCCAAACAAACATGACTCGCGGGATGGGGGAAATATGCTGGGGAAAATGGAAAGGTTTGGCTGGGAGATTGTAGTATGATAAGCATAAGAATCCAATCTCTGTTTACTCCTTGTACTCCTTGAACCGATCCCCGTGTCGGTGTATGCAAGTAGACGTAGGTGATGGTGGTTGTAAAGTAAATGATGGGGAATGGTGCGCGAGGGGAAAAAGCAAAAGCAAAAGCCACCGGAAGAGAAAGAAAAAGAAATGGTAGTCGTTTCCACATGCACAACTCATCAATCTCGTGTCCTGCTCCGTCAGTTCATATCCATCCCGTACTCGTCTTCTTCCTTGAGGCTGAACCCCTCATGACCGTTGTGGTTCCAGAATTGGGGGTGACCGTGGCCGCCACTGTTGGCACCGCTGCCACCAGATTGAACGCCTGGGCTGAGGCTTTGCGGGCTTAGGGTGCCGTTTTGATTGACATTGAGAGGGTCGCCCATGGTGTTGGTGTAGTGTGGCACTCTTAGTCCGCTGCCAGGTCCGCGTGTGTATTGAAAGGAGCTTGGATCGTTGGCCTCGAAGGCGTTCAAGAGTTCGCTCTTCATGCGTTTCTCCTCTTCAGTCTGCTCGAATGGGAACTCTCCGCCGAGCCTGGTGATGAGTTCAGCAAGCTCGGTCTCTTGCTGAAGCTTGGTGTGGAGTGCCCACATTAGGTCGCGAGTCCAGCTGACGGCACCGTTGAGAATATCGCCCTTGTTGGGACCTTTATCTTTCTCCTCTACAGGTATGCCCATACTTATACTTCCAGCACCTGTGGCGCGTCGACCACCTCCGGCTAGTAGTGATGTTGCTTGGGGTGGGCTACCGTGTGTTGCAGCAAGGGTCGGTGAGAGCGGTGAGTTGTTGACGATGTGCTTGCGAACCTTTTCATCTTCGAGTCTGTGCATCGGTACAAGGTGGGAAAGCTCTTGTATGCGTTCATTGATGTTGTCGCGACGCCTTCGCTCGACCATGTTGTGAGACTCTCGTCGTCTCCTACGCTTGGCTTCTTGGGTCTGGTAGGCAGGGACGGGATGATGACCAGTCTCAACCTTTGCGGGTAGTGAAGCGTGTTTGCCAGATTTAAGGATTTCTGAGATCTGGGCGTGACTTGCCGGATGACCTGGTGATGAGATTGGCGACTCGCCGAAAGAACGTACACTACCTGGAGTACTATCCCATTGGTTGGATAGACTCTTTTGATGTCGGTGCTGATTGAAGTTGGTATGGATGGGCTGTGACGGTAGGCTGCCGGACTCCGGCGTACCAAGATTCAGACCGCCTAATCCAGGTGTCTTTGGCGTCATAGGACTCCGAGAATCGGAATTTTGCCGGTCCATTGCTTGAGGCATCTGGGGTCTTGAGCGGGCATTCATGTAGCTCTCCATTCCTCCACCTTGCGTAGGACGTATGTGGGGCGAAGCTTGAGGCATGTTGTGATGCTGCAGGCTGCCGAATTGAGCGTAATTGAAGTTGTTGTGTACGAAAGGACTCTGTATCGGTGCACCGTCGGGTGTATTTGAGTACATCTGATTCTGACCATTGAGCATTGCTGAGCCGAGTTGACCTTGGTCAGGAAAGTACGCTTGCATACTGCCATTTTCCATGCCATGTTGGTTGCGTTGTATTTGGTTCTGATGAGCAGAGCCGTCGTTGAGATCTAGATCCAAGAGTTCATCATCACCAATACCCGAATTACCCAAGTTGAAACTCGACGAGAGATTCTGCTGGCCACCCATGTTGTATGGGTTGAAACTGTTGGCCTGCATCGTAAGCTCTGAAGGATTAACGCTACCGGTTGTGCTTTGTCCAAATTGTTGACCAATCTCCATGTATCCTTGCTGTCGCGGTGCGTAGTTGTGCGCAGGAAAAGTATAATCTTCAGGTTCGTCTTTGATGAATGGGCTCGAATTGCCTGTGGCAGCCATGGTACCAGTGTTTGTGAAGAAATCTAGCTCCTCTTCCAAATTTGAATCTGGATTGAAATCGTAAGTTGGTATAGGTTTGTCTTTGCGGGTCATTGGTATGGAGTATTGGAGATCGAAAGGTTTCTCAGCTAAAAGAGAGAATGTGTGAGCAAACATGGCGGTAATATTGAGATACCTCAGAATGTTGAGAAGAAAAAGGGCGTGTTCAAGTCAACGATAGCAACAAGCAGAGCTGAGAAAGGGCTGGCAAGTGCTTTAGAGATGTAGAGATATCAAGGGTACAACTTACAGGGTACTGGCATGGCAATGCACTACTGCTTGTGATGCGGAATCCGCGTTCGAAGGATTGCAATGTAGGGCTAACGCCGGTGGGCGTATCTGCCTGATAGCCGAAAGGTCGCAGCTATCGGCGATGAGTCAAGCTGTTGGGAAGATGCAGTTGGCTGACTGCCAGAAGCGATGATGGATGAACTTTACGGCTAGAAAACGTCAGTACAGATCTCGGAACGCTTAGAACCGACGACCCATAAATCTAGTTTTCTTGAGCTAAGACTCACCAATCGAAACAACTAAAGTGAGTTTAAGTTTCCGCTTTATCGCTTGGTGGCACGGATGACACGGTGTTTGCGAGCTGCCTCGAGTATGCTTCGTTTCGTAGATCGAACAAGGATTCAACAGTCGTGTAAGCAGCCTCTGTTTGACTGTCTAGTTCTCTCTTATTCGGCTGCCCTAATATGATCGATTCTCAGGATGTGGATATGACTAGAAATTACGTTAGTAAGGCATGCAGTCGTTTTCTCAGAAACCCAGTATAGCGTTAGGCCGCATGCAGGCTAACAATAGAGCAAAAAGACTAGCCCGAGACAAGCAGTGACTATGTAAGGGAAGTACCCGCACCAAGACAGATACTGGGGAGGACTCCACGAAGCCTTACATGCCTTAAACCGGACTGTAGAAACCCTGGCACCCTCACGTTTTTTGAACGGAACGGTATCACAAACCACTCACAGTAGAAACAGACTTTCCAAGAATAAACCAATGATTTTTGGGTTGCGACGATGAAGCAATCGCGGAAATCAGAGGAGCGGCTTACCAGAACGGGTACTTGCTGCGGGCCCTAGCTAAGCAAGAAGGATTGTTTCGCGATTGATGTTGCTGCCGTATCTTCGACGTCGGAGTAATACTTTCAAGCTACGTAGGAAGCAAACGTGGTTGTCGACAATGAAAGGTAGGCTGGACCCGCCAGGTACCGAGTCGGTGGAAGCTTGGTGGAGTTGCTGCGCAAGCGATCCTTGGGCTAGGCAACTGAGCGTCGTCGAGGGCTCAGTAGATAGAATTGATGGCGGTGAGCAGTGGGGAGGTTGTGGTCCTTGTAGATACGAAGCGCAATGGAGGAGGCGTCGAAGACGACAGTGAGGGTTTATGTAGAGGAGCAAGAGTGTTGATCAGTCGAAGAGGGATGTCAGTGTATACTAGCAGCTCGCTTCGTCGGATGATTCCGAGCTAAGGTAATTTAAGGCGGGCGCAATGTACGATGACGCTTTGTGTTGGGAAGCCGTCTATGTGGGGATTAATTATTAACAAAGAAGATACTTGGTGCTTCGGTGCCTGAATGGTACGCACGCACAACAAGTCTCTTTCAAACCGGACAAAATGAAGTTGGAAAGACTCGGTCAGATCAGAAGTGAAAGTTTGGTTTTGATGGTGAAGTAGAAGTGTACGAGGACCGGAGCGAATCGAAAGAAAGATCGGGAATTGAAGGACGAAAGGACGCAGTATTAAACGATTATGGAACGAACCTGCCTTGAGTGAGGCTATGGATAATCCCAACACAACATGAGCGATAGTCCAGTCAGTTCCAAGATGATGGTCGTCCTCTGGGTGAGTAAGTTCGATAAATGTGTGTCCAAGAAGGGTGGGGGCTGACTTGGGCGGATGACCAGATCTGGTCTGGTATGCACGGAATCTCTTTGAACTCGGCAAGATGGCGTTTCGCTTCAAGCGGGAGGGAAGAAGGGTGCACAGTGTCAGGATGCTGCTGCTGCGAGTGCTCCGAGTTACGAGTTACGAGTTACGAGTGACGAGTTACGATGGGGGAAACCCTTTATGTTGCAGCAGATCAAGAATCGCATCAACTGCCATTCACATTTGACCATCGATATGGTTGGTCATTATCAAATGGTTTCACTTTTTCGAGGCTATGGGCATTCATTAGTTTGAACGCCACAGGCCCGACGACGACTACATTCACCACAATTGCAGTCATTACACCCATTACACTGAGACCTTTACGAATATTTGGGTAGTCAATGTGACTCATCAACCCAACGCCAGGCAGACAAGGAATGAATGGATGATTCTTGTACAATGAATGTCTGGTGAAGGGGGGGAAGAACATGGTATATTTGGGAAGGTGGTGTACGACTACCACCTACTTTAGTTTAGTATATCTGCCTGTCAATACTAGTACGGTAAAGTACAGTAGCACGGCTATTACTGTAGTGGAGAGTGCGTAATGTCAGGTGGGAGAGAAAGTTGGTCCATGCCTTTCTTGTTTGTCCGCGAATGCACGCTCTAGAGTACTACGACCATACATCCATACCGTACTGGAGTAAGTACTTGAGTAAATACTGCAGTACTGTCGAGACTGCCGATCAGTCCTGGGTGTGGCGATGATGAACGCCAGGATGCTGATGCGTCACTCTAGGCTACAATGAGTTAGTGAGGGCGCTCGGACGCTAAATACTTTCAGGTCGCAGCGAACCGCAGTCTACGGTCTGCACGACCCTTCATCAAGGCGTCAGTCGAGTCGGTCCGTTGTCGCTACCTACACGGATAATCCCGTATAGTACAGTAAGTATCGTTTGTGTGAGACGTGGGTGTAGGTCCTTATTATTCCAAAGTACCTTACCTACATTTTCCCTTGAACATTATCGTTCCAACAAGAAGACGAAGAAGGCGAAGAAGAAGAAGAGGGTGTGCTGGAAATAACCTAAGAACACCCCCATAGACTTGATATCCTTCCCCCATCTTCGATCCAATCACTTTTCTTGGAATCGCCACACACCACCCTTTTCGAGCACTTCACCGTATCTGTAGCTTGCTCCAACTAAGCTTCCCTATCAAAGGACCCCTCTGTTCTTGATTCCTGGTCGGCTCGTCGTCTCTCAACACGAGTTCGAACATCGAAAGAGCAAGACCCAAAGATCAGGTCTCTTTGTCACAAGCCTGCATATCCCGCGCACCTGCGCTGCTGGAAAAGGAGGTTGACGCTTGACCGCGTTAGACAAAGAGATCATTCCTCAAGACTTTGCCCTCATTGGCAACTACCTGCTTATCAAACTACTCCTCATCTCATCCGCCTTACCCTTTGATTTGATTATCTTCAAAACTGTCTTACCCCACAAAAAGATCATCTGCACGAAATTATCCGTCTCCCGCCGCGCATTACCTTTGCATCTTGCAGCTCGCAAGTTTGGCCTATCATCCATACTCCGGCAAATATCACCAGCCGGATCTAGAGGAGTGTTGGAGATCATCCAAGTCATCGACGTTGATATTACCTGAAACGCAATCATCAAGGGTACACTTGGTGCATTAACTAGTGCAAACGTACGACGGGACGTGCGGCGACCGGACCTTCAATCAAGCGCTTCCCTTCCATTGTGGCAGATCAGTACTCATGGCCTCTGCTTCCTTCCGAGAATCGCTCAACTCCATGGGCTGGTCTCGCCGGGATCCAGATGTCCCGGTCAGAACCAACTCTTCAACGCCCATCCTATCGAGGCTGCAAAGACTGAACCCATTCGGCGACTCGGGCTATGTTAGGCTTCCGACTCAGGAAGGGCCGCCAGGTGCCCCACTGCCTGCTCCAACTCGGAGAGAAGAGGAAGAAGGTTTCTTTGCACGTGAGTCACTCAGATGTTCTTCATATACCTATTTGATGCCTACTTGCGATAAGCGCTATCGATAGGAAAGTAGCTCCTGCGTAGCCGTTATCGTCACACGCATGAGTTCATGCAACCATCCGCTTGTGCTGAATCCCCATGTCGACTATCCCCGTTGTGTCCATATTTGTACTGACGGATTCTCGAATCAACAGTGAGCAGATGGGATCGACTACTCATCTTCGCTGCGTGCAATCTGGCAGCCCTGGTCTGCTTTGTGATCTGCTTCGCCTTGTTCCCGGTTTTTGTTACCACGCTGAGGCCTCGAAAGTTTGTTATCTTGTGAGTAACCCTGTTAGATATCGTCAATCCCTTCCCTAAAAGCCTGCTTGGTCGGCATAACGCGTACCCACGCCACACTTTCTTTCATGTTCTCGTACGCAACCTTCTGGGAAGGCGCATGATGAGCCTCGACCGCGGGAATGTGCAGTCGATCGAGCATGTGTCGACTGCCTAAAGTAGCATCATTACACTTCGCACTACGAATCTCCCTCCAGTTTCCGAACGTATTGATGCTGACAACATCAACTATCCAGGTGGACCATGGGCTCAGTCCTATTTTTGGCATCTTGGGCGGTTTTGATGGGTCCGGTTACATACGCTCGACATCTCAGCTCAACACCGCGACTCCCTTTTACTGCAGCATACTTCGGTTCGATCGGATTGACATTATTCTTCGCCATCAAGGTATGTGGTATCTCGTTCGTCCCCAAGACCCATGTATTCCAAACCGCTTGAACATCTGAGACTGCACACCCTCTGATCCAATTCTTCGTGTTGGAACCAATGATCTGCTGACCGTTCGGCTCACATGACAGCTGCACAACACTACCTTAACCCTGGTGTCCGCAATCTTTCAGTTAGCGTCGCTTGTTTGGTATCTTGTCAGCTATTTCCCTATGGGAGGCACAGGTTTGAGATTTGCCGCACGTTTCGGAACCAACAGGCTCTCTGCCTGGATGACAGATTGATCTACCTGATAATCCTCTCCAGTTCAATTTTAATAGTATCAAGCGCGATTCCTAAGTCTTTGACGAGGACAAACGATAGTGATCATCTTGGTGCACTGACCGTGAAGTTTGCGATTCAGCAACGAAATACGAGAGAAATTTACACACCGATCATCCTTCCTGGAACGACGTTGACGCCGGGCGCCTAAATGAGAAAGGTGCGGACTCAGCATGCTCTACCGTTGAGATTGCTCTTGTGGGAAGCGAATCAATTCATTTTAGCATATCCTGCGCCGGCACTTTCGAAATATCGACCTATGGATTTGCACAATACGAGCATGCAGTATCTGATCTCCGGATCTCAACAGCCAATCTGCAGCCCAGTAAAAGGACTCGAAAGCATTCGATATCATTCGCATGTGCCCAACACTATCTCGAACCCTCCCTCTTATTGCAGGCATTGCCAATCAAGGCATCAAGACGACATATGCACCGCCGCGTTCGCGTACATGACCCCGGTCGGCATCTTAATGAACCACCGCTATCCATGTCATGGATCTTTCTGGCCGTTTATTCTGTCTCCGATCGGACCCAAGCTGTGTTACCGTAGCACTAGTTCGTTCTGATAGCAGACCAGAACCGTCTAGCCTCACGTCCCCCACTGCCGTCCAGTCAAATCGATCACGGCAACCCTTCTGGGTACTCTTTTCGATTCGGTTTAACCTGACAATCTGCCACAGCTCGTCTCATTGTGCCACAGCTTTGTCTATCAGCGACACCCAAAAATCCGAGCCGAACCTTGTTACCCCATCTTCAGTGTAACACACCACTACGCTTCACCCCCACGCACTCTGTACCCCGCCCTTTCAACCAAAGCACCTGAAACATACCCCAACATCTCTCTCACGTCATGACATTCCAAGAACCACACGCTCAGCCGTTTCCTTTGGCCGTGAACGGCTTCATGGGTTTCCCAAACAGTCCACAAAGGCAGATACCCGACTTCGTGTCCAAGTACCCCAACGAAGGTGAACCAACCCCTTCATCGTTCTGACAGTACCCACGCCCGGTTCAGGTCATTTCTTCCCTCCTCCACGCTCGGCCCACAATCCAGATCCCTCAATCTCTCAATTCCATCGTTCAAATGGCATGCCGGCCTCATGCTGTACCCCCAACCTCGAGATTAACTTTTCTTTACTCCAACGCCTTTATCATATCGTCCCGCCGCAACACCCGCTCTTTCATATACATCCCGCACTGAAGTTCCTGTCGTGCTGACCTGCTCCACTCTTCATCCTGTCCATCACATCGTTCTGCCGCCGTTTGTCATATCGTCTTGGCGCTGTTTGGTCATGAACTTCTGCTGCTGTGGCCCTTGCTTGAGTCATCCCGAACTTCAGACCTTCACCGCGAGTCGTCTGACCTTTGTGTCATCTGTTCGTGTCGTTTCCATCTACGCGCGAAAGTGCTCAGGCCGCTCTGATTCAGCGTCACAGATCAGCACGATCGATCATCTGGATCGGGCATTGTTCTGCTTTAGATCTATACTTGGAAATATGGAAACCTTTGGGAATCAGAGAACATTGACAAATTTCATCTTTCTGCCTGGCATTTGCCACCTCGACCTCTATTCCTTCCACCCCCGTCACCATTCATATTCCTCATCCTTCCACGGGAACCGCCGTCCTATTCATCTAGCACGTTCGCAGACTTCATTACCAATATCCCCAATCACCCATCTCTTGTTCCAAAATCCACTTCTAACTCACTCAATGTACAGCACGCCAGCGCCTAACCCCTCAAACCAGCCCCTCATCCATCCATCCATCCCCATTCACCCCCTCCGCCCCCCTCTTCCTCTTCAACAACATATCAATTTTAGTTGTTGCTACGCTTATCCCTTGCTGATCGAGGCAGGGAAATTAGCTCCCGATGGGGGGGAAGGGACAAAGAGGGGGAGAGGGGGAGAGAGTAGGGAAATGGGGAGATGGGGAGGTAGGTCTGTGGTTGTGGGCTGTGCAGGGGGAGAGTAGAGGGATGGGGAGATGGGTAGGTGTGGAGGGTGGAGAGAAATGAAATGATTGTTCATGCATTATGGTAGAGGGGTTTTTGGGCTTGGGTGTCTTGAGGGATACGTATTGTTGGTATATTTACGGATTGGCTATGCTCAACTCTGTTCGCTCGATCGCTCACTTCGTTTCTTTAACCATCTTTAACCACCTTCCTCCCCTCCCTCCCTTCCTCCCTCCGTCTCCTTTCCTTTTCCTTTTCCTTCCCTCCTCCCCTCCACCCTTTCAAAAAGAAAAAAATACACAAATCCTTTTCTGTGATTTCGCGATCATTAAGGGACAGGCTAGCGGAACAAGCACTAGAGTCGTTGTTGGGGGAATAGGG
>JAABUO010010776.1_pt1 | contig 10087 bp, 9 predicted proteins | sample 5559291 | NCBI WGS metagenome assembly JAABUO01 (sample SAMN10711878, study PRJNA513372) | rock metagenome | isolation source: Antarctica rocks | place: Antarctica: Victoria Land, Finger Mt sud
AGCTTGGACCGGAGTGGAGAGCACGGCGTCGCCGCCCGCGCAGGCAGACGGGCCGGGAGTGGCGGCGCGCGATCCAGGCGGGCGTGCCGGCAGCCGCGGCGCTGAGCCTGCGGCCGGACGAGGGCGCTGTGCCGGAGCTGCTCAACCTGGCCTGGGCGCGGCATGAGACGGACGCCGACGCCGCGGCGCAGGCGCGCGCGCGCGCAGGTCACAAGCCCCCCGTGTCTGTTGGCGCGGCGGTGCATGATGCGCCGACAGGCGGGTGCCTGGGGGAGAGCTGGCAGGCTGGTCGCTGCGGGGCTGGCATGGGGGAGGTCGCGTCGCGGCGCATGGCCCCGCGCGCAGAGCGCAGCGGCGCCCATTGTGGGTGGGTGCTGGCAGGCGCCCGTCCTGGGGCCTGCACCCCAACGCTGACGGCGCGCCGCATGTGCTGGCATGCAAGAGCCCGTGGCCGCTTGCACCCCCGCCGCACACCTGCTGGCCGGTAGGCCCGCCCCGCGCGCGCTCGGCGCGCTGCAGCAGCGGCCTGGGCGGGCCGTGAACATGGTCACTGGTGCGGCGCGGGTCGGAGTGTGTGGTGCGCGGCGCTTGTGCTGAACATGGTCACGGGTGAGGCGGGAGCCGAGGCATGCGCGCGGCGCGGGCCGGGCAGGCGCTGGAGTGGCTGGAGGCGCGCCGGCAGGAGGCGTCCGCCAAGATGCTGTCGGTGGTCAAGCCGCGGCGCGCGCTGCACGCGGCCGCGCGCGCGGCCGCCCGGGCCGGCGCGCGAGCGCGGGCGGGGCGGGCGCGGCGGGGGTGACCGGGCGCGCGCCTGGTGGTTGACGGCGGTCAGTGCGGCGGCGGCGTGGCAGGCTGGACGCGTTTTCGAGTGGGCGCTTCACAGCCCGGGCTGGCCGGCGGGCAATGCAGGAGTGAGGCTCTGCCTGCCTGCCCGGAGGCGGCTGCAAACTAGGGGACTGGTGGCCCCTTGTGCCGGGCGAGGCAGCTGCCAGTGCGGCGCGCAGCGCAGAAATTGTGTGCAGAGTGTGAGCTGGCGGTTGGTGCGGTGGTGCTACGTGAGCGGGTGCTACGCGTGAGCGCAGCGGCGATGTTTCGTTGAGCTTTTGACGAGCAGGCTTGGGAGCCAGTCACTGGGTGTTGCTGTCGTTGTCAGGCGGCTAGGTATGTACTGCTTCACTCTGACTCGTGTAGTGTGAGGTTGGCTTAAGCTTGCACACTGGTCTTGTTTAGCTGCAGCTGCTGCCCTCGCGGCTGGCGCATGTCCGGTTGTGCAAAAAGACGTGTGCATGACGGGCTTCCCGATTGTGCTTGTTAGCTGTAAATCTATGTAAGCTGAGCCTGGACATGTCAAAGGCCTCCCCCCGGCATGTAGTCAGGCCGCTCCCGAGCCTACGGCTCTCAAAATCAGGGTAACAGAAGGGTATTCGATGCCTCAGCCCAGCGAGCGGCCGTGCAAAATCAAAGCGGGGCGAGCCGGGTCGAGCCGGCGAGCGCCGATCAAGATGTTGCAAGGACCAGTCCTCGCAGTCATCTGCGCCCTGGCCGTGGCTGTGGCGCCGTGTGCCGGCCGGGATCAGCAATCTCACTCTCCGTCGCAGAACGCGACGACCAGGCTCTGGCAGAGGGCCGGGCTGGGCAGGGAAGACGCCACCGACGGGCACCACGGCCACCCAGACGTCTATGCAAAGTACCTGGCGCCGCTGCGCAGCCACAGCCCGCATCTGCTGGAGCTGGGCCTGGGCTGCTCAGCTGCTGCAGAGGCGGTGCGCTGGCCAGGGCTCTGTGGGGCTGTGGGGGGCTGGCGGCGCGCCAGCTTGCCAGCGGCATTGGCAGCCAAACCTGCTGGCCAAGCTCTTGGCTGGCGCTTATCACCACGCCAGCACCCCAAGCCGCTGCGCCTTGCCCTGACCGCCGCAAGCACGCGCGAGCGCCTTGGGAGCTTCTCTGTTTCGCTGAGCAAGCCAGCCGCCTGGCTGTGCCACCTGGCATTCGCGCGTCGCGCGAGCATCCGCTGCGCCTCGATGGTCGCTGCCGTCCACCTTGGAACAGTACAAGCTTTAAACCTGTCCCTTTGCCTCCGTCCTGTGGGGCTGAATTGACTGTTAGGCGTGCGGGGCGTGCCGCTTCCGCCCACGTGCCAGCTGATGCTGTCACTGCTTGGCTGCAGCCGTGCCTGCCTGCACGCGCACCAAGGCTATACGCAAGCACTTTGAGGGGGCGGCGGCTGCGCATGGGTGCCTCTGGCGAGGCGCGCATGTGACATCGGCCGTGGCGAACATGCCCTGCCTCTGCGCAGGTGAGGCATCGCTACCCCGCCGACGCGGTGGTGTCATACTTGGAGGCGGATGGCGCATGCGTGAAGCAGCATGCGGCCAACATCTCTTCATCTCCCGCTGCCCGTGTGTACACGGGTGCGTCCCTGCGCGCAGCAGTGATTACCCCGGGCTGTGCCGTGTGCGGTTGGACTCTGTGCGGCAGCCCTGCCGCACTCGCTGCTGCGGTGCATGACCCGAACATGGTCATGCTGGGCAGGCACCGTGGACGACGACACCCTGCTGGACAGCATCAAGGCCAACGCGCAGGCGCTGGGCGGCTATGACGTCGTCCTCGTGGCCAGGGGGCACAGCGCGGAGCAGATGCTTGCCAGCATCAAGGTACACGCCGCACGCCGCTTCTGCTGTATGACTCACACCAGGGATTGTGACAATGGCAGAACAGAGACTGTAGCACCGGCGCTTCACGCGGCGTGCTGCCCGGCAGGCGCTGTGGCACGCCCTGAAGCCGGGCGGCGTGTGCATCGTGGAGGACATCAGCGCAAACTACGCGGAGAAGCCGTTTGGCGACAAGGGCACCTTTGTTGCGTTCGTTAAGAACGCCATTGACATCGTGCACTGCCGCACCAAGCCCGCGCGCAGCAGCCCCGGCAGCGCGGTGCGGGCCGGCCGCGCCCCGCAGGCTGCGTGCGGCGCACCCGCCGCGCCGCCAAGTGCCGCCGGAGCGGCCCCGCGCACGCCGTGGTCTCCCCTGCGCGGGCGCTGCCGCCGCTCCTGGGAGCCTGCCTGCCAGCATGTCTCCGCTGCCCTGTGCGCCTGCCTTCGCCCTAGCAAGTGACAGCTGTTGGGCTTCCAGCCTCGGTGGCTCCGTAACAGCCGCCTGTGGCACTGGGCCCGCAAGTCAGCTAACGCGCGCGCCCGCAGGCGCGGCGGGAGTTCCGGGCGTTTTGCGCGGCCAACCCGATGGACATCGTGTCCGTGGAGTGCCAGCCGGAGGCGTGCGTGCTCGCCAAGGGCCGCGCGCCGGCCGGCGCCCTGCCCGCGGGCGGCGCCGCCGCGGCGCCCGCGGCGACGCCGCTGCTCGCCGGCCTGCTGGCCAGCCTGCCCGTGCCGGCCAAGTCGCTGACCAAGGGCCTGGGCCTGTCGCGCGGCGATGCGGCGGCCGGCGGCGCCGCGGGCGGGGACCATGCGGCGGCAGGCGCGGACGGCCAGGAGGGGCCTGCTGCCGGGGCAGCTGCGGGCGCCGGGCCGGCGATGGACAGCGGGGGCGCGGAGGGCGAGGGCGAGCGCGCGGACAGCCGCGCGGAGCGCATGCTGGAGTCGCACCAGGGCGGCGGCGGGGACTCGCTGGGCGCGCAGCTGCTCGCGCGGCAGCAGGTCGCGTACAGGTGTGCTGTTGCGCTATGCTGTGACAGCGCTGGACAGGGACTTGCGCTCTTGCAGACGCGCGCGCTTGCGCGTGTGCTGGAGGCAGTGTATATGTGTGTTTTTTTTCCCTGTATGCTTCAGCCTCATGAGCGTTCATACCCACACGTCAGCGTGGGCCGCGGCGCGTGCTGCGCGCGGGAGCTGTAGGTTTGTGCAGCTGTCGTCGCCAGACACTCGCCCATGTTCAGTTGGGCTGAAGTACCCTTGAGTGACAGTGTAGCGTACCAGCACGCATGCGCACAGCAGCACAGAGGCCCGCAGCTCGTCATGCCTGCACACGCCGCTGCGCGCAGGAGGCTGAAGGTGGTGGCTGCGCACATGCCGGCCATCGACCTGGGCTGGATCGTCGCGGTCTCGGCGCTGGCCAGCGTGTGCGCGTCGCTCGGCCTGTACGCGGCGGCGGTCTGGCGGCAGTGGCGCCGCGATGTGTACCGCGCGCAGTTTGTGCGCACGCGCGAGACCTTTTAAGCCGGGCCGCGCCGCGCCGGCGCAGCAGGCCGGGGGCGCGAGCCGGGGTAGGGGCTGGTGGGGCCTGCCGCGCAAGCCGGCGGTAGGGGCGGCATGCTGATGACGCGGCCGCAGGGAGGCGGCGCTGGGCGTGCTCGGGCTGCGGCGGGACGCCTGCATGGCATGTGAGCATGCCCCACGCCGGCGCGCGCGCCGTCCCGGGCAAGCAGGGTGTCGCCGGGGCCAGAATCAGCTAGGCAGTGTGGTCTAGGCTCGGTTTCCTGGGCGTGCATATGGGAAGATGGGAAAACTCATTCCGCTGTCAGGGTCACCCATGTCTAGGTCGGCAACCCGCCCGGAACTCAAAAGCGAGGCGCGCAACATCGGGCCGCCCCCTCCCCCCCCCACATTTCATACTCGTGCAGGCGGGCTGCCCGTATGGGCGCACATTGCACAGTTGGCACTCCACTGCGCTGTTGTAGGTCATGTGTGCTTGCCATGCAGGTGTTGTTAGAGAATATAGCGGTCCAAGGGGAGGCGCTGTGGGCTTTTGCTTGCAGGCTGCATACTTTTTCATGCACCGCGTATGCAGAGGGGTGGCGGGGCCATGTCTTCTCGTCCCTGTGGTCTGAGTTGCTTACTTGACATGGTGCGGGCCATAAGTTGGGGAAAGGCGCGGGTCGTTTGCATGAGCCGCTCCAGGTGCCGGTTTAAGCGCCCTGTGTTGGTCGGGCGGGCGGTGCAGTCTGGTCAGCTAGCGCAGGGCATGGAGAATTGTATGTCACGCGTGCTCGTCCTGTACCACTTTGGAGGAGGCGAGCTGCGCACGCCGTGCGGCGCCTGCCCGTTGATTTTGTTTGCGCTTGGCGCCGAGCGCCAGAGCAGCGCGCAGCCGCGCAGCGCCTGCGGCTACCACGCGCTCCATGAGCTGCCTGTTGTCATGCAGCGCTGCAGGGTGTGGGGCGTTTGGTGCTGGGTGCACGTCTGACCAGTTGAGGGGGGTGGGTGAGCTGGCACTGTCCCACCAGGCAAGGCTGGCGCCAGCGCACGTCGGGCGCCGGCTGACGTCGGTCGCTGGGCGCCAGCTGAGGCAGCGGGGTGCCGCGCCTGGCGTAGTAAAGGCCGGACCGGGGCCATGGAGGCTGCGTCCGCCCCTGTGGAACCGTGGGTGGCTGCGGTCGGCAGACAGGTGGACTGTTCGCATGCGTGGCCCCGGCTGCGCGACATACCATGCAACGCTGGAGCAAGGTGCTGCTTGCGTGCATCCAGGACGCTCTGATGCTTACATGCATCCCAGTCAGCATGCTCTGCGCTGCTTGTCTGCCGTGCTCATCCGCAACAGCACAAGCCATGTTCCAAGGATGTCCAGCAGCAAGTGCGTCAGGGATGAGCAATGTGCTCGCGCGCGTCCTCAAATACTTCAAAGCACCTCAGCGGCACCACCGCTGTGCGCCTGGGCCCTGTCACAGCAGCCCGACGAGGCGTCACTTTCCATACGCGCTGCCGAAGATGCCCTCCAGGAAGCGGCGCAGGTGGGGCACGTAGCCGGCGGACAGCTCCACGTCCTCGTGCCCGCAGGCCGGGTAGTAGGGCGCCGCGGGCTTGCGCGCCAGCGAGTGCAGCAGACGGCCGGCCTCCACATCCACCACGCGGTCGCGTGTGCCCTGACATGCCAGTGCGGGTCAGCACATCTGGAGCAGCCTGTGCAGCAGGCGGCGGCCTTCATGTCTATGAGACGGTGTCGAGTGCCCTGTTTGCATGATAGTAGGTTGCAGCATGTGACACCGCCCTGGTGAACACCACTTGTGACAAACAGGCGCATCAGGCTGTGCTCAGCAGAGGCTCAGGCATGCGGCGCCGCGCCGCCCTCTTGGGGCATGCGGTGACCCCCCAGCACAGACGTGCGGCGGCTGTGCTGGCAGCCGTGGAGTCCCAGGCCTAGCGCTCGCGCAGGATGCAGGGCACAGGGTCTTCGGCAGAGCAGTCGAGCAGGGCGGCGCTCGTGGGCCCCCCGGCCGCACGTGCAGGATGCAGACGGGCGCAACGACCTTGGGGAGCAGCTGGGAGTTGGGGTAGATGTCAAACCATGCGGGCCAGTACTTCATGCCCGGCCGCAGCTGCCGCATGCCTGCACGCCGCCGCCTGTCAGGGGATGCGCGCCTCCTAGCCAGGTTAGCAGCAGCATGCAGGGCTGTTTGGCAGGCTTTGCTTGTGCGGGCGCAGGCACCCCTGGCACAGCTCGCCCGCGCGGCCTGGCGCTGGCGAGCCGGGGAAACGCGCCCAGGCTCGTACGTGGCAGGCCGGGCAGCTGGCTGCACAGCCAGCTCTGTGAAGTGCTCCCTTGCGCAGCAGCGCACGCCATGCAAGCAGCAGCTGGCACCGCAACGCGCCAGGCAGCAGGCGGTGTCTGGGGCAATATTTCTACGCCTCCCGCCACATTGTCCCACACCCTGCAAGCCATCTCAGGCGCTGGACGCCGGCGGGGGCGCGCACATGAGGCAAACGCCGCATGCAGGACCACGCCGGCGACCTCTGGGCAGCGGGCCGCCAGGTCCACGGTTGGCCCTGAGCCCAGGCTCTGCCCGTACAGCACAAGGTCCTCGGGCCGGACGCCGCGCTGCTGTGTCAGCCACCTGCACGCCATGCCCAGTCTGGAGGGCTTCCTCTAGGGTACGCATGCACACGCATGCGCACTCCGCTTGCATGTCTCGCTGGGTTGGCATGCATGGAGATCGCCACTGCGAAGCATGCGCCCGAGTAGGGACATGCCATACAGTAGGCAAGTGGCGCATGCACTGCAAAGCATGGGCAGGTGATAGCTTACGCGTCACGCCCGCGGCATCCGAGCAGCAGCACGGGGGCGGGCCCGGCGGCGCACGCAAAGACGGCGCTGATGTCTGCGAGCGTGTTGGGAACGGACGGCGCGCCCGCGCTCTCCCCGTAGCCGCTGTAGTCGTACACGCACAGGTTACACCGGAGGTCTTTGGCAACCTCGCTGCACGGGCACACGCACGGCGTGGCATGAGCGCCCTGCTGCGGTGGTCGAAAGCGGTGCCTGGCACGGAGGGCTTCGCGCGGAGCTGTTGTAGGCTCCTGACGCCCCATCCGCCGTGCATGCGACCTCTACGATGTGCTTCCAACCAAAGTAACAACCCGGCTGCCAACGCCCGCATCACCCTTGCATTACATACCTTTGTACATCGAGTATCAATCACAAATGACAGCTAATAGCCATGGTCGACCACCGTGCCAAGGGGTGTGCCAAGGAGTGGCGGGCGCCATGCGACACGCCCTATGTGTGGTGCCGGCCCCGCCACGCCCTCGTGTGCAGACCCGCACGCCCGGCTTGCTTGAGCTGCACCGTTTGCGCTCAAGCTCTGGGCTTCAAGCGTCCGGCCTGCTTCAGCTGGCGTGCCTGTAGTACAGCAGCACGCGCCCCAGGTCAATCGCCGTGCCGTGGCTGAGCAGGATGGTGGGCCGGCGCGGCGCCGCGAACGGCGCGCTGCAGCCCGCGCTCGGGAAGCTGGCCGCGGGCGGCGCCGCGGCCGGCTGGTGCTCGATCAGCACCGCCACCACGGACCCGCCCCGCGCGGTCGGCAGTCGCACGACGGCGCCGCGCGGGTACTTGCGCGCCCTGCGCGCCGCGCGCGCTCGCTCGGCCATCGCTTGGGCTCGGCTGCCTGCAGGCGCCGGGCTGTGCAGCCACGGACGCGCAGCGGTGCGCGCGGCTCGCCTCCACAAGCTCCCGCGCTGAAGGGCTGTGGGGCGGGGCTCGCGCGCACGGCGACTGCGCGGTGCATGCGAGGTTCCAGACGAGTCGAGCTTGCACATTACTCGCTTGCTTGTGCGCTCACAGGCGCCAGCCGCCCTGCAGACCATAGCCCGGCACCGCCAGTGACACTTTCGCGAGGCAGGCCCGCAGCTGGCGGGGACGTGCGCGGCGCACCCGCGAGCGCTCGCGCTGGGCGCGAGCGCCAAGCCGTCTGGGCCTTGCACCACCCTGTATGTTGGTGCAGGTGGCTGGAATATCAGCGAGCTCGCGCCGGCCAAGTCCAGCAGCAGGCTGCCCAAGCCCATTGCCGCGGCTTCACGCAGATCTTGTACTATTGTTTTGTAGCAGCCCGGCGCCGGCAGTCTTCTGGAGCAGCGTCTGTGCGCTCTCACCAAGAGCCGGCACTAACACGCCTTATAGCAAAATATCTGAAGCTACTTGCGGCGCCTGGTCTGTGTGCACAGTGCGTGGCTAGTATGCACGCGGAAGGCCCGGTCTTGCAACTGGTAAGGACCGCTGACAGCTGTAAAGGCGTGCTGACCACCCTCTAGGACGTGAAGCTCTCGCGGCCACTCCGCAAGTGCAGTCCCTGGCAGGCTGAACCTACACCTAGCCCTTGCAACTTGCACTGGCTCGAATTTCGCGGCATGAGCTCACCAAGGTGACATTGCCTGCTGAGCCAGCCACCATGATGGCGGCAGTACCCATAGACAGCGCGGTGCCGTCCGAGGCTGGGTCCACAGACGGTTGGGAGCAGGTGCAGGAGGTGAGCCATGCGTCTGGCGACACGCCGGCGCGCGCAAACTCAGGTGCGCTGCCTGCACCGCATGTATGCGGCACTGCCAGCGCTCCGCGAGCTCTGTAGCAGGCTGTGATAGGTGCCTAGGGCTGTTTGTCTCCAATGCCTGGCCGATGCCGATGCCGCGACTTTCTGACACCCTGCTTCTGTGCCGTTGTCCTGCTCAGGCAAGTGCTCGTCTGCACAGTCCCGAAGTCGTACTCTTCCAGCCAAAGCACGCACTGAGACGACTCTTTGGTTGCCGCAGGCGCAGCGGACTGGTTCAGCAACACCTCGCGGCAGCACAGTCCTCGGCTGTGCGCCGATGCCGAGCCGGCTCCGAGCGCTGTCGAGCCGGCCAGGTGCGCGGGCTTGCCACCTGGTCAACCAGAAATGTTGCTCGGCACAGAGGGCTCGTCCCTGGAAAGACGTTATGCTGGACAGCAAGACCGAGTTGGAGCTAGTACTCTTTACTAACAGGCTCCCATCCAGCGCAGCGCGCCCCGCGGCGAGGGTGCGGCGGGTTCGGCGGACGCGGCGCTGCAAGACTGGCATCGGTCAACGCCAGTGATGGTGCAGGCGCCAGACTTGTGGCGCGGCAGTGCCTGCTCGCAGTGCAGGTGCCACCCCCAGGGCCATCTCCTTGTTTCCTTCTTACATATGTTTGCTTGGATGTTTCAAGCCCGGCGCCGCGTTCCAATTCCGCAGCTTGGAAGAGTGCTGTGCTGCGCGCAGTACTGACGACTGCAGCGACAGCGACATGCCGCCGCTCTACGCCGAGGTAGCAGGGAGGCTGTTCAGGTGTGACGGAGCTATGGAGTCATGAAGAGGGACTGCTTTATGCACTGGCAGTGCGTGTCCAGCCGCTCTGTTTCCTTGGGGCCTTGCTGGTCCTGCTGAGACGCAAAGCTCGTCCTAGTGACTGCAGAAGTAAACTAGGCTCACAACGGCAGGCACAAGAACGCGGGCAGCGCCGGTCAAGCCGCAGCACCTGCCTCGCCAGTTGCGCCGACATCGCCGGCGTCGGCGCACGCGTCAGACGAGGCCTATGACGCCGCCAACCAGGTGGCCACACTACGCCGCGAGGCGTCCACCCATGCGCCCAAGGTCATGAGCCGCTCGCTTAAGCACCACTACGTCACGCTGCTGCTGGTGCGCCTGTCGTGCTCGCATGCATCGACTCATACCAGCCTTAAGTCGCAAGCGGTCACCTTCCGAGCGCTCAGTGTGCACCGCCCCTGCTGGTGCGCCTGTGGTTGGCGCCACAGCAGTGCATGACCCCTCAGCAAGCCTGCCAGCAGGGTCGCTGCGCACACGCCTCGGAGGGCGCCGCCGCGCAGGTGGGGGCGCCGGGCCTGGGCAAGACCTGCTTCATCCGCAACGTGGTCG
>JAABUO010010777.1_pt1 | contig 10087 bp, 13 predicted proteins | sample 5559291 | NCBI WGS metagenome assembly JAABUO01 (sample SAMN10711878, study PRJNA513372) | rock metagenome | isolation source: Antarctica rocks | place: Antarctica: Victoria Land, Finger Mt sud
GGAGAGGCCAGAGTACACAGCATCACAGCTCAAAGCTTTTGCAGAAGTTGTGGAGCAGAATGGGTGAGTCTGGTAGGCCGCAGCTCAATGTTGCTGACTTGTTCGATCATTGTCAGGCTGCTTCAGGACCTGCACCTATCACTGGTCACGTTTCACAAAATATGCTTCTGCAGGTATGTGAAGATCAAGATCTCAAACAATGTAGAACAGCCCTCTGGCAAGTTTGTATATGGTTCTGCACGAGCAAGATGCCTCGCGCAGTCAGCAGTAGATGAGCAGGTGCTGTTGTACCTCAATAATGGTGGGTACATCTCAGCTGTGGAGTATAGAGTTGGATGCAATGAACAGCCGACAAAGCTTCCTTCAGACTGGTCACAACCACAGCAAGTCGTAGTTCTTTGTCGGTTCCCAGAGACTGCAGAGCCCCTGAGACAAACAGCAACCCCAGGTGATCACAGCAACTTCCTTGATACTCATAGCTTATGTTAACGCGTCTTATCAAGACTCTGACTTGAGCCTGCACCCTGGTTGCACAGTTTGTGATCTTGACAATGCTGTACTAAATCACATGTCCACAATGTCAATCAATCAGGACGATGCATATGGTTCTGCAAAACAGGTTGCGCAGCTGCAACAGTCATCACACATTCTGTGTAGTTACTGGCTGCACCTTGAGCTGCATACACGCATACGCAGATGCAACACCAGCAATCAAGATGCGGCTGATGCAGCATGATATAGACATGTCGCAGTGTTTGCATGCTTGGAGCCTGCCCTCAGCCCGGACCCAGTCCATGCTGGCATACTGTAGCCTTCCTTTTACGCTTTCCTTTTGTTCTGTTCTTTGTCTTTACCGTGCTCGTTACTCTCTTGTGCTGAGAGCATTGACATTGGAGTTGGAGCAATGCTCGCACACAGTAATTCATTTCTCTGTAGGGCCAAGGGACATGCAGGAAGACATGCCATGGCTGCATGAAAGAATGAACATGTAGCAATTACCCTTTTGTGCCACAGGGCTTGAGCCCAGTGGCTTGCCAGAGGGAACAACCATATACCCAGAGTCACAGGACCCTGGGGCAGCCCAGGGCATGGGGGGTGACCCCAAGAAGAAGGCACCTGTCAAGGATGAGCGCAGCTGGATCATGAAGAACTGGATCTTCCTGATTCCCGCTGGCATGCTGGTAAATTATTCTACTCTGAATGCATGGCCCAGTTCTACCCTGAACGCATGGGTCAGTGTGCACACCTCTGTGCAACCAGCTACCTGTGACCTGGCATTTGATGCTGCAACTCCATGAGGTGCACCATGAAGACTTGATAGGTCATGTCTGCTGTCAGCAGAAGTTGTATTGTTGGAGTCAAACAAGATCCTTTTGAGGCCTATTCATTGTCTCTGCAACACTGTCCCTGCAAGCTGAGGACCTGTTTGTAAATGACATGTTGCCTTCTGCACTGACCTAGTTCAAAAATAGTCTTGCTTCCATGTAGCATGTCACTACGTTTGCAGAGCTAGCGATGATTACAGCTGTGCACCTGCCAACTTTTGCTTGTGTACATCATGCATCAAACGACAATCCATTCATGATTCCAGCATGTCACCAGGCTCTGCCAAGCAGACATTCCTCTTCATGCAAAGAGATGTGCTTCTGCATACAGAGTGCTTGAGCAGAAAGCACAGGCTTATGCGTTCCACAGCAAGGCACTTGTGGGTTAAGCCTGTTGCTTGGTTACTGCAGTTGATGAACATACTTGGGGCTGCAGATACTACGCCAGCAGCTCGACCAGGCCAAACAGCTGCCCCAAGCACAGCCCCAGCTGCTCCTGCCACTACGGGAAGAATTTCTGCTGGGGGCAGGTCACGTAAGGGAAGATGATGATGTGCCATGTAAACAAACACTATCATTGCACGTTGTAGCTGTGCAGTACATTTGTGCGCGAAACTTTGCATTCAGCCGGGCTCTTGTCCACAAAGCATCAAGCAGCAACTGAAATGCTGAATGTTAATGAAACCTAACAACGACAGCAACAGCCCCATTGTGAAGTCGAGCAGTATGCTTCCTCTCCCTTTCCTTGATAGATTGGATCTCAGATACACTTTCCCAAGGATACACTAATTTGCAGAGCTTGGTAAAGTGCCTGGATCATAGGGGTATTGCATCGGATACAGTATGCAGTCAAGCAAGGTTGTGTTAGGCTGCGCAATGCATTGAAATGCATCTCGGAGGCTATATTTACAGTCACGGAGAGTAGAGTCGCTGACTGAGAAGCTGCTGTGACAATAGTAATGGCGTCTGTAACTGACTGTTAGGGCGAGGCTGACAGCCCCTACGGCCGGCCACGAGCGCAAGCACAACGCATGTAGAGCTCCTCTCCCTTTATACAACCATACTGTGACCCAGAGTGCCCTAAGGCAAACAAGCCATGGCATATCTTTACAGTGTAGCTTGAGCACGATAGTGCAGCCAGCAGCAGCACTTGACTTGCTCTTTTGCTGCAGCTTGCGGGCGCAACACAATACTGAAATGCGCAAGAATACTATGAGCAGATGACAAGCACTCAAGCAGAGAAATGACAACTACTACATAACCACAAGTGGCATCTCTGCTCACATTGACACTTGAAACCAAAATTGCAACATAGTCATTGCATGGTGACATGCTGCAAATTGGACTGTCAGGACTGGTGCCAATCAGCATGCAAGCAATTGTGTCACTTTGCCGAGGGAATCGATATTCCAGGGTTGCCACCAGGCTGAGGTGCTGATCGAGGCAGATTTGGCGGCCGTTCTAGCTGATCATACTGCAAATGGAAGCTGTCTTTTCGAACGCACTCCCACATGTTTGTGTCAAACACATAGTATGACCCCCTCTCATATCTGTCAGTCTTCAGCAGTGGCTCAGTGTTGGGAATCCGTGTAAGCCACACTTTGCCTTCCCTGTGAAACCACCATCCCCGGGACGCCAACTCATCAGCGGCGAATAACTGAGCCTCATCACTCGGCATGGAGTAAAAGATGAAGAACAATGTGTCCTGCTGGAATTTAGAGAAATAACCTGGCTGTAACCTAGGGGGGTTATGTAGGTAGCAGGCTGGCACCTTGAAATCTGGTTCTGGCCTGAGAGGATTGTCCACCCATGGCGACTGGAACGTCTTGTATACATTCTCAGGCGAGTTTAGGTGCAGCCCTAGAGTGGTGAGGTCTGTCCCTAGTGCTAGGGTTGTCAGATCTGGGTCTGTCATGCGAATAACGCTGAGAAGCCCTAGCAGGCCGAACCTGTCTGGCGCTGCCTGCTGGCTAGGGTTTTTGCCGCCGGCACTGCTATGTTGCTGCTGCTGCGACATCTGCTGTTGCTGTGTCGGTGTGCCTGGTGGCCCTCCCTGCATGTCACCTCTTACGTGAGTACAGTGACGCTAATGCATCATTGGCAGTGCTGCATATGTTTGCTGAATGATCTCTGCACAGCTTGCACTGGTTGCAACCCAGGCTTGTCAAGGACAATGCGTACATAGGGCAAGCCACACCCCTATCATCTGATCCAGAACAAGCTGCAGCAGGCAAATGCTGTTGACAGGAGACCCTATTCTTGCCTGATAACACAGCAACCCTGACGAATCACAGCATACTTGCAATTCCACTGCACTGCACTGCTCAAGCTGAACAAAGCAGGTATCTTTGTAGCAGCCAGGAGATGAAGACGACAGCAGCTCAGTCAGAGCACTATAGGTCTCAAATGATGCAACGCCAGTGCGAAAGGGCATTTTGCAAGATGCAAGCTGACCCGATAGCTGTCGTAGCCTGGCATGGACTGCATGAGGGCTTGCATGGCCTGACCCCGCTGCCCCTTGGGCGTGCTGCGTATCTGCTCCATGACAGCAGGCGGCAAGCCATGCCAGTTACCTTGGCTCGAGTCACCAGAGCCTGGTACTGGCATTGTGCTCCTGCCAGACTGTGGCGCTTGCTGCCCTCCCTGTGCAAAGAAACATGACATCAACAAGTGAGACAGCAGCTAGTCAGACAGCAAGCTGCAGACATGATGCAAAGGAGCCATGCGTGTGGGCTGCATGCAGAGTGTGGTGATGCTGTGTGCCATTGGGACTGCAGCAACGTCAAGAAAACTCTGCCCATCTGAAACATGGAGAACTTCCTGTAGAAGTAATGAAATAGTGTCATGCTGCCTGAACAGGCACAAGGGGCATGCCAAGGTACCTTTTGTCCAGGCTGCCCTTGGTTGTCCTGGGACTGATCATCGCCCCCTCTGGACCCCACAGACCCCAGGGCAGGGAACTCACTCTCATTCTGTATGGAGAAGTCTGCACCAAAGTGACCTGCAGCCTTGCCTTGCAGGGCAACATTGTTGTACATGTTAGCGCTGTGCCCCAGGTTGTTGAAGCCTGTTGCATCCCCATTGGCTAAGCCCTGGGTCTGCTGCCGCTGGCCCCCTGCACCTCCTCCCAGGGCTGGGAACTCAGACTGATCAAAGACTGGCTGGTCGTGATCTTGACCCATGCTCGTCGCTTGTCCCTGTCCAGGTTGCTGCCCCTGTTGTTGCTGCTGCTGCTGTTGTTGCTGTTGTTGCAACTGCTGCTGTTGTTGCTGCTGCTGCTGACCAACAGTGTTGTTGAAGGCAGACTGGGTGGCATTGAGCAACTGGCTGTTGTTAGTAGTGACACTGGCCTTGTTCATCATGGCTATGAGGTCGCCTGAGGGTGGGTAGGCAGCACTTGACAGACCCACCCCAGGGTGCATGCTCAGCCCTGAATTCCGCCCTGGAGAGTTCTGTAAGCCTAGGGCGTTACCCAGACCTGCCCCCAGGCCACCCCCCAACGCTGACATGCCAATGTTGCCTAGGGCTCCTCGCTGGTTAGCAAGGCCTGGCAAGTTCATACCACCTTGCATACCAGGATTGACTCCTCTTTGCATGCCTACACAGCAAAAGCAATATGAAGTATTTGGCGGTCTAGCTGAGCTGGGCATTGGCAGGAGGTGCAGTGTAGATTAGCAACATTTGCAGCGTGATGTTGTGATCTAAGTAGGGCATTTCATGCTTGTGCATGGCTATTGCCAAGTTGCAAAGTCACTTGAAAGACATCTGGACGCAGCAAAGCATATTACCTGAAGCACCCCCAAGCGCCCCCATGTTGACCCCATTCCCAGCTTGCCGCTGTAGGGCGGCCTGGCCGAGGCCAGCATTGCCGGGAATGCCTCTTTGACCAACATTGTTCAGTCCACCCATCAGTGTCTGACCCATGGGGCCACGCTGCGGACCAGACCCATACTGAGCCATCTGCAATGGGAATGCATCATCAGAAAAGGCATGCATTCTGACTCATGCACACAGCCAACCTGTCTTCAGCAATTGGGCGGTATCAGTAGACACTCCGAATCTGCAGTGCTGCCAAGAAGAGCACATGCAAACTGCAGATGAGTCTGTTGCAACTCATATAGACTGCAAAGCCAAGACATGAGCAAGACATGCTGATGTAACGCAAGCTTTTCTGTCAACAATACAGTGCGCAGTCTTTGTAATGCAAAGCCTTGCAAACAGAGCTTTAGGGTACAGATGGCACCGTACCGGCTGAAGATTCACTCCCATATTAGAACCAGCAAATCTATTTTGCTGTGCCGCCTGTTGCTGCTGCTGAGGAAGGTAAGCCAAATCCCCCTCTGCAAACATAGGCAGACCTTGTTCTGACAGGCATTTCAACGACAGTGTCACAACTCAAGCACACAAGGTTGGACGCTCTGATTGGGCTGAAATGGGCATGCACCTGCAAAATGCAATGATGATGGCTGTGCAAAGTACCTGTTCTGTAAACCACTTTGCATGTTGTAGTTCTGCAGTCCTGGGATGCCGCCTGCACAGCACAGCGTGACAGTCACCACCACATGCCAACACCCGCCATGCAACGTACCACCATGACGTACCTCCCAGCCCAAAAGCATTAGCACCTCCCTGATTTTGACCAGCTGGAAATGTTGTACCAAACGCCCTGGCAGACGATGGATCTATGCCTGAGTTTGTATTCAGCATTGGAGTACTTTTACCTTCCAACTAAATCCTGACCTGCAGGCACACTATTTGCTGAAGGCAGAGATTCACTGGAGCTGTCTTGAGTGTAACCATAACCCCTGGCAACAAGGTGTTCAGCTTGGACGGTGTCCGCAGTTCGGGGGCACACACTTAGCCTTCATCATCTGTTAATAAACACGTGCTGTGCAATAAGTGTATGCATACGTTTAATGCAGGCGCTTCCGCAAAGATCCTAGATCAGACCAACTTCGTGAATGCAAATAGGTCAAAAGCCCGATGTGCAGGCGGCAAGCTTTGAAGGGGATGGCCGTGCACAGGGAGACCTGAGGGGACCGCACGTGCGAATGATATAGCAAATGAAGCAGCAAACTTAGGTGATGCTTGCCTTGCAGGTCCCAAAGCCTCGCACAACCGGTACATATGTATGGGCTCGCTGCTGCAGGGTGTGGAAGATCAGGCAGTACCACTGACACGAGGCTCGAGACCAGGGTGTCGAAAGCGCCGGTACATCCGCACAGGCTTCATGCCTTGCTTCTGTGATGGTTTGCTGCTGTTTCGAGGCCACGTGAGGGCCGAGCCCAAATTGCCCCGACCCTGCAGGGTTGTGCCGCAGAGCTAAACTTATGACTGTGCTGCATTGCGATCTTGGGCAATACAAAGTGTATCGATCCCACATTCTCCATTCTGTGATACAGCGTTGATTGGACGTGACGTGTTTGTTTCGAGAAACGTCCAGGAAGTGCACCGTTGAGTCCGCACGTCGCGACTGATCGTGTGCTTACGCAAACTTTCGGAACCTAACATTTTCACGTCAGCATGGCGGAAGATTGGGAGGATTGGGAGAACGAAGATTTCACGCCTCAGCTGCCTGCTGTTGCTGCACCCCAGGTCGCTGCTGCAGACGATGTAGAAGCTTCGAAGTTTGCGGGAGAAGACGAGGAAGAGGACAAGCCTGAATACAACGTTCCCAAGCCTCAGCAGGTAATGAAGTTTGCCATACGTCATCATAAGGCTGAATGTCGTGCAGCTGTCAAGTTGGATTTGACGATGAGTGACTGTGCAGTCTAAACCTGGGAAGAAAAAGACCTATGAAGACAAGGACAAAGCGTCAAGAATAGAAGACGAGCCACTTGATGATCCTGTAGCTGAGAAGCTACGGCAACAAAGGTATTGGTGATGTGACAAATGCTCATGACAATCTCTGGCACTGCATAAACAAATTTGTAACATTGGTGTCAAGCAAATAACCGTGTGTATATCCAGGCTAATAGAGGAGTCAGATCTGCAGAATGCAAAGGAGCTTTTTGGCAATGCGCGCGCTTCATCTGCATCAGCATTGGATTCATTTGAACCTAAATCATTGAAAGACCACGAGGAGCTGGCGCGCCTGATTGCTCAGCAGTATCTGCTGCCACACAGCAAAAACCAGCATTACAAGACACTGCTGAAGGCTTTGTTGAAACAGGCATGCGTGCCTGTAGCTCTGCCAGAAGTGAAAGACTTGGAGACATGCATTGCTGGTATTAAGTCTGACAAAATCAAAGAAGACAAAGCAGCAAAAGAGGCCAAGAAAGGTAAGCAATATGGTTGTCCGTTGATGGGCTCTTGTCCAGTAGAATTCACAAGGACATGTTTGGATGGCTTTCCAGATGACAGCAGGTTGACTTTGCTTGATGTCTGCTGCAGTGGCGGGCAAGAAGAAGAATGTCAATGTTGGCTCCAAGGGAGGATCAGCTGGCCTGGATGACTACAAATTTGATGAGCCACTTGATGATGCTGATGACTTCATGTAGTTGTTGCTAGCAAGATATATCTAAAGTCCTGTCTTGTGGCAGGTTTTACCATCAAGTTTGTGTCTTTTGCGTGCTTATAGGGTAGTTTTTTCCGACACTGTTGCATAAGCAGGGTGTTTGCGTTTGCACACAGTATGGGCAGTGTGTGTGCATGCATGTCCGGCCAGGACTTTGTTAACCCACAAACATGTTGCTTTCTTGACTCAAGCACTGCTCTATTCAAAGCAGACTGCAGCTTGTGGCACCAGCAGTATCAAAAGGCTTTCTGTGCTCGCGACAGTGAGAGCGCATGCTGGACTGCTAACGGCTTTTCTGGCTACATTGCCACTGACATGGCGTGTTGCCTTTACACGCGCCGTTGAACTGAAGTTGTGGGACTGAGCAGACAAACAGCAAAACTCCCCCCAAGTACAGCAACCCAGTGTGCCAAGTGAGCAATGGAAGCTGGTTTCGGAGCCTGGCCAAAGGTTGCAACTTGCAGTCGACATCGGTGGTATCACATCCAGACTCGTGCCTGTGATCACCCAGGAGCGATGAGCAAACGGCCCTCTACGCTGTAGCTTGACTCTTCATTTTACTACTTGTTGGCGCATGTCTTGCGCTTGCAACGCCCCGAGCTTGCGATAGCTGGACATCTACCATGCTTTGATAGAGGCTTGAGGAACTAGTTCAAATGATGATGCAAGCGGGCTGCAACTGCAAGCCTGGCATCCGTCAGCCCTCCACGAAATTGCATGCCAAATTGCAACCCTGGACAAGAAGAACGCAGAAGCGCATCGACTGTTCAAGCTACACGCTTGACCAACCAGAAACCAAACATGCCAAGCAAGAACCCATCCATCTGCCCCAGGCAAGTTAGCTTAGGCAGCTGCCGTTGGCATGTAAAACGTAGTGCTCGGCACATTTGATGCGTTCTGGTGTCTGCCAGGTGTTGTCAGTGCTGATGCAGAGGAGAGACTTGACCAAAGAGCAGTGTAGAGCAGCAGTCTCGGTATGCTTGCATGCTGCCTGCTTCTTCCTATAAACAGAAGCTTTCGCCATTGCCATCTCACATGCTGAGCAATGCCCTCTGCAGAGCATAGTTGATGGTGAGATCAATGTGGCGCAAGCTGCAGCATTCATGGTGTTGCTTCATTCAAAGGTGATGCTACATGTACAGCATGACCTCTTGGTGGCAGTTGTACAAGTCATTCTGCATACTTTGTGTGCCATCCTCACTCAACTCAAGCTCTTGCTTGCCTGCATGCACAGCAAACTCAAATGTTCAATGTGGCATGCATCAGAGCAGCTGGTGGGGTCCTTCTGGCATTGCATCTGCATTGCATTTGCAGTCAGGAAGTCACCTGATATATCGTGTTTGCACATCATCAGTTGTACTAGATGATGGCATGCGCATGCAATGAAGCAACAAAGCATCACAGACGCGGTGTCAAACGTGACATAGAGCAGCCTTGCCAGTGCAGTAACGTTTCACATCCACATAGGCTATGTGATCCCTTGCAGGGTGAGACCCCTCAGGAGATGGCAGGTCTTGCAGAAGCAATGCAGTTGAAGGCTGTCCCTGTGCATACATCTTGTGATGGTGCGCCACCCTTCTTGCTGCAGCAAACCTGCATGCAGTGTCATCCCACATGCTGCGTTCCAGCATCTTGCATGAGTCAGCACAGCCTGCGTCATAGCCCATCACAATATGATGTCACAGCAGGCATGCAATATGGGTTCTGTGTGCCAAGCCTCAGCCACCTCCGTTAGATCAGGTGGTCGCCAGCCTAAGCCACAGAGGGATCTGAGACATTTGCAGGGCATTTTCTGTTGACCTCTGCCTGTGTCACTGTCTGACAAGGTCATGCCACCTGCAGTGTTGGACATTGTGGGGACTGGAGGGGATGGCATTGGGTCAGTCAACATCTCCACAGGGGCTTGTGTGCTGGCAGCAGCTGCAGGTGCTCATGTGGCCAAGCATGGCAGCCGGGCAGTGTCCAGCTCCTGTGGTGCTGCAGATGTGCTAGAGGTGATGACACACATGCAATGCTGGATGCATGCCTTTTGCAGCACTGATTTTCTTTCTTTTTTCTTTTTTCTTTATACTTTTTCTTTTTTCTTTCTCTTTTTCTTTGGCAACACTCTGATGACAATATGCAGGGACTGACCGCAGATTAACAGTCAGATGGACTGGACGCTTGGAAACTTTGCTGTTGTGTGTGTGTGTGTGTGTGTGTGTGTGTGTGTGTGTGTGTGTGTGTGTGTGTGTGTGTGTGTGTG
>JAABUO010010779.1_pt1 | contig 10086 bp, 12 predicted proteins | sample 5559291 | NCBI WGS metagenome assembly JAABUO01 (sample SAMN10711878, study PRJNA513372) | rock metagenome | isolation source: Antarctica rocks | place: Antarctica: Victoria Land, Finger Mt sud
CCGTCGACGCTCGTCGCCTTGAACGATGTCCCCCGCCCACGACCCTGCTTCGGTACGCCAAGCATATGCGTCCATGCTGCAAAGTGCGTGCTCAAGGTGTGGTCGGCACGGGAAGCAAGGTTGTTGTGACGTCCGCACAAGATGGGCGCGCGAAGGCGCCCTCCCATCGCGCGCGGCACAGGATGCTCCTCCGAGTCGGCAGGCGCGTCGCAATAGAGACAAGTGCTTGGGAAACGCCGCCGCCCAGCGACGAGATCGCGAGCGACGCACGCATTTTTAGCCGTCGAGCCGGTGGCGACCGACTTGCTGCTTGAGTCGAGAGATCCGCTCGAAGTCGTGGAACGCGGGCGCCTGTTGGGCGCGAACGGCATGGCCGCCAGCGCGTCATCGTAAGCAGACCCGATAGTTCTGATCAACATTTGCGCCTCTTCGGGCGGCGTTGTTTCCCCGTCCTACCTGCCGCAAGCTTTACGAAAGCGCGCCCGCAGCTTCTACGAGGCGTCGCCAAAGTGGCGTGTACAGCTACTACCGATAACTTGCGCTTCTTGGTACCGTGCAAGCGGATCGCATCTCGCGTTGATGCTGAGCCGTTTCATCTACTGGCAGATCGCTTGAACCAAAGCGGCCCCGCAAGCTTGCGCTAGGACTCTGGCGCGTAACTTTGGCGATAGTGTCCATTGCAGGCACTCTTGTTCGGCAATCTGAACGTGCCTCCAAAATCGCGAGACCACGCCGACACTACTGGGAATCCTTGGCGGATGATCGTGTGATCTCATGGAACAGACGGAGCCCCTGCGATGTGGCTTCCAAAATGTTTTCTAACGTTCGTCGGCCTGCGGTTGAGGATATCTCGCCGGCCTCGGGGCCGATGCTCCTGCGGGCTTTGGGTTAGCACGCGCGCTTATGCCTCTTGAAGCCGATCTTAGGATCCGGCTTCTGGAATCGATCGAGGCCGACCGACTTGTTCTGGTCTGCGGCGCAGGACTCTCAATGGCGCCTCCGAGCTCTTTGCCTGACGCGAAAACCATCGCGAACGCGTGCTTTGACGCATACCAGGAACTTGGAGGGCGGTGCGATGGTGGTTTACGCGATGAATTGGCTGCATTTGCGCAGCAGTTCGTAGACGATGGGCTCCTGAGACCGTACTTCGTCTCGAAGCTCGTCCCATGGGAGCGGTTCGTACGACCCCCAAACGAAGGGCACACGGCAGTCGCAGACTTATTGCTCTGCCGCGCTGTTGCGGCCGCTTTGACGACGAACTACGACACACTCGTTGAGCGCCGTGCTTCCGATTACGGCGCGTTCTTTGAATCCGCTCGCGATGGTGATGACGCTAACCGAACGGTGAGCCGACACAGTCCCTATCTAAAGCTTCATGGTTGCTCCACTCGTCCCCTCGAGACGGTATGGACTGCCTCGCAGTTTGACCGCGACCCAATCAAGAAACGTCTCCAAAGCCTTCAAAGTTGGATAGCAGCGAACCTCAGAGAAAAGGATCTAATCTTTATCGGCTTCTGGTCCGACTGGAGCTATCTGAATTCCCTTCTCGAACGCGTACTGAACAACGTTCAACCCAGTTCTATTTTGATCGTATCACCAGCCGACTACGGCACTCTAGAATGCAAAGCGCGACGTCTCTGGAGGCTCATCCATGCGAGCGGCGCTAGAATCCAGCACATGCAAATGTCGGGGGACCAATTTCTCAACGAATTGCGAATCGCGTTTTCGCAAGTGTTTGTCAGTCGCGCTCTAAAGGCTGGGATGGCAAGCTTCACTAACGCGACGGGCGCTGCGTGCGGCGATGGCTGGTTCCAGATGGCCAATGAAAGTGAAACGCTGTACGCTATCCGACGAAATGTGGAGGGCGTGCCGCGCTCAGCTCCGGCCAGTTTGAAGCGCCCCCCCGCTTCGGAGCCTTTCGGTTGCTGCCATTTGCTGTTGAAGCGGGCTGGTGCTCTCGAAACCGGAGCAGACTATGCGCTTCGAGGCCGTACAATTCGAGTAATCAATGGGGGCGGTCGGGACCTCGAAAGCCTAAGAGGTACCTTTGCGGAGGAAGCCCCCTCTCTAGGCGCGGCAGACCTTGTAATCGCTGCCGGAGCTACGAATCTCGGTTTTCATAACAGTATCGTACGCTCTGGACGCGAAGACGACATCGTTCGGCCCGCCGTAAGCGGGGAGTGGGTTACGCTTGAAGAGGCGCGCGTGGTGCTTGAAGTCTAAATGGATATCGAACTGACAGCGGAGGCTCTGCTCCGTGATTCCGGCTACAGCACTCACATCTGGATCGGGAAGACCCGCAACACGCTGGTGTTTGAAGATGCCTGTGTCGTTGGTTTCCTCCACATTTTCGATACGGCAACGTCACTTCTTGAAGAATGGCTACCGCGCGAGCGGGACATACTATCCGTCCATGCCCTCGCCTTTCGAGCCGCCGGAGCAAAAGCGTGGAACGTTTATACTGTTCTGGTGACGGAAGAGTTGGCTTCCGAAGACGTTGAGCGTTCAGTCTCACGCATCGAAGAAAATCTAAAGTTTACGCGGAAACTTGCGCGCACCGGAGTGAGGACCACGGCGAACTTAAGAAACGTACTGTTGCCCTTGCTTCCGGTCTGGAGCCGTCCCCGCGTTGAGGCGGCGCACTATGCTGCGCGTCTCCAGACGAGCCTTGAACTGAAGCTAAAGCCGAACGTTGTTGAGGCTTTTCTTAACGACATGAAAGGTGACGATCTTGTCCGTATCATTGAGGATGAGTCGTGAAAGTCGAGTCCATCGAGCTTAGTGGCTTTCGCGGATTTCGTCACGAGATTCAACTGAGTATTCCCTCGGGATTCGCCGTGATATCTGGGCGCAATGGAACCGGCAAGAGCACAATTTGTGACGCCATTGAGTTCGCAATCACTGGAACGATAGACAAGTATCGCTTTGAGAGGTCTGGGACCGAATCTTTAGGCGACTATTTTTGGTATTGTGGTTCGGGCGCTGTGGGGTCGCGGTATGTGCGCGTGACGTTCTCAAACGGCGACAAGCGGCTGACTATTGAGCGAACCCCCGAAGGCCTTCGCACCCCTAGTGAGGGGGAAATTCTTAGCCATCTCGCCGTGCCCGAAATTGCGCCGGAATTGCCCCTGGAAGAGTTATGTCGTACATCGATCATACGAGATGAGCTTATCTCGGCGCTTAGCTTGGACTTGAAGGGAACGGCACTATTTCAGCAAGTTTCGAACGCTCTTGGCGGGATCGACGCATTAAAGTATGAGCGCAGAGCGGACGACTGTCTCTCGATCTCCAAAGCGGATGCCGGCCGGGCTCAGAGCGAGTACGACACTATCCGGATTCAGCTAGAGGATGCGCTTTCGACCTTAACGCGTCTTCGTGATGCTAGTGTAGCGCCGTCCGACATCGGCGACGCTATGATGACCCTCAGTCAGCAAATAGCGGATTTACCGGAGGACGTAGGTCAGCGCCTTCTTCGTGCGCGTGCTGTACTTGCCGAGTCTCGGCGAGCACACGACGCCGTTATGCGGCTTCTGAGCGAATCGAACGAATTGGTGGAAAAACGGGCTACGGTACGCTCGGAGGAGTTTGCGGCGAAGCGGGCGGCCGTTCAAGAGGAACTGGAGAGACTGCATGGCACCCACGACCTCACTAAGGTTGCCATAGACAGCGCTGAACACCGGCTAGCGCAACAGCAAAAGGTGAACCGCGTTGCAGCCGATTTATCGTCCCTGATTGAAACTGGTCGGCGTCTCGGTTTGCACGAAGGTACGTGCCCCTTGTGTGCCTCTACGCTGGATCAAGAGACTTTCCAGAGCGGCGTGGCACTTGCGGAGCAGCGACTGAGTGCAATGAATACCGACATGCGAGGCATTCAGAAAGAATTGCGTGATGCCAAAGAGAGCTTAGAGTACATCCACGAGCAACGTTCTAGGCTCGAAGAAGACGTGCTTGGCATGGAGCGCCAGCTAGTCACTTCTGAATCGGCCGAGCGTCAACTCCTTTTGCGTTTCAAAGAACTCGGCTATGAGCTCGAATCGATCGAGCAAATCTCCGAAGTTGCTGTTCGACTTGCAAAAGAACGCGGCCGTCTGGCAACTATTGATCACGCTATGCGCGTTCTCGAGTCGTCTCTGGCGGTCAACGCCGTCGCGGAACAGGAAACTCGGGTTGCCAGTCTTAGGGCTAACGTAGCGGCTGCAGAGAGGAAGCTCTCGCGCTGTCAGAGGGTCGGGCACATCCTCCACGAGATGTCGGCCGCCGTCATTCGCACGCGGAATGATCTTCGAGCTGAGATGCTAGCGCAGATTGGGCCACTGCTTGAAGAATTGTACCAGCGCTTAAACCCGCACGTCGACTGGAAGACGATAGAGTACAGCCTACGCGGTGATGTCCGCCGTTTTCTAACGTTGCGCGTTGGTGATGATCTGAACCCGCAATTTATTTTCAGTAGCGGCCAGCGACGCGCTGCAGGCCTGGCTTTCCTGCTTTCAGTATCGCTTTCCCGACAGTGGTGTCGCTGGAAAACCCTGATTTTAGATGATCCTGTGCAGCACGTAGATGATTATCGGGCCTTGAATCTAGTTGAGATACTCAGTGCATTGCGACGAGATGATCATCAGTTCATCTGCTCAGCAGAAGACGACGCCCTCGCCGCCTTGTTATGCCGAAGACTTCGCAGTACCATCGGCTCACCTGGCGCGCGTTTTGACTTTGACGTGGGGTCAGATGGTAGCTTAACTCTCGTCGGGCAAGAAAGCATACAACCGATGGCAAGTCACGTTCTTTCGAATACAGACGTGGCGATGAGCGGCTAAGTGTTGAAACTGCAGACAACGGTTTCAGGCTAACCATAGCGTTATGTCTTTGCGTTAGCAAACCGCTCGAACGCTTCACGTAGCGCCTTGCTGGGATCGCCTATCGGGTCCGCGATAACCGCGAGAGCGACGTCGATGCCGCAGAGCAGCGCATCATGAAGCACGAACTGCGGCCACACCACATCGACGTTCGAGGGAGTCGCTGCGCCGATTGCCGCGCGACTGATTGCATATCTGGATCGCACGCCCCATCGTTGAATGGATCCAGCCTTAGTCTGTCAGCGTACATGCCGGCGATCGCGATGATGGCTTCGCGATCAAGACGGCGACCTGTCGTCGCATCGACGGGCGTCATTTCGACTCCTCGCAAACCGGCTTGTCGGCAGGGCTAAGGTATCCCAAGCAGCTTTGCAGCGCCGCCTGAAGTTCGGACTCCCCGCGCATGAAATCGCGCGAGAGCACGGCTGCAAAGTGCAGGCCGGCCTCGAAGCCGACACCGACGTCGCCGGTTCTCTCTGAGGCAACGCCGCGTTCTTCGAGCCAGCGCGCGAGCGGCTCGGTCGTTCCGCCAACCTCGAGATTAAACTCCGGCACCGCGCGAGTTTCACCGTCGTGCTCATAGTTGAAGCGCGTCAGCCAATAGTTCGCGAGCGCGTTCAGCGGGCCGCCCCTTTCGTTGATCTTCGTCGTGTCGGCCATCAGACAGCACCTCTTGCATGTTTGATCATCGCGGTCTCTTGTTGGACAGCGTTTGAGATCGCTTCCGCGGGATTTCCGTACGGATCAGCGATGATGGCGGCAGCAATGACTAAGCCCAGACCAAACCCGCTCGTCAGCACTTGTTGCTCATCAGACACAGCACGTTCGCCGGACACCCCGGTGTCAAAGGTGGTAACGGCAACGTAATTTTGAACCCCTAGCGGCAATGGAGATTTGAACCCCTAAGCGCTTAAAGCAGGGCGCTCCTCTCGAAGGTGACGGTAATTACACCTTCCTGCAAGAGGAGCGACCAGAGGGGTGATTCCGTTGAAAACTTGGGAGACCATTCGGCAGCGTTGCAAGCGCGACGGCGAAGAGATCAAGGTCGTCGCACGCGATCTGAATCTTGCGCCGAACACGTTGCGTAAATATCTGCGGTGCGACGAACCGCCGTCGCGCGGGCGGCGGCTGCGAGCGTCCTTACTGGATCGATATCAGTCGCATATCGACGACTTGCTCCGATCGACGCCAAAGATCACGGCGGTTCGCATCGGCAGCTACCTGCGCCAACGTGTTGATCCAGAACTACGAGTCGATGAACGGACGCTGCGCTGGTACGTCGCATCGCGCCGCACGTTGCTCGTACCGAAGGAGGCCTTTATCCGCGCCTCCTATGCGCCCGGCGATCAAGCGCAATTCGACTTTTCACCGATGGCGGTCATGCTCGCCGGCGTGCTCGTCACCGTGCAGCTCTTCGTTATGCGCTTGAGCTACAGCGCGTGTTTGTTCGTGCGAGCTTCGTTCCGGTGCGATCAACCGTCGCTTTTCGCTGGACTGCTCGAAGCCTGTGAGAACTTCGGTGGAACGCCTCGCACGGCGATCTTCGATAACGCGTCGCTAGCGGTGCGGCGAATTCTGAGCGGTCGTTCGCGCGACGAGAACGAGGCCTTCGCCGCGTTTCGCGGCGGTCTTGTGCTTGATGTGCAGTTCGCTGCGCCGGGAAAGGGCAATGAGAAGGGCGGCGTTGAGGGTGCGCACGGCTTTATCGAAGACAACTTCTTTCGCCCAATCCCGTCGTTTGAAAACATCGACGAACTCAACGTAGCTCTGGCGGCGTTTTGCGCGCGCGACTTGCTGCGGACCCAGGCTGGGCAGAGCCAAACGGTGGGCGAGCGATACGCTCATGAAAAACGATTTCTTGGCGCATTACCGACCGTGTTGCCCAGGATGTGCATCATGCGTTCTGCGCGGATCGATAAGTTCTCCGAAGTCGCCTTCGAGGCCAATTGGTACTCGGCGCCGACGCGCTACGCGCATCGCGACGCGGTGGTCGAAGTGTACGAACGCCAGATACGGATCATCGTCGGCGACGAGGCGGTCGCCCAGCATTCACGGGGCTTTGGCAAGGGCGAGCACTTCCTCGATGTGCGTCACTACCTCGACCTCCTGCAACATAAGCATCGAGCCGCCGAAACCGCGCTGGTGCTTTCCGAAGGTCGCATTCCAGCCGAGCTTCGCGGCCTTTTCGAACACTACCGCCAAGCTGATCCCCGTACCGCGACTAAACGCTGGACGCGCGTGTTGGGATTGCTCGCCGACGCTTCACTCGATGAGCTTGCCAAAACCATCACGCATGCCGTTGCCTGCGGCACCGACGATCCCGATGCGATCGCACTGCTGCTGCGCCATCGTCGTGCCAAGCCGCCCGCAGCGCTCGACCGCACTCGATTGCCTGACGTCGCGCAAATCCATACGCCCGCACCGGATCTCGAAGCTTACGCGATAGCTGGGCTTGCCGAGGTTGCACCATGAACGAATCGCCAGTCCTTGAAATCCAGCTACGGGCGCTGCGCCTTTCGGCGATGCTAGCCAACTACCGACCACGATTAAGTGAGCACACCGAGCCGTTGGCGTACTTGAGCGATCTCGTCGCGCTGGAAACGACCAAACGCCAAGAGAACGGCACGCGCTCGCGAATCGCAGCCGCGCATTTTCCCACGATCAAGACACTCGAGTCCTTCGACTTCTCACTCCAATGCGAGTTGCCCAAAGCCAAGCTGCTTGAACACTTCGACGGCGCCTTCGTCGCGGCGCACCGCAACGTAATTCTTAGCGGCCCGCCAGGCGTCGGCAAGAGCCACATCCTCTGCGCACTCGGCCTTGCGCTGTGCACGCGCGGGTACCGCGTTCTCTTCACGACAGCGGCGGCTTTGCTGATGCGTTTGATCTCCGCCAAACGCTCGGGAAACCTCGAACGTGAATATCGAAGCTTCGAACGTATCGATCTGCTGTTGATCGATGAACTCGGCTACATTCCGTTCGAACGAGAAGCGACCGACCTGCTTTTCCAACTCATCTCGCAACGGTACGAACGCCGGAGCATCGCACTAACGACGAATCTGTCCTTTGAAAAGTGGACGCAAGTCTTTCCGGACGAGATGACGGCAACCGCCGTAATTGACCGCTTGGTGCATCATGGGGCCGTCTTCGTTTTCACCGGTCAGAGCCATCGGCTGCGGACTCGCGGGAAGACCGGAAAGAACGGCTAACCCCTCCAGGGGTTCAATTTTATATTGCCGCTACGGGTTCAATTTGAGATTGCCGCTGCCAAAAGGTGCCGATGTAATCAAAGAACGCTTCGCGAGCCGAGTCACGAATCTCGTCGTTGGGCTTTCTGCCTCGTTTTTCTTGAGTGAGTCGGGTCAGCCAGAAGTTCGCAAGCGCGTCGACCGCGCCTGGATTGATTGAGACGCATTCGCGCTTTCGCGCGCCATTCGTCGTGGTCATCATGAGAGGGCCTTTAGTGACTACGCGGTCGGGGATGCCGTGTTACCAATAAACTTCATTCTCAGTAACGTTTTGAGATGCGAGGCACCGCGTGCTTAACGGCGGTCTTCGCGGGAGAAGACAAAACATGGCTATGCAAGAGTCTCAGATCAAACAGGAGATCCGCGACGAGATCGAGGCGGCTTGGGCGGCGGGTCGCCCGGCATCGGAATCGTGGCTCATCGAGACCGTTATGGCGCGGCGTACTCCTCTTAGCGGCAAGGACGCCGAACTCCACGAATTCCTCGCTCGTCAAGGGCTGACTACGCTTGTGCGCGAGGTCCTGCACGCTTTTGAACCGCCGACGCTCGACGAACTCAAAAGCGCAGGCGCGACCCCGCTCCAATATGAGCGCATGGGGCGCGACTTCCTGAAGCACGCGCGGAGGCTGCGGAGCGAACTGCGTTCAGTCTAGCTTCGAATATTTCGCGCGCTCGCGGGACGCGGCGGACCGGAATACGCCGCGTCGCCAACGTCGATGTCTTCTAGATCGGCTAGCGATGCGTACTTGGCTTTGTTCTCGAGCGCCGCTTCGGCGATGCCTTCCGCGATCTGACGCATATCGCCCTCGTGAGGCTCTCGATGGACATCGACTTGTATGCGGAACGCAACGGTGAACGTGCTTTTCATTGCTACAGGTTCGGTATAGGAACCACGGATAACTTGCGCGCTTCTCAGTCGCGAGGCGCCGGGGTCGCAGCTCGAAAACCTGCCGCAATTCCGGCAGGGTCGAGTATCCTTTGGATTGTGGTGGGTAGTTCTCGTTTGTGAAGCGTTCGCCGCTCTAACAGGATCGCAGCGAGGGCCTCGATCGCGGGCCAGCGTCGCTCGATGAGCATCTCGGTGCGGATATAGAGCCACGCGAGATAAGCATTTGTCTCACGTTGTCCGCCGCAAACGCGCAGAGCAAGGTCGGCTGCGGAAGCATGATCTTGCCTGGCTGTAGCACTGCAATCGCAGCCGGCAAGTCGCTCTTCTGCAACCGCGCCTGCTAGCGCTGCGATGATCTTGCGTTCTATACGGTCGCGGCGTGTCGGCGTGATCTCGTCGACGTCAAGATGCCCGAGACTGAACGCTGCGTGCGAGGCCGATCCCGCTGTTTCATCGGTTGGCACGATCGTCGCTCGAGTTGGCGACATGCCGAGCACGAAGAAGGCGACGGCGTGTGCTGCTTCGTGATACGCCGTCGCCCGAACGCCTTAACCGAGCTCACGATGTCACCGTTTCGGTCTTTCCCTCGTCTTGAGCACTATGTCCGCGACCGCGCCGGCGTGGAATGTCACTTCGAATGAGCCATGCTTGACGGAGGCCGCAAGCGCGTCGAGGATACGCGCCAGCGCCACGCGGTAGCTCGCCGGAAGGCGCTCCCTGGCGACGCCCTCAACAAGATCGCTGATCGCGGCAACTACAGCGTCGCTCTTGCCTGAATCGTCCTCGGCCATAGGCTAAACTGCGTTCGCTTGCGACAACGCCACCACCGCCGCCGAAGCGCGCGCGAGCGATGCGGGCGACGCGCATCGAACGGCCCGCATCCCGAGCCACGCGCGGAGTAGAACGGCGAGGCTGGTGGCCGTTCTCATATTATCGCCTCGCTAACCGCGTCGTCGCTGGCCGTCTCCCGCGCGACGACGTCGCCGTTCGGCTCGCGAACCAAAGACCCGGTAAGTAAACCGATTGCCGTCGACGCGCGATCACGATACAGGGACTGCGCGTCAAAAGCGTCCTCGTACCGCAGGAGCGCCATCTC
>JAABUO010010780.1_pt1 | contig 10086 bp, 8 predicted proteins | sample 5559291 | NCBI WGS metagenome assembly JAABUO01 (sample SAMN10711878, study PRJNA513372) | rock metagenome | isolation source: Antarctica rocks | place: Antarctica: Victoria Land, Finger Mt sud
GCGGCAGCGCCAGCACCGCGTCCGAGAAGTCGTGCGGGCGCAGGTGGCGGTACGCGTTGGCGGCGCCCGGCGGGAAGGCCTCCGCGCGCGCGGCCGCGAACGTGGCCGCCTCAGCCGCCGGCGGGCCTGCAGTCGCCGCCTCGCATGCGCCGCGCAGCCATGCGAGCGCGTCCGCGCCCTGCGCCGCTTGGGTCAGGTCAGGGCGTTTGGTGACAGGCAAAGCACCAGCACGAACAGCGCCGCCGGGCCTGCCCAAGGTTGAGCGGGGCGGGGCACGCGCCATCTGGAGGTTAGGGAATAGGGTGGGGGGAGCGTGCCTTCCACAGCGCGTGGTGGCGCTCTACGAACAGCGCGGTCAGGTGCGCGAGCGAGGCGCTGCCGCCGTCGCCGGCGCGCGCGAACAGCGGCCGCGCCAGCACGCCGGCCCAGCTGCCATCCTTGCCGGCGCCCTGCTCCTGCAGCCTGCGCGGGCGCGCCACGCGTTTGCTGGCCCTGCCGCGCGGCCCAGGGGCAGGCAGGCAGCCCGCGCGTCTCAGAGCAACGCTTCCACTGCCATGTCTAAAAGAATGCATCGCTCACGGACGGGCAGCGCTGCGGCCCAACGACACTCCGAAGAATCCGTCCATTCAGCAGACGTGCAGCGGCCTGCGTTCGCAGGCACGACGGCCTGTCCGCCAGGCGGGGCGGGGACCGGCGCAAGGGAGCCGCACCGCTCCAGCAGGCGCACGATGGCCAGCGGGTGCAGCAGCACCGCCTGCGCCAGCGCCTCGCCCGCAGCCGCCGCCTCGTCCTCCCCCTCGCCGCCGCCCTCCTCCTCGGCCGCGCGCGCCGCGTTTCCGCCGCCGGCCGCGCCGCCGGGCCGGCCGCCGCCGCCAGAGCGCGCGAGCGCGGCGCCCAGGCGCGCGGCACGCTGCTGCGCGCGCAGCCAGCGGCCGAGCGGCAGCGCGAACGCCCAGTTCGGCAGGCAGGCCAGGCCGGCGCCCGGCCACTCCGCCGCCAGCCGCTGCGCACACCGGCGGGCAGCGGTCTCAGTCGCATATCGGTGCGCCGGCAGCGGCTGCACCAGCGCGCGCAGCGTACATGCAAGCTCCGCCGGCGCCAGAATGCAGGGCAAAGCGACAGGGCCTCTGCGCGGAGCCGTGTCCAGACCACAGCGGTCCGGGCTGCGGGCCGCGGCGCGTGGGCGGGGCAGCAGGCCTGTGACCGTCGCTGCTGCGCGCGCAGCGTCCGGCGGCCGCGGCAGCAGGGTGGCGGGCGGGCGGGGCGGGCGGCGGGCGGGGCGCGCGCCTCGAGGAAGTCCCACTGCTGCGCGCGCAGCGCCAGGTAGTCGATGCACTGCAGCAGGCCAAGCGGGTCGCCCGGGTCTAGCCCCAGCGCCAGCTTGGCCACCTCCAGCGCGGTCGCATGCAGGCCGCGCCGGGTCAGGCTCTGCGCGCGGCATGGGGTAGGGTTAGGGTCCGGCAGCATGAGGCGCCGCGCGGCGCACAGCCATGCACAGCGGAACACGGGCGCGGCAGGCTGCACCCAGCGGGTCCGCATTTTGGTCTCTGTGTCCAGCCGGCGGGCGCGCCGCGCACGGAGCCAGCTTGCAGCGATGCGTCGAGCAGGCGGCGCGGCGCGCGCGGCCGGGCGCGCGCCTGGATGTGCCGGAACAGCGCGACGAACAGCGGCCGGTTTTGCTCCTCCTCGAACGCCACGCGGCAGCCGCCGGCCTGCGGCTTGAAAGTAGCCGGCCAGGCCATCTCCAGCGCATACAGGCAGCGCTGCAGCAGCTCCTCCGCGTACTCGTGCTGCCCCGTCGCCCTGGCGCGCGCGCGTCAGGCATAGGGTGAAGGGGATGTGCAGCTACCCTACCCTACCCTAGCCCAGCTCCTCCGCATACTCGTGCTGCCCCGTCGCCTCGGCGCAAACGTGTCAGGTATAGGGTGTAGGGTATGCGCAGACAAGCGCCCCAACGCGCACCGCCCAGCCACAGGCGAGCACATGGTAGGGTCAGGGCCAGGATAGGCCTACCCCACCCTACCCTGACGCGCCGGAGGCGGCAGACGCGCCACGCGCCGAGCACAGGAGACGGGCAGGGTGACGGCGCTGGGCTGGTACCGCCCCCCCCCCGCCGCACACCAGGAGCGGACACGCGCCGGCGCGCGGCGGGCCGCCCGGGGCCGGCGCGGGCCCGCCGCGCCCGGGCCGGGCGAGGGCGCGCACCGGTGGAGGTCGAACATGGCGAGCAGCGCGTCGACATGGAACGGGTGGTGCCCCAGCAGGCCGGCGAGCGCGTTGGGGTCGTGCGTGGCCTGCGCCTCCTCGAACAGCGTCTGCACCGCCTGCGCGGCCCGCCGCCGCCCGCCTCACGCCGGGCGCCGGCCCCGCCCCGAACGGCTCGCGCCTCGACCCCCGCCGGCCGCGCCGCCCGGGACGCGGCCAGCCCGGCCCGGCCGCCCGGGCGGCCCGCTCGTGCCGCGGGCGCGCAGCTCGCAACACACAGCAACACAGCCAGCATGCACAGCATGCACCAGCACGCTGTGCGTGCTGCTCCCGGCAGCACCGCTGGGGGGGGTGGGACGCGCGCCAGGTAGCCGGCCGAGTGCGCGTAGCGGAACAGCGGCGCGCCGTCGGCCGCGTGCCCAGCCGGCTCGAGCGCGAGGCCGCCGTCGGGCGGCGGCCAGGTGTCGCGCGGCGTCACAAGCAGGCCGCGCCGCAGCGGCACGCGCCGCAGCACGCCGCGCGCGACAAGTCGCCGCACGCGCCGGTTGCCGCCCGCCGGGCCGCCGCCTGCGGGCGGCGGCAAGCGCGCGCGCTGTCAGCGGCGCGGGCGGTCGGGCTGGAGATCGGGGCGAGCCGGGTGCCGGGTGCAAACCCTGTTCGCGCTGGCTCAGCGAGCACGGGGAGGAGCGCTGCGAAACGCTGCGCGCGCCGATTTGCTCGGCAAGCAGCGCAGCGCCTGCGCGGGGGGCGCGCGCCCTGGCCGTCATCGCGGCCCTCAGCGGCCGCGACGCGCCGGCCGAAGATGCGCTCCAGCTCCGCGTCCGCGCGCAGCCGCCGCGCGTCCAGCGCCAGCAGCGGCGGCGCCGGCGCTGGCGCCGGCGCGCCTGCCGCCGGCCGCGCTCCCGCAGCCTGCGCGGCGCCGCGCCGCTGCCGCGCGATCCAGCCCGCAGAGCTGCGTGAAACACCCGGAGAACGAAGCAGGCAGACAATGTGCAGCCTGCGCAGGTCCGGCGTGCTCTCCGGGCCCGGTCGGGACGCCGGGGCAGGTGCCGGCCAGGCGGTCACGCGCGCGTGCCTGCTCCTGCAGCTTGAGCTCAGCCAGCAGCTTGTCCAGGTCGTCCTCGGCGCCAATTGCCGGCGCGTGCGGCGCGCCGGGCTCGGCGCCAGCCGCCTTGCCGGCGCGCTTCTTTTTCCGCTTGGCCCGGCCCGCGGGCGCCGGGGCGGGCGGACGCGTCGGCGCGGGCGTGCCGCCCTCCTCCTCCTCCTTGTCCTCCTCGCTCGCCGGCCGCGCCTGCCCGTCCTGGCGGCCGCGCAGGGGGCCCGCCGGCGGGTCGGCGGGTGCGCCTGTGCTGCCAGGCTCCCTCCTTGCTCGCTATGCAGGCGGGCTGATATAAGGCAGCGCGAGCCAGCGCTGCAGCCTTCTGGCTGGCTGACAGCGCGCTTGCATCGCGGTCATAGCAGCAGCCGAGGCGCGCCGCGCACCTCCTCGTCGCTCAGCAGGTCGAAGGGGTTGAACGGCGCGGGTGCGGCAGCAGGGCTGCCTTCCTCGTCGTCGGACGCGCTGTCCGCCGCGGCCGCTGCCGGCGCGGGTGTGCTCGCCTCCCTCAAGCGCTGCAGGTGCCTCGCTGCCATCCTGGGCCAGGTGACAGAGGTGCGCTAGTGCGCAGTAAAGGCTAGCGCGGCCTGTGCACAGGCACACCAATCAGCTTTTCAGCTCACTTAATATAACAACCTCAGGAAGATCAGAGCAGCAACAAGCGAGTTCTGACACAAAGCGGCGCTGCCTAGGCTCCGCTCCGGCGATAGCAGCATGTGTGACCTGCTGTGCAAGGAGTCCAAGTGCTGACAGGACGGAGATCGTCACAGCTTGCGCATAGAGCGTGTACTGGCTGCTCAGGCTGCCAGAGAGTCGAACTGCACGTGCTGCAGCACAAGACCTGAAGGGCACCGGCCTCACCTGCAAGTCTGGGGAGGGAGTCGAGCAAGCGATGTGGTGTCTGCGAGCGCCAGGGGCGTTGCTGAGAACAGTGCTTCCTCCTCAGTCCGTCCGCTCCCCACTCAGGGTCGCTCGCCGTGCACCCGGGCGGCGCGCACTGCAGCAGCAGCAGCAGCAGGAGCCGCGCCGCAGCCTTCCGGAGCAGCTGCGCTGCGGACAGCCCGTGTCAGCGCGGGCGCTGTGTGCAATGGCAACCTCGGAAGGCGCGTATGGCAGCGAGCTGGACGCGGCATGCAAGGCCGTGCGACTGGCGGCTGTGCTGTGCACGGTGCGGCACCACTGCTGCCCCCTCGTTAAGCTGTCGACCCCCTTCAACATTCACGCATGGAGCAACTAGGAGACAAGATGGGGGCCTGGAAGTGATGTGTGCGATGAACCACGCGTGTTGTGCTGGTGTGCTGCAAGGCAGAGAAGACGAGACAGCGGAGCAGCCTGGCGCTCGGCCGTGCAGAGCTTGACGCGCGAGTGTGCGCGCTCCCGCAGAGGGTGCAGCTGCAGCTGAAGGCCGGCGAGTTCACGGACAAGGCTGACGCGTCGCCCGTCACGATCGCCGACTATGGTACGCTGTGTGGCGCCCTCAGCCCCGGTCAGCTTGATGCCAGAGCGCGCAAGTCGCCGACACAGCCGGCGCGGCACGCCACCCGGGGGTGCGCCGCTCGGCAGGCGCGCAGGCGCTCGTGATCTGGAGCCTGCGCCACTCATTCCCGGACGCGCCGTTCTCGATGGTTGCCGAGGAGGACGCGGCGGACCTGCGGTGCGCGCAGCCGCCCCGCCGCCGCACCCGGCCTGCCTGCCCCTGATCAGCGTTTGGTGGCTGCTCGCTGCGCTCTTCACACCCCAGGGAACGGCAGGGGAGGGCAGTCGGAGGCAGCCTGCTCAGGTGTGGTCAATTTAGGCCTGGACACCGCCTGCCAGCGCCGACCTGCCCCATGTGCGCCACCCGCGCAGGCAGGCTGCAATCTGTGAGGCGAGCGAAGGCTGTCCAGGCAACCTGGGGCAGCCGCCGGCCGCGAGCCGGCACCGCCCCTGACTGGGGCGGCTGGGGGCCGGCAGGGAGCCAAAGGGGGCGGCGATGGCCGCGCGCATCACGGAGCTTGTGAACGCGGTGCTGGAGCAGGAGGCGCGCGCGCCGCCTCTGAGCGGCGCGCAGGTGCTCGACCTCATCGACCTGGGCGGCTCCGACGGCGGCGCCGAGGCGCGCAGGCCCGCCCGCTTGCCCGCCCGCCCGCCCGACCACACGCAGACGCGCCTGTCGCGACGAGCTGCCGGTCCGACAGAGCGCTGCCTCGCCCCGCCCGTAGCCGCGCACCTATCAGCCGCCCAGCGCACGCCCTGGCGAGGCTGGGCGGCACGCCCTTGTAGCCAGGCAGCCAGCGGGCAGTGTCTTGGCAGGTCGCCGCCGCATGCAGGCGCCCCCCACCCTAGCTTGGAACACTCGCCCGGAGGCGGGTGCCGCCATGCGCGTCGCCGCTGCCAGGCGTTCTGCCAGCGGCCTTGCCAAGCGGCCGGGAGCGGGCACCAGGGGCGGTAGCTGCGTCAGCGCCGGCCCGCGCGCGCGCAGGGGCGGCACTGGGTGCTGGACCCGATCGACGGCACGCGCGGCTTCGTGGGCATGCGGCAGTACGCCGTCTGCCTCGGCCTGCTGGACGCCGGCCAGGCGCGGCCCCGCCGCGCTCGCCCGGTCGGATCGCGCAGAGCCCTGGGTGGTGCAACCTGGCGGTGGGCGGGTTGGATTCAGGGCTTGTTCCGTGGCGACACAACGCAGTGCCCCTGCTTGCTGCGTACGACCACGCCCCAGGCCACCGGGCTCTGGCTCGCTGTGACGTTGGCTTTGTGGGGCATGCGGCGGGTGCGCCAGGGCGGCCTGAGCAGCCCCGCCGTCTGTGCATGCGCCGGGGAGGCCGCCCGCAGGCCGCATGGCCGGGTGGGCGCGCCGGGCTGCCGCACCCGCCGCTCTGAAGCGGGCGTGTGCGCACGGGCGGCACAAGGCCAGCCAACGCTCCCCTCGCCAGATTGCGCATGGCGTTTGGCTCATACAGCCAGGGTGGAGTTGCCCGCACTGCCGGCCGTGGCCCCAGGGTTGGAGCGCGCGCGCGCAGGTGGTGGTGGGCGTGCTGGGCTGCCCCAACCTGCCGCTCGAGCGCATCACCGACGCGGACGGCGCGGCCGGCGCGGCCGAGCGCGCGGGCGGCGGCGGCGCGGGCGCGCTCTTCCACGCCACGCGCGGCGGCGGCGCGTTTGTCAGCGCGCTGGCAGGTGCCGCGCCCGGCGCATGGGTGTCTGGTTGGCGGCCGCCCCACGCGCCGCCCTACAGCCCCGGGTCCACGCGACCCCGCCGCAGCCGGGTCCAGCAGGGACGGGCTGGTAGGAGGGCAGGCACCCGGCGCCCTGCGGCGCAGGCACGCAGACGCTGCGCCGGCCGGCGCCGCGAGGCGCCGGCAGCGTCTGCATGAGACGCCGGCCGTGCATTTTTCCGAGCTGCGCCCGGCGGGCGCCGGCCGGAACTCGCGCGGCGCGCGCGTAGGCGGGCGCCCCGCGCAGCGGCTGGCGCTGGAGGACAGCGCGGACTTCGGCGGCGTGCGCTTCATGGAGTCGTATGAGTCGCGGCACTCGGACCACTCGTTCACGGGGCGCCTGGCCGCGCGCCTGGGCGTCACACGCCCGCCGCTGCGCATCGACAGCCAGGCCAAGTATGGTGCGGCGCGCTGCTTGCTGGCTGCCTCGTGCGTGCGTGCAAGGGCCAAAAGCGGGTGGCTGAGGCGGGAGGACGGGGCACACTGGGCGCGGCACGCGCGTGCTTTCCTCCCCGAAGGCTGTGCACCTTGGGTGCCCGCACGGGCGGCCTGAGCTTACCGTGTGCATCAGGCGCCGGGCCGGCAAGCATCGCCGGACGCCGGCGGCCGGCGCAGACGTGCAGGGGGCAAGAGGCAAGAGGCGGGGTGCCTATGGGCGAAGGCGGGGCGGCACGCAGGCGCTGGAGCAGCGCCGAGCGCCGCGCGGCGCCGGAGGTGCAGCGCTCCGTCTGGCGCCCCGGCCGCGGCGGCTGCGCCTGTGCGGCCCGGTCTGCAGCGCCGGGCTCCGCGCGCCCTGACCAGCGCGCGGGCGGGCGACGGCCCCAGGCGCCGGGGCTGAGAGGGGCGCGCGGCGCGCAGGCGCGCTGGCGCGCGGGGACGCCGGCGTGAACCTGCGCTTCCCGCACGCGGGCTACCGCGAGAAGATCTGGGACCACGCGGCCGGCGCGCTGATCGTGGCCGAGGCCGGCGCGCGCATCACCGATGCGGCCGGCGCGCCCCCGGCCCCGCGCGCGCCGCGCAAGGGCCGCGGCCGTCAGAGCCCCCACGCCCGCGCCCTCTCCCGCACGGAGGCTGCCCTGCGGCGCAGGCCCGCTGCGCGGGCTCTGCGGGGAGCGCGTGGCGCCGGCGGGCCAGCCGCTGCCACGGCCTAGGCTCCCGGGCCGCACCCGTCGCGTCCGTGTCGCGCGAGGCTGCCGACCTCTGCAGCCTGCACCTGCTCCGTCGCAGCGCGGGCGCGGGCGCGGGGCCGGCGGGCGTGCCTGCATGCACGGCGCGGATGCGCAGCCGCGCGCGGCCTGCCTCGACACCCGCCCGCGCCCATGCAGACCGGCGGAGGCTTGCGCTCTGGTGGGCCCGGCTGGGCAGGCACCCTCGCAGCGGTGCCTGGTCGCCCGCGCATGCCGCCGTACTGAGCTCGGTAACCATTGCGCCCGGCGCTGCGGCCAGGCGCGCCGCTGGACTTTGGGCGCGGGCGCTGGCTGGACCTGCACCGCGGCATCGTCAGCGCGCCGCCGGCGGTGCACGCCGCGCTGCTGCGTGCCATTGCGGAGCTCGGCGACGCGAGCTGACGCGGCCAACGGGGCGCCTCGGCGCAGCCGTCCGGGCCGGCGCTCCGCCCGACGGTGTTCGCGCCCGCCGGCCGCGGGCTGGGTGCTCGCTGCGCTACGGCGGCGAGCCCGCTGGGGAGCCAGGCTGCTGGGCCGGTCAACTAGGGAACGTGCTTGAGACACTGCATGGTGCTGTGATGACAGCAGACGTGTGAGCGAACGAGAGCACGATGTGTTACATGGGCCGGCCTCGTTGTGGGAGGGCGGCATGCGCGTGTGCGCCGCATGCAGCACCACCTGCTGCCGAGCGCCTATGTATGCGTCGCCCTCGAGCAACATCCCAAAGCCCAAGACGTGCCCCTTATTAAGCAGGAAGAAGATTGACAGCTGGATCTATGAAACGCAGCAGCGACCCATGCTGCAGCGCCTCTACAAGCTACAAGCTGCAATACTTGGCCGCCCAGCATGCGTGCTGACAGCATGACATACTATACATCGGTGCTCGTCCCAGCAGGCACTCGGCAAAGGGCGCATCAGCGCTCTGCTGGCGAGCTGCGACCAGGCAAGGTATGCCTGTCTCTGCCCTGGCTGAGCCCACACCCAAAGCCGCACTGCACACGCAGGCGAGCTCCAAACATGCAGTCAATACCCCAGACACACAGTCTTTACACAGGTAGCCTGGACCGGGCCTACATGTGAAAATGCCCAGTCACAGGTGCCCAGGCCCTCTGCCCAGCACACTGGGAGAAAGAGGCCTGCCTGGTGCAGGAAAGAATAATACACTGGCAGGCATGCCATTTTCAAAATCAAGCCAAACAAATGCTGCCGTCAGTACTTCAGCGCGCGCATGCAATGCGGCGGTCAGCTAACACTCCGTGACACGCTGAGCATTAAAAAACTGCAACGAAATGGGTGCCCTCTCCTGCGCATGATGCCGTGAGGTGCTACAGTGCGTCGTCGCAGGCTGTGGCCATGCGGACGAGCGCAAGTCAGGGGCCTGGGCCTGATGCAGCCGAGGCTGCTCCCACTGGCGCATGGCCCTCCTGGACCGCCACGCTGTACGCGCGCCCCGGGCCCTGCACGAGAACAGCCCGTTGCAGCTGCGCGGGCGCTTCAGCGTCGGAGCCGCCGCCGCCGACGTGCTGCAGCTCGATCGCGGGCGGGACATCGATCGCGGGCGTGACACCGGGCGCCCCTGCGGGCGCCACACCCGCTCAGGCTGCTGACAGCTTCTGTGCACCATTTGCGGAACAGTCTAGCCATGACTTCCCCTCCAGGTCCAGCCTGGAGGCGCCAGGTGAGCGATTGCACGCTCCACCGGTGGTCAGCATGACGCGCACACACCGACAGGCACGGCCGGCAGCTCCCCAGAGAACGCGTGCACGTTCAGTGGTCACAGTTACCGACATGGGCGCACACCGGCGGCGGCCGCCGCCGCGGCGGCCTGGTTCTGCACGCAGCGGATGTGCAGCCACACCTGCGCGCGCGCGCGCCCACTCAGTCTCACCGGCGTGCGTGCGGCCACAGACTGCATGCCCAGGTGCCTGAGCTGGCGCATGCCGGGCATCCCGCGTCGCTCTGCGCGACAGGCGGCGGTCAGTGGCCAGGCGCATCGGCGGCACTGCCTGGTAGGCCCGCGATTGCATGGTGAGCGACGCGCACGGCATGCATCCGGACGGGGGGGAGTCGCGGGGCGTCACCGCTCCAAAGCTGCAGATGGTGATGGCCGCCACGCAGCAAAGGACCAGCGAGAGGCAGGACCGGCCGACGCAACTCGCCAGCACGTCCTGGCCGCCTGACGGCGCGGCACCGGGCGCCGGCGCCTGCCACGACCGCGCTACGCCCTGCCGGGCCTGTGCTGGGGGCTGCAGAGCGCGCTCGGGGGGCGCGGCTGGGGGCTGCGGAGCGCGCTCGGGGGCCGCGGCCTCGGCAGGTGCGGCCGCAGGCAGGAGGGCGATGGTGTTGTCCTGCGAAGACGCAGCGGCTGCCACGCTGCGGCCATGCGCAGGCCTGCAGGGCATGCCCATGCAGCGCCGGCTGGGCT
>JAABUO010010781.1_pt1 | contig 10085 bp, 17 predicted proteins | sample 5559291 | NCBI WGS metagenome assembly JAABUO01 (sample SAMN10711878, study PRJNA513372) | rock metagenome | isolation source: Antarctica rocks | place: Antarctica: Victoria Land, Finger Mt sud
AAAAAGAAATCCAGGAGGTTGAATGGGCCAGACTGACCTTGCAGGATGTCCAGGGCGGCAGCTCTAGCTTTGTTGGAAGCTGCGCGCTTCCTGGCAGGAGCGGTGTTGCCATCTTTGCCTGCCTCTTCTTCTTCGTCTGATGCAGAGGTGCTGGCGTCTGAGTCTGACCCTTCGCTGCCACTCTTGTCATCCATGCGATCAACCTAAAGTTCACATGCCACAAGTCACACACACACAATCCACAAGCCAGCCCACAAGCTATGCCCACGCAGGAAACAGAACAAAAGCTGCGCCCCTTAACGTGTGACAGCTCAGGAGGCAGACTTGACTTCCTGGCTTAGCTCTGTCTTGCACGTGAGCTCCTTACCCAGCCTGAAGCTTCAGCCACAGCAGCCCTGGTATCTACGTTGTCAAACATGGCAGACATTTGCATACACTGCGACGGTCTACAGGCAAGACAGCCACAGATCTTGACTATTGCAGTCGGGTCAAAGACGCTGAACTTCAATCTGCTCTCAAAGCAAGTCTTGCATTGCACATGAGCTCTCCATCCACTGCAACGCTCTACAGGCAAGACAGTCACAGATCTTTTCTATTGCAGTCAGGTCAACGACACTGGACTACACTCTGCTCTCAAAGCTTGTCTTTACCTTGCGTCTGAGCTCCTCACCCAGCCTGAGTTGCTCAGCAACAGCCGCCTTTGTGCCTTCATCCATGACATCCATGCCTCTCTTGAGGGCCCGCCGAGCCCACTTGCTGCTGTTGCGATGCTTCAGGGTCAGTCGCTCCTTTGCACGTGCCAGCTCTGCGTCCTCTGCAGCTAGTTTGATAATGTCTTCATCTCCCGTTTCGCCTGCTTTGACAGCCTGCATGACAACATCACGATTGTGCTGAAGGTGATTTTGATGGGAAGGATATACTTTTGACAGCCTGCATGACAGCCAATCTGATGATGTCCTCATCTCCCGTTTCGCCTGCTTTGACAGCCTGAATGCAATCACCACGACTGTGCTGAGAAAGGTTGTCATGGGGACAATATACTTTGACAGCCTGCATGGCATCATCACGACTGTGCTGCAGACAACTTTGATGGGTAGGACATAATGTTGACTGCTTGTCCTCAGGGTCAGCCACTCTTGGTGAGCTCTGCATCTATGGTCAATGCTGTCACCAAGTCAGGATTTGTGACAATGCTGCCATAGAATCTTCAAGATGCTGCTTCAGTTTATAGTTGGAAACCCTTGCCTCCATCATGTGGCATGTTGCCCACTGTTAAAGCATATTCAATCATGCAGCTCTTAACTTGGCTGCCAATCACCCAAAGAAATTCACTGCCAGATTGATTGCCTGTCAGGAGTTTGCACAACACCAAGAACAGAGTTTGGGACAAGCTCAGAACCTGCTGCTTGTCCCAAGTTTGGGAGCAGCAGCAGCAGGTTTTGAGCGGCGAAAAGGCAACCCCTGGAAGGCAAGACTGCTGAGTACCTTCATCTTGGCCGCCTTCTTTGCGTGGCGGTGGAAGCCCTTGGACTTGATGGCCTTCAGGCGCTTGGCCTTCTGCTCATGGGCAAACAGCAGGCTGCGCATCTTGGCCAGTCGCTCCCTGCGCTCCTGTGCCTCTTCAACAGTCAATGCCTGCACAATACACTCACACTCATAATCACAGTCACAGTCACAGCCTGCATAACACAGTCCCAGTCCCAGTCCCAGTCCCGGTCACAATCACACACATAGTCACAGTCAAACTCACAGGCACCGTCAACACAGTCACAGTCGCCGTCACAGGGCAGCATGGACAACACAGGTGGTTCAGCAGTAAACGCACGCTCACACAGGTGTTACTGCAGACATTGATGTCATGCATTGCAGGACACATGTACACCAAAGAAACCAAACTGCACCACGGGTCTCAGGGTGTCTGGTGGAAAAACCCTACAAGCACCACAGGTTACAAGATGTACACCTGTGAAACCCCAAAAGCACCAGCTGTACATCATGATGCAGTATGCTTTTCAGGAATGGCAGCATTACTGCATAGATGCAGGCAGGCATCTGGAAGCTAAACATGTCGGAACCTTCAAGGCAAGAGCTTCCTCGGCTTCTTCCACAGCTTCACCCGTGTGCGCCCCAGCAGCACGCAGCAGCTCGGCAACTTCTTCTTCCATGTCATTGTCAGGCGAGAACTTGGCGGCCAATGCTGCAGTGGTGCTGCTGCGTACAACCTCATCACGACCAGATTTGAACTCCAAGGTGGGTGCTTCCCGGTTTGCCTGTACGTTGCATTGCCAGTGTCAGTCGCAGTTGCTTTGCAGCTATCACATAGGATACTGCGTCTTGACACTGATTATCTGTATCAATGTTCTTGAGGAGCAACAGAAGACTGCAAGACGCCAGCCTCTCTATTTGCCTGCAAGCCATGGATGAGTCAGCAAGCAAAGCAGCAAACAAGTAAGCTGGCATGCACTGACGGCACGTATCAACACACATTTCACAAGGACAGCATATCTACTTCTGAATCAGATACTACACGCACGGTTGCCTGTTCATGGGACAGCATATCTATTTCTGAATCAGATACTACACGCACGGTTGCCTGTTCATAAACTAACATGCAGGGCAGTTCAGGCAGACAGTGTCTGTGAAATTGGGCCCATCGCACGCTGCACAGTACAACCTGTGAGTTTGACCAGTGGCAAATTTGCAGCACGGCTTGGTAGCTTGTGGCCAGCATAGTTGGGCAAGAATTTGACCTCCTTGAACCTGTAGTTGGGTTTTATAGATTTGATGTGTTGCTGGCCAGAAACTTGAGACAGGCATCATGATGCTCATGAATACCACGCATGCGAGTGGAGCTGGCAGGTCTGCCTAGGTACAAACCGAAGGAATCACTAGGAACTGCTGTGACGCCTTATGACAAGCACATCTGCCTTTGACTAGTGACTGCCACTTGGCAATGTCCTCTCGAGTGGCTTTGCTGCCAGTGTTGCGCTTGACAATGAGCACAATGAGCACAATGAGCACAATGAGCACAATGAGCACAATGAGGACAATGAGCACACCAGGGGCCAGAAGTCAGGCTTTTACGTTATGCGTCCTTTCAGCTTGTAGACATTGCGTCCCTTCAGCTTGTAGACATTGTGTCCCTTCAGCTTGCAGACATTGCGTCCCTTCAGCTTGTAGACATTGCCCTTACCTTGACTAGTGGCTGCCACTTGGTGATGTCCTCTTTGGTGGTTTCATACCCAGCCTTGCGCTCTTGACGCTCTCGTATAGGGCCGGGCAGGGGGGCAGTCAGGGGCTCAGCCTGCTTGGCCATCTTCAGCAGAGCTTTTCTGGCAGGACCCAACTTGGATTTGGCATCCCCTAGGCCCTTCATCAAATCTGCTATGCTCAGCTCGCCCTGTCCTCCTGAAGTGACAGTTGAAAATGAACAGCATGCACAAAGTGTCACGCCTTGGTCACCCTTGTCTTGTATTCCTGAGGCATCAATACACAATCAAAGTTAAAAAGCATGCATTGAGTGTCACATCTTGGTCACCCTTGCTTTGCTCCAGAAACTTCAGTGCATTTAGACAAGCATGCACAGTGTATCACAACTTGGTCAAAACTTGCTTGAGAGATAGCGCCACCAGTCACGTTTGGCTGCTTGTCATGAAAACAGTGCAATGTTGAGGTGCTAGGCTACAAGCTTTGATCAAACCTCTGGCTGACAAGCGGCTGATCAGACAGCAGGGCTATGTAAGCCAAGATGAGGCTGTTCTCAGAGCGGTTTACCAGGAAACTTTGCCAGGAATAAGGGCATGAACATGTCAACTTAATCCAACAGCAGAAGCTGAATTTGGGACACAGCAAGTGGGCAGCATTGCAGGAAAGCCCCAGTGGCATTTTTCATAGAGAGAAAGACATGGTTTGTACAGGTACAAATTTGTGTTCATGTTGGGCATCTTGAGTTTCAACCTTGTACAGTGGTCAAATGTACAGTGCTTTCAGGCTGGAGCATGACAAGCTCCTCTTGCAATCCCACACACATGATAGGCTAGCCAAATGAGACTGTGTGATGCTTGCCTGCTGATGCTGATAGAGCAGCAAGTTGTATTGAGAGTCTGGGTAGGCTTCAGACTGTGTAGTTCCCCAGCTGCTGATGCTGATGTGGACGGCAAATTGTATTTAGAGTCTGAGTTGGCTTCAGACTGTGGAGTGCTCACCTGCTGATGCTGATGTGGACGGCAAGTTGTATTCAGAGTCTGGGTAGGCTTCAGACGCCACTACCACTCGTTTCCGTTTGCGGTCACCCACAGCGCCCCTGACCTCTGCCAACATGGCCTCATGCCGTGACTCATCTTCTTCATCCCCTGACTCTTCTGGTTCATCTTCCTCTTGACCACTGGAAACATTGCTGTCATTGTCTGAATCTGAAGGGATGCCACTGAGCACCTTGTCAGTGTTGCTGGGCAGGGGTCCAAGATGAGCTTGGGCATCAGCTGCAGATGCTGTTTTGCGTTTGGCTGACAGCTCCTGAAACTCCTGCAGGATGTGGTACATGTTGTAAAATAAACGTGTGCGCTTGAGTCTGTGCAAGGTAGTGAAGACATCGATGAACGATAGGAGAGATTCTTGCATCGCAAGGAAAAAAGACTCGATTTTGAATGTTCTGACAGTGCACCAGAACCAAAATTGCAAATTGGCTGAATGAAGCTGGCTGCTGATGAGCGTGTATGGCACCGTAAAAGTGGAAGAAGACATTGCAACAGATGTTACGACTTACATCCTCAGAAAAGTCATCTGGGTTGAGCTCTTCTTCTTCACTGTGCTCACTCTCGCTGTTTAGCAAATCTGCCTCGTCAACGTTTTCAGAAGATCCTGCTGCATCTGCAGGCACAACAACCAGCTGTTGACCACCTCACAGCACAACGTTTCAGGCACAAGATTCCTGCGCAAGCCCACCTGGTGCACCATCTTCTGCAAACCAGTCAGCAAACTGCTTCTTGTCCTCTTCTGTGAATGCAGCTTCCTCATCAATCTCCTCATCCTCAAAATCTGATGGAAGCTCATATTCATAGTTGTCAACTCGCTGCACAGAAAGACACACACTCTCATGGTAACAGCTTCTGGCCAACTTACAAACAGCTTTCGATGATAAGAAATGCAACATACGTCATAACGCTGCCCAGCCTTCAGCTCTTCCTCTGGGTCCTTCTCCTCGGCTTCATACACGTCGGAAGGTCTGGTTGCATTTTTGCTAGTCGGCTTTTGTTGCTTAGACCGCTTCTCCCTGCGCGGGTTTCGCTTTTTTTTGTTGCCGTTGCCTTTAGCATCGACGGGCCTAGCCATGATGCAGTGCACAACTCAAGATGGACCCTGATCAAAAGTACCACTGCACGGTCAGTGTCGCCTGAAGTCGCCTGAAGTCAAGTGCCGCCCTGAACCCTAGGGTTTGGCTTGCCAAGAATACGCGACATCTCGTTTCAGCAAACAGCAATCATGCACAAGGCACTTCTCATTGCGGTCGTTGCAATCGCCATCAGTGCTCAGTCCGCATGCGCTTCAAAAGATGTCACTAAACTACAAATAGGCGTCAAGGTCTGACTGCTTAAATGTGCTGATCACTCATCTGTCAGCATGCTAACGAAATCACCAGATTTTGCTTGCTACAGCATAAGCCAAGCACATGTGACACGAAGGCCAAAGCAGGCGACAAAGTGTCCGTGCATTACAGCGTAGGTGGCCGAGGCTCCTCGTGTCTTCGTATTTGCAAACCCAGTACCAAGCTTTCGACACACATAGCAAATTGGCCTGGAATGGTATGTAGGGTGCATTGACAGATGGCACAGTATTTGACAGCAGCTATACTAGGGGTGACCCAATTGCATTTACGCTGGGCAAGGGGCAAGTCATCAAGGGATGGGATCAGGGGATTGCAGGTTTGCTGTCCCTGCATCAGTCAACTTCAACAGCCATGAAAAGACTGTTAATGCTCAACGAGAGCATCCCCATGCAGGCATGTGTGTAGGAGAAAAGCGCAAGCTGCGTATTCCACCCCACTTAGGGTATGGAGACCATGGATCGCCACCCAAAATACCAGGTACAAATGATGGGAGGCAAAGGCAGTACTTTGCTCATCTGATAAGGTAACATTGGGCTGAATTGCCAGTGTGCAAACTTGCAGGCGGATCTACATTGGTGTTTGATACAGAGCTGGTCTCTATTGGTTGAGAGGGCTTGAGCTATGTGTACATGCAACAATGATATATGCAGCGCCGCTAATCAAGTCCAGGGATAGAAATTAGGAAATAGTATGCTGCCCAAGCAGAAGTACAGCAGGAAATAGGCCCATATCCACTTCCTATTGTGTAAAGAAGCAATGTACCAGTACAATGCTGGGCATGCTGACAGGAACCTGCACACAACATTAATTATTTGAGGGCAACTGGCATGCAAGCAGTTCATTACCAACCTTAGTTGCATGACACACCTTGTGGCCACTTGCACATTCATCACAAAACACGCGCATGCTGTCATAAGAGCCCATTGGTAGACGTATGGCGCCACTCTGTCGTTGCCAAAACCATGTTTGGCGCTGGCAAATCCATGCTTCTTGTTAGCTATTGCTTTTGCTGGCCATCTTTGCACGGCTGTCCGCAACTGCCTTGGCGCTGCTTGATATATCCCAAGCAACAGTGCTCTTGTCCAGTCTTGGGAGAAGTATGTCCAGCAACCAGCAAATGACAAGCACAGCACTGGCAGGGCCAGTACAAAGTTTGGAAGCTGCATGTACACAAACAGTGAAGTCAATGGATGCAGTGAGTGACATTACCACAACACAGGAAAGTCTCTGATAGCTAGAGCTGTAAAATGGTCTGTTGAAGTACCTGCTGTAGCTGGAAGTATCTGAACAGTCCAACACCCCAGTAGTGAGACTGAACAAAGCCGTATATATTGGGCAGCTTTGCTGAGCACCAGGGACGTTTTGTGATGCCACCAAGACAAAATGACCGCCACCCAGCATACTGAAACGCAAACACTGGCAGGCAGATCAGCATACATTGGAGAGCTGCCTGTGCAACCAGCATTGCACAATCAGCGCCCTGCAGTATCAGGATAGATTGTTGTTGCTGTCTTCTGCAGAAACTGATGTACCTTGAAATCAATTTACTCAGTGTCAACTTGCCTGAACTGGCTGTCCTTCATGCTGGTGGTATGACATGTTTGCTAGTCTGTGTAAAACAAACCAGCAGTGCAAAATCCCTGCATCAATACAGAGCTGCTGAGCATTTGCCATGACAATCTTATAAAGCTTTGACAAATTTGAGATATTCCCAGTCAGCACACATACCATTTGACCTTGCAGCAGATGCTGCGCAAAAGAATGCAGTAGCAAGCCATGGCCGCTGATTCAGGTGGAAAAGCCCAACGAAAGCAGTGCAAGCAAATAAGCTCTCTGTGTAAGCTACTGAATAGAAGATTGATGCTGGGTTCCAAATGTACAGGAGAGCTGCCAAATCTGCTAACCTTGCGTCCTTCAAAATGCTGATGCTCAGTCTGCAGAGGAATGGAGTCAATGGGATGCAAACTCAACATGAGCCTGACAGAGAACACCATGCATGCATGCTTTATATGTACCTACGGACCTTACTTATGCAAGTAAACTGCTGATGTCACGAAGGCTGCAAGGCTCAGACACGTAGCTGCTGATGCCAGGGCAGCATCAGGCAGCATTCCTTGCTTGATACCTTGCACTGCAACATGATGGTTATCAACAGGCAGTGGGTCTTTGTGTAGCAGCAGAGTGAAGTCAGCGTACCTGACTTCATTCCCACCTTCATCAGGCCTGCAGTGAAGCAAATGATGACACAATGACGACAGGGAGCAACAAGAAAAGCAAAACTAGCCTGACATCAAAGTGAGCATGTAGAGCAGAGTTGTTTTGGAGACGAAGCCAAGTGCCGCAAGCTCAACCTGGTAGGAGCGGAAAGAAGGCATAGTACTGCTCATATTCATAACCACAGAGGGCTATCCTGGTGAAGAACACTGAGTCCCAGACGGCTTTTGACTGGAACCATGAAGCTGCAAAACACCCTAAAGGCACTCAGTCGTGCAACTGTGCTTCCTTCTTTGCATATGAGTTGTAGCAAACCTGCCAAGGGAACAGCCACGGTGTCAGCAGAACCACAGTCCAGCCTCTGCAAACTGGCAGAGGTGTCGTAATCTGCCGCTGCTTTGTTGGCGATCTGGCTGATCGTAAACGATGCAAGCCTCGCTAGAAAGGCGATAATCGCAACACCCCATGACGTCTTTGTCGCTGACGCAACCGGACGAAGGTCAGCCATCATTGCTTTACGTCCTCTGCCATCCAAATGCATTCCAACACCTTTGTACCTGCAGTGCCTCCGTTGATGTTCATTGCTTGCTATGGGACGCAGGACGAAATTTTGAAATGCTCAGGTGTTTAGAATTCTACCTGATTGATCTGCATTCCACACTTTCCAGACTGACTAAGCGGGAACCCGGCGCCACCAGCTGCAGGATGTTGCAACATTCCGGTCACACCATCATTAGTGTACAGCGGAGACAGCTGATCTGCTTAGCTACATAGCTGAATCGTCAATTAAACTCTATCTCAGTCGCACCGAAGTTGCCATGGACCAAACCGACACAGAAGTCGAAGCGATTCGGCACTCAGACGCCAGCTGGCTGTTTGCTCGAGCTAAGTCAGAGTCGCAAGCAACCACACCGACCATGCTCAGCGGAGGCCGCAGCGTAGGGCCTCAAAAGGTGCGTCCACCTCAACCCTGCACCCTTGCAACTTTGCCAAGACAGTTCCTTGAGCTGGCAATGTTGCACAGCAGGAGAACTTGCCACCAGAGACCAGAACTCCAACCCCATTCAAGATGCAGCACAGCACACCTATTTCTGCTTCTGTTCAGAGTGTACAGGTTCAGAACACAGCTAGACGCCGTGCTGCAGCAGAGTGGATTGAAGAGCTGACTGGCATAGCCTTGCCAACCTCATCAGATCATGCATTCCGCGGCGCTCTCCGAGATGGCATCCTGCTCTGCAAGGTTCTGAACATTCTAAGACCGGGCATCATTCCACAGGTAGCGCAAGCCGCACGAGTTAGTGACTATGAGCTCATGCGTAAGTTCAAGTGCAAGTCTGAGAAGGTTTAGCGTCTCCAAATTTGCATCTGCTAGAACGTCGCCCCAGTCCTTATCGTTCTCAGCATCCTCTTCACAAATGCTATACCGGTACAAGCGAGCTGCCATTCTCAACACTGAATTCTGCTCTTCGTTTAGAGCAAAGCCTTCCAGTGCTGCTGCCATGATGATTGAGACCACAGTCTCTCTGACAAACAATTGCAGTTGTAACTATGTCTGTGGACGTTGATTGTACATGACAAATTGCTTGGCATCCTCAGGTTCAGGAAGAGCATGAGCTTGACCCTACATCAGGTCAGCCTACAGACGCTGGAAATGCTCAGAAGTTCATAGATGCTGTGCAAAGATTGCAGCTGCCATCAGCATCCCAATTTGCTCTGAAAGACCTCCAATCGACTGGTTGGGAGGACAGGGAGAGGATCACAGAATGTTTGCTAACCTTGAAACGCTACTACGAAGCTGAGCAGAGGTCAGGAGTAGCTGTTTCACCATTCACACCATTCCAGTCCCCAACAAAGCTTGCTCGGGATTCAAACCTGGGACCACAAGCAGACATGAGCAGGTTCAGTCCCCTTCAGCTAGGCTCATCCTTCACATCCAAGCATGCAGCGACACCAGACTTTGACCTGGTCACTCAGCAGTATATGTCAGGCGGCAGCAACCCCCTGAAGCAGGTTGCCAGCAAGGGCACTGCTGGTGTGACACGCCTCATGCAGCAGTGCACAGCAATGCTGCGAGATCGTATGTGGAGTGACGGGGGCAACAAGCTGTCACCAGCACGAGGAGCTTTGCCATACACTGACAACCCCATGGATGCAATGGGACCAGTGCTAGAGTCTGTCTTGGGGAGTTTGACACAGGTAATCAGTCGCTACGCAGTAGTGTACAACCCAAGGCCTTGCTGCATGATCACAGCAGCCTCGTTTGCAA
>JAABUO010010782.1_pt1 | contig 10085 bp, 9 predicted proteins | sample 5559291 | NCBI WGS metagenome assembly JAABUO01 (sample SAMN10711878, study PRJNA513372) | rock metagenome | isolation source: Antarctica rocks | place: Antarctica: Victoria Land, Finger Mt sud
TCCTCGCTGCACAAGACAGTCTGCTGCACCTCACCCCCTGTGACTGCCTCTGTGACAATGTGGTGAGCTGGGTGCCACTGCTCCAGGCTGTTCAGGTTGTCCTTGCTCAGTACATATGCCTTGAGGGTGAGCTGCAGCTTTGTTGGCACCTCACACAGCATGGCCACGCGCACCTGCACGACCACACCCTCCATGGGACAATCATCGAGTCAGCCCCAGACTGGGCAGACAGAGCTGCAATTACTAAACATACAGTGGTGATGCTAGCCGAGAGCCTGACTTGCACTGCCTCTCTGCCTGCTACAGGCATTGCACATTGGTGAGAAGAAGATGTCTTGAAATCAGCAATTCATGTCCTTCTTTTCACACGTAACTAGGGATTAGCAACAAGATCTGCAGATTGAGTTGAAGATGTGCTGTTCGCTGCCACAAGCTGTGCACTGTTCTGGCAAAATCACTTGTGTAAAGCAGATGTACAGCAGTGCATACAGAGCTGCATTTTGGGAAACATGCATCTAAGCCGCAGGACAATGGCAAGGCATTGGCATACCCGGAAAGGGGGACACAGCAGCTTCCCAGTGCACAGAGGTACACCAAACGTGGAGGGTGCTGCAACTAGCTGCATCAGCAGCTTGGCAGGGCCAGGCTCCCCAGGCTGGCCCCCAGAGGGCATGCTAGGGTGCGGCATGGTGCTTGCCCTGCCACCATTGTTTTGTGGCAACTGCAGACATGCATGCAAAATTCACACAAGTGGAAAAACAGCAAGGTGTCCACATGGCTCACACCAGTATTGGGAAATTGTGTATGAGCAAAGCAAAGTGCATGCTGTACAGGATGATAAAGGCAAGCTAGTACTTACAGCCTGCAAGCAGATGTGAAGCAGTCAGCAGAGGTATCCACACCACTTGGGCTCAGGTGCATGTGAGCAGCCAGGTGTGCACACTGGCATGTGCATAATTTGGCCTTGCTGCAACTGCATTTACTGATGTATAAGCCACAGCCATGCAGCAGGTTTGGACATGCTACAGTCCTGATCATACACATGCTGAGCCATACCTGTGCAAGTGATTGAGTCAAGCTCGGCACATTAGACCCTAAGGATGACTTTGGAGAAGCTACGCCAGCAGGCATTAGGCAATCTCGCAACCCAGGCAATTGGGCTGAAGCATTTGAGTGTGCTCTCCCTAGGAAGATCTGGGTTCCCAACGAGGTGGACAGGTCTCCACTATCTTCTCTATTGCTGGGATGGGAGGCTGAGCCATAGAAAGGGGCCCGGGGAGCACCTGAGGCATGTGCAAAGTCCTGATGAGGCAGGTGGCGAGGGCGCACAGCCCGAGCCATCTCTAAAGCTTGAAGCCACTGGGAGGGCTCTTGCTGCACCTGATGGGCCTGTGCTGATGCAGCTCCCAGAGGATGCATGTGGACATCATGGTCGGGCTCACAAGGGCTGATGTCAAGCTTTAAGGCTGCTTGACTACCTTGCTGGGCCCACCAGGCATCTGCATAGTCATTGCCCAAAGCAGGCACAGGGCTGCTGCCCCGGATGTCAGAGGCTAAAGTCGCCTGCTGGTGCTGCTGCTGCTGCTGCTGCTGGTGCTGCTGCTTATGTCCCTTATGCGGTGAGTTAAGCTGGCTCCAAGACAGGATGTGGGAAAGCTCAGCACTAGGAGAGGACAAAGGTGACAGCCCTAAGCTGCCATGTCCATTGCTTGCAGCATGTGGCTGCAGCAGCGTGTCAGCATCAGTCTGATCCCTGGGGTGAATCCAAGCTGTGGGCTGCTGCTGCTGCTGGTTGTCTTGGCGCTCAGCTGGCTCTGCATGATATGTTGCTGTCCTGTCAACATTGTTGACTTTAAGAAGTTCGGCGAGCTCCTGCTGTGCTGTCTTGTCCAATGCTTGGCTGTCCTGTAGGGTGGCTGCCCTGGACCATACATTCCCGACACAAGCAGGTGGTAAAGCATAACCTTCAAAGGTGTTGGCTGTGTGAGAGTGCAAGTGTTCCTGAAGCGAGCCCTTTGTACCTAGATGTGCAGGATGCTGTGTGCTCAACTGTGTGGTGTAGGTGGGCAGCTGCTGGACTTGCAAGTGACGCTGCCTATCCTGTTGCTGTTGTTGATCTTGCGCCTGTGCTGCAGCTAAATTGCTGAGAGCGGCTGACCATATGTTGGTAGGCTGGCTGATAGCTTGCCCAGCATAGCGACACCAAACTGTCTGCAGCAAATGAACGTCTGTCTCCTCTTCGCCCTGCAGCACACCCCAAGGCCAGTCATGCCTCATACACCTCACTGCAAGCCTGCCAAACTTGCTTGCTTCCTCTGAAAGGGTCACAGTGCTTGAGACGACCTGCTTGGGATGATTCTTTCGATCCAGAGGAGCTGTGAAACCCTTTGCTGCCAATCCTTCGAGCTCAGCTGTTATACTTGAAGGCACAGTGGTGGGGTCTGTGTTCCAGCTGCCAGAACTTGTCGCGAATGCAGATTCCCGACCTCTCTGCACATCCAGCAGCAGAACTCATACCACGCGCAATGAAGCGTCGCTATGTCTAGACTCCAAAGCCAAGTTTGGTCAGACCACGTTACTGTAAAAGATTAAGCTTGATCTGTGTCAGGCTCGCAATTCGCTTGTAAACAGCATCGCGTGCTGGCTCAAGAAGGCAATATGAGGCATGGCTGAATTCAAAATATAACGATGATTTTCACAACCTAACGTTGCTGGTGACTTGGTGTCCCATAGAGGAGCCATCAGCCTGTCGTAGGAGGCAGCACAGCACGACCAAGCAAGGGCAGCACGAGCAGTTTTGTGACTCGCACCGCTTGATCCTGGTTCGACAAGTTCATATGCAGAGCCCCCGGGTGCTGACAACGCTACCCCGCACGGCCTCCTGGATAACCACCTGGGGGTGCTGTTGTGGACAGGCTGCAGTCTTGCCGGGGACACCGAGCTGCATCTGTGACATTTCACATGACGAGCGCAGGACGAGTATCTATTCTTGAGCGCTCACACGGAAGCCATTTGATGGAACGTACGATATGGGAAGGCGTGTGTGTGTGCGAGGAGGGGAGTGCCATTGGCCATTCGTCGCGAATGATGTGTCACAGCCGTACACGCAATGACCCATTAGCAACCAAGCTTCTATGCCAGCGCATTTGTCGTAAAGGTCATTGTGCAATATCGATGTGTAATAGTCGTGGGGACTTGGCCAAGGCACATGGTGGACTAGGCGGTGGTATCACGGCGGTCATCCGAATCACCTACAGGGACAGGCAGGTCCATTGTTTTGGACCTATCTTGCAGATTACCAGTGGGCAACCGGTGATGACATGATGGCGATCAGAATGCATTGGCCTGCTGGCATGGAAAGAATATTGACTGCAGGACTGTACCCAGCAATCTCACATTACAATCGTGACAAAGCTTGTCATTGAGTCCAGCCAGTGGTGGCACCTAACTTAATTGATGCACGCTGCTGCATTGCATACAGATTTACTGACAACCATCCCAGTGTATTTGTGCTGTTTCAGTCACACTTCACATATGCATGGTGCAGCTTGCCCAAATACACTTCATCGCACACAGAGTGACTTGTCTCCAAAAAAACAGCGAGTTTTGCCTCCAAGATGTTGATATGGTATACTGATCTCAACTGTGTAGCCATGCATGCTGCAGAGCCTCATCGGCTGTATCTTTGCTCTTCAGCTATTGAGGAAGACCAAATGGATCTGATGGAACAGCTTCTTGTAATTCGGGAATTCAGTCAACATAACACCAACATTGTACACATTTGACTAAGAAGTGAAGCAACCGACGTCCAGCACTGAAGGATCTGCAACACACACAACATGTCAAATGAAGCAGACAGCTGCACAGAAAGCTGCACAGAAAGCTGCACAGAAAGCTGCACAGAAAGCTGCACATCCAGTCTGCACAATAAAATCCCAACTTGCACACAAACAGGCCGCATGACGTCATGCGTAGCCGCACCATTGACGTACAAGATCGTTCTAGAAGACACCAGGCAAGCTTTCAAAGGCTTGCTGCACTACATCTGGATCTGTTGTCAAAGCCAAGAAAATCAGGAGACGTGTGTCTCATTTTCAAGGGCAGGCTGGCTGCCATCTCCAAGTCAAACACAAGGGGACCTTCTGTGTCCCAGAGAACATTTGGACACCTGGTGTACTAGCTGCCTAGCATGACAGGCTGAAGCAGCCTGCAGGCAAGCCCGAATGACCTGCCACTCCAAAACGGCAGAGCTGCACTAGATGTGCCCCAACATACTCCCTGGCAACAAGTGTTTGAGGCATGCTGACATGTTCATTGCCGACTCAATTCATTGCATGATTGACCAACCTGGTTGCTGTTGGTGGTCCCAGATCCAAAGGCTGTAGAGTGGGCGCGGCCAACACGCCATTTAGAGCTAATCTAGGCAATATTTGCTGCCATTGTCACCCCTACTCTTGCTCGCAGGGTCATGTTATGAAGGTTTCTCCCTGACTTTGCCAGTGCTTACCATCAAAGAATATTTATTTGCAAATGCATAGGCATCAGCAAATCCTCTGTGATCATGATCCTTTCAGCGCAATAGTTACCCTTCAAGCAGAGGAAGTGATAAGCCAGCATATGTGATGAAGACATTTTTTACAGAGCAAGCTGGAAGCAAGTGATATGCTTGCATGTTGATGAGGGTGAAAACATACCGCACTGGGACTGTGTTTGGATCCTGCTGTAGCAGACACTCCCTTCTTTTTGTCATAGTCTAAAACAAGGTGCCGGTCTGGAAGCATTGCTCAGAAGAATTTTCCAGGTCTCAATGACAAAGCTCAGCATCATCCACCTGGTCACCTGTTCCTTTTGCCCTGTGCATCTTCAGGTTGGTTCCTGCAGATCAGCTGGCATTGCTGCGTTGATACCACAGCACTGCAAGATGCTCAGCAAGGAGTCATGTAAGTTTGTACCTCAACATAGGCAGAAGTCAGGAGCGTGTGGTTGACATGCAAACATTGCAATGGTCTTGTGAGCAGCAAGGAGTTGAGGCTTGCCTGTGGCATTGACGCAGCCCACCGTCGACAATTCTGAAGCTGCAAAAACCAGGCAACTTCCCACAGGTACCAACAACAAGCTCCCTTGTCAGGTTTGACACTACTGCAAGCTTGCCATGAGGTACCAGCAAGCATCCCTGCTTGAGAAGTTGATTCACGACATGTACATCTTCAGGGGGGTGCTCAGCTTTGCCAGCAGCTCTTCAGACTGCGCAACAGACACATCAGGCGCAGACCTTGAAAAGAAAAGGGGTTGAGTTGTAGCACAACACTCCACGATGTGCCAAACCATGGGCCCTCAACTTACTCATATGTTCTGATCAGAAGGCTAAGAGGCTGCACCAAATTCCTTGGATGCTGTGTTAACATGCAGGCAGCTGGGTGTGCACAGCAGTAATTAGCAATGCTTAGCCAAAGATGAGGCTGAGGAGCTGCATTGAACATGCTGTAAAGCTTTGTGAAAACTAGGCATGCCGGCAAGCTGGCGATGCACAGAAGTCAACAGCAAACAAAGCTGGGAGGCAGCACTGCTTTTGCTCAGATGCTCAATGTGCCACCTTAGTATGCACTAGACTCAACAGCGCTAGCAAAGCCTGAAATCACAGACACGGCTGGGAGGCTGCATTGACTCTCTTGTACTAAACTTACAGTGGAGTATGTAACAAACACAGCAACAAACCCGCAAGCCCTAGGCAAGGCTGAGACTCTGCATTTACTGAGATCAGATATTGTGTGAACACTTTGTAGCTGCAAAGGTCGCTTGAGAGGCTGAAGCAACCTTGTCCGGATTTTTCCTGCAGGTGCAGAGTATGCTGGGTATGCACTGCAGTCAGACCTGACCAATAGTAATACCACGCACGACATTGCTTGACGTCAGTTAAAACAGATTTCACCTTAGGGTTTGAACCTGACCATGAACGCTGATTTCAAGGACTCCCACGTACTTTCAGCTGTGCACTTTGAGCTGTGCTTGGTGACTTTCTGGAACTGCACCTTGGCAAGAGCACCCACCGTCCCTCCAACTTGCTCATCAAGTGAGCAGCCAAGGCTCAAAGCATCTGCCACAAACTGTCTGCGGTCCGATTGAACTTTCAGACTGTACTGTTACCATGACACCCACAAATCTCAAAAACCAAAAAGTAGGACAATCCCAGACTGAAAAGGTAAATTGATTGATTGATCGATGAGTTGTTTCATTCATCATCATTCATTCATTCATTCATTCATTCATTCATTCATTCATTCATTCATTCATTCATTCATTCATTCATTCATTCACCCATTCATCCATTCATCCATTCATCCATTCATCCATTCATTCATTCATCCATCCACCCATTCATCCATTCATCCATTCATCCATCCATCCATCCATTCATCCATCCATCCATTCATCCATTCATTCATCCATCCATCCATTCATCCATGCATCCATCCATCCATCCATCCATCCATCCATCCATCCATCCATCCTCATTCATTCATGCATCCATGCATCCATTCATCCATCCATCCATCCATTCATTCATGCATCCATTCATTCATTCATTCATTCATTCATTCATTCATTCATCTTCATTCATCCATTCATCTTCATTCATTCATTCATCTTCATTCATTCATTCATTCATTCATTCATTCATTCATTCATTCATTCATTCATTCATTCATTAGATTTTAAGGTCGTTGGGGCCAACCATGACCATTGGACCATTGGACCATTGACATCTGCTAATATGACCTTTGTCTTCTTCAACACTCATATAAATCGCTCTCTCTGCGCGATGGACTCAGCATCGCAACCCCTCTCTGTTGCGTTCAACCATGAGTTGCGGGCTCACAGAGCGCGCACCATCGGCATATATTAAATGCAGAACGCCACGAGGTTGAGGTCGTCAGGTCATGACGATGGCTGAGGAAAATTACAAGCCGGTCCGACTTGCCTTGATCGGCGCGGGACTTTTCACAAAGGATGCTTACATTCCCTTGTGCAGGCGAGCGTGCACGCAGAACCTTGCGGAGTAACTTCCATCCACCCGAGTCATACTCAAGCCTGTTGCTTCTGGAACTGCAGACGGCATGCAAGTACAGTGCAGGTCTGCGCAGTCTGGAGCCGATCCGCGAAGGCAACGGATCTTTTGCTACCGCTGATTCAAGAGTAAGTCATTGGCGATCCCTGTTGTTGCATCCCTGCCCTGCGGTTTGGCGTTCCAGACCGTCAGATCAGTGCAGGAAGTTGACCCGTCGAGTCCCAGCCACGCTTATGCTTTGCAGATTTGCTCCCAACGCCAAAGGATACCATGGAGATGACCAGCTTGACAACCTGCTTCGAGATCCCAACGTTGATGCGGTCGCTGTTGTTCTTCCTGTTCAAGTCATGCTGCAGGTGGGTGTTTGCTGCCAGGCTCGTCGCCATTGTTTTGTTGTAGACAGGTCTCATACATCAGCTGCCTGCCGTAGGTGGCACAAAAATGTTTGAAAGCTGGCAAGCATGTCTTGCAAGAAAAGCCTGTGGCCCAGTCTGTTGAGGTAGTAAATCTTGCTATCAAGGAATTTCACCAGCTTTCGCAGCAGCCTGTTTGGGCTTTAGCAGAAAACTACAGGTATGCTCAATGCAGTGAGACTGTTTTCATGCTATATTTGTACCTGTCACCTACAGCAGCCTTTATACAATTCTTGTTGAACCCTGTGATGGTGTGACACAGGTCAGAACAGGGGTTTCGGAAGGCATGTCAAATAATCCATGACCTTGGAACCATCATCAAGGTGAAGCTTTTTGACACATCTGCATCAGCAGCAAGCAGCATGTCTGTTGGCCAGCCTTCTGTCTTGTATGTACAACCAGCACGTCAACAGAGACCTGCGTAGATGCAATATCAGGCAATGTTGCATTGACTGAGGCATATAATGCTGCATCTCAAATTGTGACTGCAAAGCATTGCCCCAAACCAGACGTTGTCAACATTGTGCATTGCTTGTGTAGCAAGAGTCGTCTTGTATGCTTGCTGTTGCGCCCGTCAGATGTGCTGGCTGGGGCTGAACATGGCTTGCTGCTGTTGCAGCTAGATTTAGTGGCTGACATGCCCATGAACAGCAGCAACAAGTACTTTGGAAGCCAGTGGCGCAGGTGACCCCATCCTTATCACGCAATCCTCTTAGACATTACTAAAGTAATGCCTTTGTTGCCTTGCACTTTGACCAGCACTGTGTGCCGGCCTGTACCTTGAGTACAACTCTCACTCCATGGATGGCTTGAAGCTGCTCTGAGCCAAAGTCTGCTTTGTATGCTTGATACAACAGCAATCTCAACAATGCATATGTGACATGTTTGTGAGCTGGTGCATCAATAACTGCCTGGCTGATCATCAGCCAGCTTACACACTCCCACAGTGATGCACTTGCAAAAACCTCTCGCTGGATGACATTCAAATGCAGTGTGAGGCATACCTGACACCTATCTGGCACAACCCACAATTTATGAACCAGTAAAGATGCAATGCTGCACGTTATCGCGGCAATCACACCTGAGCAAAGTGGCTGTAGCGGGGCCTGCTGGTGATGGTGTCCTGCTGCTGTTGCAGGGATGCAGAAGGCTGCCCCGGAGGGTTCATCATGGACTCTTGCGTGCACCACATTGCTGCTCTGCGCGCCCTTGGGACTGCAGCAGGTAGACATCATCTGCCATGTTAATGATAGGCCTTGTGTCACTTCCTGTGTACAGGTTCCTGAAAGCACAGCCACCATCTCAGCTGAACACCATGACTATGTGTTGCCTTGTCAGAGCCCATAATTGCAATCATGCTAGCTACTTGCAAAACAGGCCACCACTCAAGTTGCAAGATGCTAGATAAAAAAGTTGTACCCACAAACATGACATGCCCCCTGTCCCACACCCGTCCATGCATGCTTTGTCCACTGGCTCCTTTGGGAATTATGCCAGGGAAATATGGTCTGCACCTGTCTGGTGCAAGTATATATGGTAGCAGCAGCAGCAAAAAGTGTCAGGAGCAACACATGATCTCTTTGGCTTTCAGCATGTTGCCTCTAGCACAATAATGAGCATCTGAGGTGCAGAGCCTTTATTACAGGGCTTGGGCAAGTCACTGAGGCATCAGCAACTGCACTCAGCCTGAGTGAGGAGCTACCACCACCAGACACCCTTGTGGGCGCTGTCAAGTTTGCTTCTGGCACACCAGCCAGTGTCAGTATCACCTTTGCTGGCTCAGTGCTGCGCTTCTCCCTGTCTGTCACCGGCACCAAGGGCTCTCTGGAGGCGAGCCTCTCTCAACTGTCACTCCTGTAACAACACAACTGTTGTGCCTGATGACCGTTTTCAGTAGGAATGGATCTGCATTTGCTTGCGGCTAGTCCTAGCCTGCGCCCCATTCTGCAACTGAGGTCTTTTGCATGTCTTGTCATGGCAGCTTATGTCAAGCAATGACCATAGGTGACTGTCAAATTCTGGCAGCACGGCTGTTGTCCTGTAACTGCAAGGTAAGCATTGCCTGATGCGCTTATGTCTGCAGGTCTTGAGAGGTGGTTGGGAAGGCGACAAACCTGGCTACAAGCTGTCCTACCAGACAGCAACCAGCAATGGGTCCAAGGTGGAGCATGTTCCCTTCAGTGGGCTAGACGATGAGCTGACAGCCTTCATCCATCAGGTACCTTGGATTTTACTGCTGTTTTACCTCTAATGGTTCCATGCTGAGTTAAAAGATGCAGAATGCTAGCAGATTCATGGCACTTTTCATGATCAGCAGGACATGGTCGGATCAGCGAGCAGCACTGACAGTTCTTTCCACATTGTATGTGGCAATCATGTTTTTTGCCCATCAGCTCAGCATGATGTTGCTCAAAGCAGTGTTGTCTTACAGCAAATAGAACAATGCTGTGGTCTCAAACCCGACTACTATGCAGCATCGTTTCCCCCTAGCTATGATGAGCAGACGCTGCTTGTGCAGGTCAGCCAGAGCAAAGGCAATACTGCAGCACCTGCAGATGCTGCATATGCAGACGCAGTCTACCGCACTTCAGTTGAAGAGGGAGCTC
>JAABUO010010786.1_pt1 | contig 10083 bp, 10 predicted proteins | sample 5559291 | NCBI WGS metagenome assembly JAABUO01 (sample SAMN10711878, study PRJNA513372) | rock metagenome | isolation source: Antarctica rocks | place: Antarctica: Victoria Land, Finger Mt sud
TCTCTTAAACGCAGCCTATACATCATCCTCATCCGACGTAACCATGCCTACGACATCAGATCATGCCCCGCAATCGACTTCCAACAACAGCAACCGAGAAGGCACCAGCAGCATCTTTAACTACTACTTTCTCCTCCTCGCCCTCTTCGTCATCATAGTTGCGTTGGTATGGCTGTCTTTGGTTCGCCGGAACAGACAAAAGTTGGCATTATCTCGGCATAACGGGCAGTCTGCCTTGGCAAGAGACCTCGAGGGTATGCCAGGCGGCAGACGCTGGCGATCTGGGAGGTGGAGGTTCCCACGACCGGAAGAAGGACTTGATGAGAGGGGGCAAGCACCGCCGCCGTATATGCCTGCACCACCTGACGCTACGGTCCACCCTGCTGCTACTCATAATGGACAAGGGGCAGGGCAGGCAATACCGTTACAAGATCTTTCAGGTCATGAACAAAAGCCACCGGACTACGATGAGCATTTGATGCCGACATGTAATACTGCTGAGACTGGTCCTTCAACACAGCCTCCACCGGCGCCGAATAACTGGTACAGACATTGGTACAGGAATAGGCCAGCAAGGAACGGGGCGAAACGGGACATTCAATGATTTGAGGTCTTGAAACCATAAAGATGCTGGGGATGCCAAATAAGGAGCATGGTGCCCTGGCGTGATGATTTCAAGCAGATATGGATCAGATTATGGCTTGGCCTGGCTTGGCTTGTCTTCCTCAAGCTTTTACAGGTTAACTCGGCTGGGCCGACCGTGGCGCTGGTGATTCTCTTTCGGAAGTGATGGAAACAGCATAGCGAGGTACTACGGGGCTTTACAAGCAATTGAGGACGGCGTTTGGTTAGTGCAAGGGGGGTCAATGGAGATTTGCAAATAGGGGACGTGGTCTGACATCAAAGCATAGCAAGATCGAAAGCCAAGTTTGTGCATCTTTCTGGTCGCGATATGCCCCAATCTTACATACCGCTCGGGCTAAGATGACATGGCAAGAATTCGTAGCAGCTCTCATTGCAGCTCTCATTGCAGCCTCTTTTCGTTCAGCATCCTGTTGTCATCTTCTCATTTCCAAACTATCTCCAAAATTTCGTACGGTATGACATAATCTATCCTCTTCTCAGCCTTCTTTGAAGGCTTTGCGGAATCTCCCCCCAAACTCCTTGGCCGCTTCATCTCCCAATCCTCCCGATATCGCATTCAGTTCATCATTCGATAGCACTGGGTTCTTCCTCAATTGATCCTTTCTACAATTCGAACCGCCCTCGTTAGCTTCATCCTCACACATTCTCATAAACTTCTCCTTCTCTCATCCATCTTCTTCCCACACCCCCTCACCAGCACACCCACACCTCATCACAACCAAATAAAAACCCCGACTCACAAAAACCCCCTCGCCTTCTCCTCCCCGACATGCTCCAGCGCCTTTTCCTCCGCTTTCGCCTTCGCTTTGAAAAACCTTTCAAACACCCATTGCGCCATGTCGTCTCCAGCTCCCGAGAAAAAAATCCCTGCGCCGATGGACATGACAGTTGTGAAGATAATGACGCCGATGAGGTAGGGGCCTAGGCCGTCGGAGTCGGCATCAGTGAAGTCAGACATGTTGAGGGGGGGAGGTGTCGTGTGTGAGGGTTTGGGTGGTGATGGACAATGTTTTGAGTGTGGAGAGAGGTCGATGAGGCTCTGAGGTCAAATGGGAATGCTAATATGGAGAGCGTCGCACATGGGAAGATAAGACGGAGTGGCTGAACCTGTATAATTGTTGCCGCCAATAATGACGCTGGTGGTGAAGAGATATGACCCCTGCTAGATCATCTATCTTAGCGTTGCAGACTCTTCGGCTTCTTCCGAGAGCTAATGGGCCGAGGTACGAATGGACGGGAACAACCACCTTTCGGAAGGTTCGCTGTTTCGTCTCCTCTACTTATTCCAGGCTTCTCTATCTCTCTGTTTCTCACTGGCCTCCAGCAATACTCTCCAAAGTTCAGGTTTCCATTGTCCAACATGGCTCAATCCACCACCTCGACTTACAAATACTTCAACCTTACATATCCCGAACTCTTCGTCGCCCATGTCGAAATCAACCGCCCAGATAAGCTAAATGCCTTCATAGAGCCGTAAGACTCTTTTTCATTAACCCCTACATACCCAGCTAACCCTCGTCTGCTCCAAGCATGTGGCTCGAACTCCGCACCATCTTCTCCCACCTCTCCCATGACCCTTCAACCCGCACAATCCTCTTATCCGGCGCCGGTCCTCGAGGCTTCACAGCAGGGATAGATATCCGTTCTCAGTCTACACCTCTAACACGAGAGTCCCAAAATGCTTCCACTTCTTCCACACCCCCTGACAGTGCCTGCGCGGCCACACGCATACGGAGGCATGTCACCGAGTTCCAAGCATGCATTTCATCAATTGAGGAATGCGAGAAACCAGTCGTGGCAGTTATTCACGGCTTTTGCTTCGGACTAGGAATCGACATAGCATGCTGTGCTGATATACGGATCTGCGCAGCGGATACCCAATTCTCCGTCAAAGAGGTAGACGTTGGGATCGCCGCTGATATTGGGACTCTGACGCGACTGCCCAAGATTGTGGGAAATGGGAGCTGGGTTAAGGATGTTTGTTTGAGCGCACGAGTGTTTGGAGCTAATGAGGCGGCGAAGGTGGGCTTTGTGAGTGGAATCTGTGCGGGAAAAGATGAGGTGGTGAAAGAGGGGATTAGATGGGGAAAGATGGTCGCGGAGAAGAGTCCCGTCGCTGTTCAGAGTACTAAGGAGTTGCTGAATTGGAGTAAGGATAGGAGTGTGCAGGATGGTGAGTTTCCTTATCCAGTCCAGTGGAAAAGAGAAGGAAGACTGCTATGGGAACTGACTGATTGTTCTTATGTCCAGGCTTACGTTATACCACTGTTTGGAATAGTGCAGCGATACAAACGTCTGATCTGGCAACGGCGATAACCGCCGGGATCCAGAAGACGACTCCACGGTTCGCGAAGCTATGACTAGATACTTCTGGTAGCATATCTTCGACAAACGGATTGTTCTAGCCGACTGGAATGCTATTGAACTTCTCCATTTGCTGATGTGGCTGCGCGGAATGTTCGATCACATGTCTTGCATTCCCTCTAGTGGCTTTCAAGATTAACCGTTATTCCGCTTGCATTTGTTCACCTCAGCCAATGAGAGGCAGCATGGTAGGGCTCAATCAACCAATTTCACATGGCTAAGCGGGCGCCGTGGAATGCAAATCAAATAGCCTGGGGAGGTTGGACTTTCCCTAGATAAACAGCGCACTTCCTATGTTTGTTTTCTTTTTCGGTTATCGAACATCTATGATTCGCAATCATCTTCATTACCACTTCATTGACAGTCTTGCTCGTTCGTCCGACCCAGCCAATTTACTCTCAAGAACTCGATACGAGTATCCCTGGAGGAGGTCAAATTTGACGCATGCGGACGTATACCATGTTGTCATTCAACCATGCTGATTTTTCCTATCAATCTGATAACAAAGGATTCGAATACGAGGCGCAAATTGTCGAGAACCCTTTGGAAGATTTCTTTAACCAATTCACCAACCACGAGTCTGCAGATCTGGGCAACAATGCCAGTGAGGCAAGCCCTTTTGGGTCCATCGACTTTCGGACAGAAAGCTACAACAATGCGTTCTCCGACATCTCATTTACAAATGCCGAGTGTGCACAGCATCGTTCACAAGCTAGTCGCCAGCTCCCTCAGACGAGCGAGAGATCCCAGCCGCAGAGCTACAGAAAGGCAGCACGTACTGAAAAACCTAAGCCGGTAATTTCGGGACTTGAGCTCCTCAAACTTGAAGGTAAACTACTACCCGCTTCCAAGGGACATATACCGCCTCTGTCGGCTCCTGCAGCAACGCTGGCAATTCCTCTACGGAGAAAGCCTAGATTCAGCGCCACCCCCCCTGAAACCCTGCGTGATCGGAATCACAGAGTTTCGAAAAGCCCTGGCAACTTGGGGGTTGACCCGTCAAAGATGATGCCCCCCTCATACTATTATGGACAGGAGATGCCATCATATGCTGAATGGACTCAACGCTTCGGGGATATCAATCTTCAAAGTCCGGGGGCTCCCCCTTCAACGTTGCATCAGCTGCCAGAGAGTGGCTACCCGGATGTGATGACCACGCAAACTCAGAGCCTAGCCCCCAGCTTCTCGGGCGAAACTCTGGCGCAGAATGGGACTAGCTATATGCAAAATGGTACATTTGAAGAGCCAGGGCTCGGGCAGCATTTTGGCACCACGCAAATGGCAGGCTTTAGCCCTGTGCCGTCACCAGTTGCCTTCCAGCGTCCAGAAATGAGGCCAAGGCATCATTCTAGGACGACATCCCATCACGCACCCCATCAAGGCCACCCTAAAGACCTGAGAAGAGAAAAAGCGAAATCTCAGTCGGCACTGCCTCAAGTCCGACCGACATCTTCATGGACACAGGTGGAAACCATCCCGGAAAACTTTGATTACACTGTATCTCCCGGTCAGATTCAACCGACCTGGTTCCAAACCCTACCGGACTCCTTCAGACCCTACGACGACACCTCCATCGCCGCACAATCCGCACCCACGCTTGCACCTGCGAACCGAGATTTCTCGCAAGACCTGTTGATGCAAGGTGAACAATACGGGCACTTCATCACCGAAGACCCATCAGACCATTATCTCGTCTCGCCAAACGCAACAGGCTTCGACGTGCACTCTCCTATCTTATCCCCCGGTCTCAACCAAGTCCGCCCTCAAACCCCATCTTCCCCCTCATCCTCGCGTTCGCCATCGCCAGTCACCCCCTCACGAACCCGCCGTCGCTCGAAGCACAGACGAAGGAAATCCTCAGTAGGCACGCTCAAATCAGCAAAATCAGCCAACAACGGCTTCGTCAACTACACGCCCCGAGACCGCGAAAAGATTGTCAACAGCGTGGCACCGAGTGGGAGCTCGAAGACGAAAGCACGGAGAGAGCAGGAGGCGAATGAGAAGAGGAGGAAGATGAGCCTGGCGGCGGAGAAAGTGGTGCAGGAGGCCGGAGGGGATATCGAGAAGTTGAGGGCTGCGGGGCTTTTTGAGTTGAGGGATGGTTGAGGGGGGGGGTGTTGTATATGTCTGACACAGATGGGAAGTTTAGTATACAGCTGGATTGAGCTTTGGGAAGTTTCAAGCTATTGTGCTTTTGACCACATATATCTTTGGAACTTCTCACTAACCAAACCAGCGTTGATCTTACCAATCGACTAGTGCAAAGCAGGGTTAGGGTGATCATGTGCATTTCAGGGGCCGTGCCAAGCTTTCCTTAGCTTACTATAATTACTTGTATAACCGTTTCGTGTCAACGAACTAACGAATTAACGAATTAGACTCTGCCGCGCTATGACGCCCGGTAGAGCCCGCGTTACCCGAGAGGCCGAAATTATTCATGTACAAGAGTGAATCTGTCGAGTTGTAAATTGCGTGTCGGGGATAAATTATCGGTTTATCATATTCACTTTATCAGGTGATGATGATTGCACATTCATGCACAATATTCACTAGTTATGCATCGTCCCCGGATCCATTGGTGCTGCTTGCCTCGGCGGAAGCATCCACCGGCAGTGGAACCCCCTTCGTCATAATTTATACACAGTAACACACCACTTCACCCCCCGCCAGCGACATCGACGATCTACTACTATCTTCTCGCTGCGTTTTAACACCTCCCTATGTCCTTTCCTGTTTTGCGCCTTCATGCACAGGTTTTTTACCCTGCAGTCGACTGGCTGTGCAACAAAGTGATAGTAAACAATTACGCTCGGCTTTGCTCAACTCGCCACAGCTTTTGTGGTTGATCCTACGGCTATCAACCCTACAACAGACTTGAAGGGAGCCGAGCGCTCTAACTTCTAATCATGGAGAGAAACTCTGAAGAAGGGGGCACCAACATATTGCCAATTCCACCTCCCCTAGAATTCCCTTTCCCAGCCAAAAGCAACAGCGTCTCCTCTGCTGGCGCCCCTTCAATCCCTACTACCAACGATGCCGCGATTGCCAACGGAAACCCCACAACCACCAATTCATCGACCGCTTGGGCAAATGGCTTGACTAAAGAAGAGCTTGGAGACCTTTCATCAAGGCCGCGGCCGGCATTGGCAAATAAAAAATTCGTGACAGAAAAACCTGCACTAGCGCACAGGGGCTCTCGTCTGGGTATGAGAAGGGGAAAGACGGGGAATGTGCGCACCGCTCTACAAAACGCGGCTTGGCGATCAGACGACTCTTCGTCGAGTTCATCTTCGTCGTCTGAAGACGAGGATAGGACGAAGACGCACCCTGCGAATGCCGAGAGAAGATCGACGAGGAATAGAGCTGCAAGCGATGCCAAAGCTGGATCTCGTGCGAAGAGACGGAGGAATAGTGACGAGCAGTATTCCAGATTTAAGGTTGGAAATGAAAATTTCAAGACCAAAGGCAGGGTGTCCAAAAAAGATGGCCGCTTAAATATTAGTGTCCACGAGATGGCAAATCGAGGGTATCTTGCAAAAGCACTCGGGGCTACAATAAAAAACCACTTTTATCCTGGGGCAGAGCACGACAATGAGGAAGAACAGCCGCTCTCACCGCTTCGTGGAGAAGACGCGACTGCTCGACCAGCCTTTGCAACAAGACTATCGGCACTATCCGCCGCAACGTCCATCGAGGCAGCGCCGATACCGGAATTGAATATCGTCATCATGGTAATCGGAAGTCGTGGAGATATCCAACCTTTCTTGAAGATCGGGAAAGTTCTCCAGGAAGAGCATGGGCATCGAGTCAGGATAGCATCACATCCTGCGTTCAAGGACTTTGTCGAGCAAGATTCTGGCCTTGAATTCTTTTCTGTTGGAGGCGACCCCTCGGAACTGATGGCGTTCATGGTTAAGAATCCCGGTCTCGTACCCTCAGTAGCTACGGTTCGAGCCGGAGAAATAGGCCGAAGACGGGATGCCTTTGTCGAGATGTTCCAAGGATTCTGGAGAGCTTGTATCAATGCCATTGACGACGAGTGTGACGCGGTAAATCTACGCATGATGGAGAAAAACCGTCCGTTCGTGGCAGACGCCATAATTGCGAATCCCTCTTGTCTTGCTCATGTTCATTGCGCCGAACGTCTGGGGATACCTCTACATTTGATGTTTACTTTTCCATATACCCCTACACAGCAATTTCCGCATCCGTTGGCGAACATTAAGAGTGGCAATGTTGATACCAATTATGTTAATTTCATGTCATATCCACTGGTTGAGATGATGTAAGTCGGTCCAGGTATTTGGTGAGGATAACACTGACACTGATTAGGATATGGCAAGGCCTAGGGGACTTGGTGAACCATTTCCGAGTCAAAACCCTAGGGCTAGAGCCCGTGTCCACACTCTGGGCACCTGGTCAGCTTTTCCGCCTCAAGGTGCCCTATTCGTATCTATGGTCCCCTGGATTGATCCCAAAGCCGGCAGATTGGGGTCCCGAGATAGACATTGCTGGCTTCGTATTCCTCGATCTTGCGTCTTCCTTCAAGCCACCTGCAGGCTTGAAAAAATTTCTGGATGAGGGAGAACCTCCTGTCTATATTGGCTTTGGTAGCATTGTTGTCGATGATCCTGATAAGTTCACGTCCCTCATCTTCAAGGCAGTCAAAAAGGCTGGCATTAGAGCACTGGTCAGTAAGGGATGGGGTGGTCTCGGAGATGAGGGACACACTCCGAAGAACATCTACATGCTGGGGAATACCCCACACGACTGGTTGTTCCCCCGCGTCAGTGCGGTCGTTCATCATGGCGGCGCTGGTACGACAGCCATCGGTCTGAAGTGTGGCAAGCCGACCATGATTGTTCCGTTCTTTGGTGATCAACCTTTCTGGGGTGCAATGGTAGCAAAGGCAGGAGCGGGCGCCCACAAGGCTGTACCGTACAAGAAGCTCACAGTTGATGCACTTGCGGAAGGTATCAGACAGTGTCTTACTCCAGAAGCAAAGGAGCATGCCGCTGAGCTTGCGCGGGCTATTGAAGTGGAAGGGGATGGAGCTAAGAATGCTGTTGCATCTTTCCACCAGCACCTCCCGCTGAGCGGTCCGACTTCAATGCGTTGTTCGGTTCTTCATGTCCGTGTCGCAGTATGGTCGCTTAAAAACTACGATCTCAAGCTTTCAGTACTTGCTGCAGAATTATTAGTTGAGAAAAAAAAGATCAAGTGGCATGATCTTAGACTAGTGCGGAGCTATGAATGGAATGACTTTGGAGGTCCAGGCGAGCCTCTCACTGGTGGAGGCGCTGCCATTGCCAGCACTGCGGTGGGCGTGTTCAAGGGGGTTGGTGGGATGCCAGTGAAGTGGGCGAAGACGCTTCGGAGGCGAGAAAGGCACGAACAGAGGAACAAGCATCGGAGGAAGGGTAGCCAGTTGAATGGAGCAGCAAACCACAGCGCTAAAGAAACGAATGGTCATGCCAAAGCTCCCGCTGGGGGTGAAATGATGGGGGGACTCTCCCAAGGCGTGCAGAAAGAGGCCGGAAAGGAGCCAGCTTTCCCCAGCGGTCGTGCAGGTCACAGGCCAGAGCATGAGATTGACGATGAAGAGGGCAGGGATGATATCTCGGTGGGAACAGATGGGTCCGAGGACAACGTAGCGCAAGACCTCGCAGAAGATACGAGCCACGGTCTGGCGAAAACCGGCCAGGCTCTCGCCAAAGGTGGGCTTTCTTTACAAGAATACTACCATATTAGACCCGTTAGGCTAATCTCTACCTGTAGCACCCATGGACCTTGCCCTAGCCATTGCCCAAGGCTTCCACAACGCCCCCCGCCTCTACGGCGACTCCACCGTCCGCCGCCCCACCCGCATCTCAGGCTACCGCTCCGGCCTTCGCGCGGCCGGCGAGGAATTCGCGTTTGGCATCTACGACGGCGTCACTGGCCTCGTCACGCAACCGTATCACGGCGCAAAAGACGGCGGCGCTGTCGGTTTCGTGCAGGGAGTCGGTAAGGGTATTGGTGGGTTTGTGCTGAAAGATCTAGCGGCGATTATTGGGCCGGTTGGGTATGCGATGAAGGGCGTGCATAAGGAGTTGATTAAGGGGAAGCAGCCGACGGCTTTTATCCGGAGGGCGAGGATTATCCAAGGTGGAAAGTATATGCGGGCGCTTGATGAGAAGGAGGAGAAGGTCGTTAGGGAGAGGGTTGATGCGGCGTGGTTGGCTATCATGGAAATTAAAAAAGAGTATGATAATACGAAGAAGGAGGGGCTGGTTGAGAGGATAGCGCTGGCGAGGGAAAGTCGCAGGCTGAAGAAACAGGGGGGGTTTGAGAGTGTGGGGAAGGCGCAGAAGGCCATGCGCAAATGGGAAAACACTCGCAAGAAAAATCATCATCACGACGAGAAATCTGAAGCTAACGGCCACTCTTTCGCCGATGAAGGGCAGCAAAATGAGGGGATAGTAGAGAATGGACAAACGGCCCAAAGCGCAGCGAGACAGGAAAAGAACGCCAGGAAAGAAGTCCACCACGCCCGCGCCGTCGCAAACTCTCATAACGAGAACATCCAGGCTCCCCCCTCATCCACCACCAACACCAGCACCACCAACCCACCGAACACAACACCCACCAAAACCCTCCACTCCAAAGGTGTCGTAGCCGAAGATTTCGCCGCTGAAACCCCAATGCCCATGTCCGAGAACTCGAAACCGATCCATTTGGAACAGCATATTGCTGATGATGGGGACGTGGCGGGGATGGAGAAGAAGGGCCATAGTAGGAGTTTGCCTACGCATGGTATGACGCTAGGGGGGTTATGAGTAGCGAGTCGAGCGTGCTGAGACTTTTTCTGAGGGGGTTTGATATATAATTCTCGAGGGCGGTGGATATGTGAGATCTGTTGTGCAGCAAGCGGCTTTTCGGTTGCCTTTTTTTAAATTTTAAATTTTTTTAATCCCTTGAAGCGGTTCGTAGATACCCACCCTTTCCTTTACATCAGTTTAGCGTCTGCTTCCCATAGCGATGGCGTACTTCTACAAAGGCCTTTTTCCGATATCCATACCTTTCCTTTCAGAC
>JAABUO010010787.1_pt1 | contig 10082 bp, 13 predicted proteins | sample 5559291 | NCBI WGS metagenome assembly JAABUO01 (sample SAMN10711878, study PRJNA513372) | rock metagenome | isolation source: Antarctica rocks | place: Antarctica: Victoria Land, Finger Mt sud
CGGCGCGCGGCCGCGCAGGGCGTCGCCGCCTCGGAGGCGAAGAAAAAGTACGGGCTGACGGACGCCTGCCTGCGCGGCCTGCAGCCCGTCAAGGTGCCCCCGCGCTCAGCCTGCGTCCTGGCCATGCCATGCTGTGCGGCGCTGTCTGCGTGCGTAGCGCAGCGCTGCTATGATGAAAGAGCGTGACTGGCTTGCGTGCAGTGGTGCCTTGCAAGCGTCACGTGTGCGCAGCAGCTCGTCGTGGGCTCATTGCGTTGTTTGCGGGTCGGCTGTGCGCCTTCTGCCCGACATAGGAGGGGAGCGGAGGTCGGCTTGTGATATCCTCTGTCCGTTGCACGGCAGCAGTTTGCTGCTTGCACAATCTACCAACCCACTCATAAGTCCCAAGCGGTGAGCCCACGCTGCGGCCAAGTGCGCTGTGGGCAAGAGGCAGCGCGACGCGCAGGTCAGCCGGTGCTTCCGCGGGCGCGGCGCGGGCGTGCAGCTGAGCCTGTCAGACGTGCTGCGCGCTGCACAGTGCGGGTCCCCGGCTGCCCAGCCGATGCCGCGCGCTGACGCGCCGTGCGGCTCGCAGCCGCTCACCTCGACCAGGCCTGGTTGTGTGTTCTGTCTTGTGCCTGTCGGCCCTGACTCTGTCTGCGCCAGAGCTGCCTTGTAGGTAGCCACCCACCACGCCTTGAGCTTGACGGCCGGTGCGTGCGTGCTTGTCCCGACATGCATGGCTGGCTGCGAGGCGCCGGAGTCGCGCTGCGCATCTGATGAAACCAGGATGATAGCGTCAAATGGGAGTGGCTCGCAGGAGGCGCTATGGCTCGCCGGAGGGCAAGCTGCGTGCGGAGCGCGCGCGCCGTTTGCGCGACGCGACGCGGCGCGTCGCCCTGGTGGGCCAGGCGCGCCCTGGCCGCCTGCCTGGAGGGGCGCCTGCGGACAAGCCTGCGTCCAACCCTGGCCCGCTGCGCGCCTGCCAAGCTGCGCGGCGCTCATGGACGGCGCTGTGCATCATGTGTGCCAAGCTGTGTGTGCAGCAAGCGCGGCGGCCTGACGGCGCTGGCTGCGGGCCGAGCAGGAGGGGCGCGCGGCAGAGCTGCGCGCCGTGCTGGCGGCGGCGGCCGCGGCGCCAGCGCGGCTGCAGGCAGAGGTGCTCGCGCGGCGCTTCGTGCGCGGCGTGGGCCCCGCATCGGCGGCCGACGCTGCGGCCGCCATTGTGCGGCGGCGCTTCCTGTCCGCGCTGCCGGCGTGCGCGGGCGCGCTGCAGCTGGCCGCATACGAGTGGGCCGCCGACGAGCTGGGCGACCAGGCGCGCCCTTGGCGAACCCTGGCGCACCCTGGAGCACCCTGGCGCGCCGGCGCCGCCGCCGGCAGCCGGCGCGCCGGGCATGGGCGCGCCGGGTGTTCCCCGGCGGCGTTGCAGTTTGGGCGCGGCTGTGGCGTGGGCGCCTGCGCGCTGGCAGGCCGCCGGCCTGCGCTCGCCCTGCTCGTGGGCGGCGTTGCGTAGACACCAGCGCCATCGACGATGCGAGCACTGCCCAGCGTCCCCCCCACCCCCCGGCAGCCTGCCAGGGCCTGCTAGCGTGCCGCCCGGTCTATTCATTCCTGTTTTGTCCAGCGCGCCGTGCGCGCCCGGCGCCGGAGGCCCAGCGGCCGGCAATTATGGAGCGACAGGCGGCGGCCTGCGTGCGCGCACTCAGCGGCGCGCCGGCGCCGCGTCAGGCGCTGGAGGACCGGCGGCTGGTGGCAGTGGAGGCGGCGGCGGAGGCCGACGCGCTGGCCGTGTGGGCCGGCCGCTTCGCGGATGCCGGCGAGGCGCTGGCCGCGCCCGGCCTGCCGCCGGGCATGCGCGCCGAGGTGGCCGCGCTGTTCGCGCCGCAGGGCCGCGCGGCGTGACGGGGCGCTGCTCGCGCTGTGGCGCCGCTGGCCTCCAACAACGCGACCATGGGTGAGCGTGTCACGTGACGCAACTTTGGGTGTTGTGGGGTTTGTGGTATTTAATTTGCAAGCCCATTCAATATACTGCGGCAGTTAGCTTGGTAATGCGCAGCGCTTGTCTCAACAACGGCCGCTGTCATATGACTCTTGAAACACTGGCACTTCCCGCTTCTTACATTCACGGGTCAGCTGCGCTGCGGTCACCGCTACTCCACCTCTGTTCGTCCATCAACTCCCATGAGAGCACCCCCTTTGCCGCGAGCGCTCCGGACAGTCCAGACCCGTCCTCCATAGCTCTGGCTTCCCACAGGCGTGCCAACAGGCGTGCCATACCAGGCTGCCGCTAGGACTGCCATCCAGCCGCCCTTAAGAGCGCCTGCGCGTGCGGACCAACGGATCAGCAGCGGCGGCGCGGCTCTGCCGGGTCGCTGTCAGGTCCCGCCGTCCTCCAGCTCCATGGCGTCGTCGCTCGCGGCGCCGCCGCCCGTGTCGCCCGCGCCCTCCGCCGGCGCGCGCGGCTCCCCGCGCGGCGCCGCCGGCGCGCCCAACCCCGCGCGCGCCTGCTCGGCCCCTGATGCAGCCGCGTCCGCAGACGCACCGCCCTCCACCATCACGGCCGCGCCGGCCTCCCCGGAGCCTCGCGGCGCCTGCGGCTGCCGGAGCGGCGCCCAGGCGCCGGGCGGCGCCGCCGCGGCGCCGCCGGGCGGCCAGGCCGGCGGCGCGGCCGCGAGCGCAAACCCCGGGAAGCCAGGCGGCTCCGCTCCGGGCGCGCAGGGCGCCGGCGCCGCCGGCTCGCCGGGCGGCGGCGGCTCCGCGTCCTCGTCGCCGCCCGGCTGGCCGCCGCCGCCGGCCGGGCCGCCGGGCGCATCTCCCAGCGACCTGCTCAACGACCCGCTCGGCGGCCCGCCCGGCGGCGCCAGCCCATCCGCGCTGCCGGGCCAGGGCCCGCGGGGCGCCGGCGGAGGCGGCGGCGACCCGGCAGGGCCTGGGTCGCCTGGCGGGGGGCCCCGCCGTGCTGCGGCCCTGTCTGGCCAGCCGCCCCTACTAGCCGCGGGCTCTGCAGGCTCCCCGTGCGCGGTGAGCTCAACCGCGGGCGCCGCGCATGCGCGCGCGTCTGGGAAGCCATTCCGCGCGCCGTTGCCGGCGTCCGCGCCTGAAGCGCGAGCGGGGGCGCTGGTCAGGCCATGCCACGCGCAGTGGCAATGGCGGACACCGCTTGGCGCTCCTGCATGTGCAGACAGGCATACAGGCTGTCCGCGGGGCGCGCTGTCACCAGGCGCTTAGTGAGGAGGCAGCAGCGTCACACGCCGCCTGGACTGCGTGAGAGCAACCAAGCACGCTCTCTCTGGGTCACCTGGCTTGACACTGGGAATGCCTCCCACGCCTTGGCACGCCCTCCCTCTGCTGACTCCTGTTTGCTTCAGCAAGGGCTTCTCCTTCCCTGCAGATGAAGCGGTGGCCCCTTCAAGGACAGGTTGGTATGTTCAGGAGTTGTGCCTGGCGCACCTCCGGCCGCACGCGCGCCCCGGGCGGCCGCCTCGCATGCAGAGGGCGGCGCGCCGGCGGCGGCAGCCGCCATCTCGAGCAGGGCGCCCACGTGGTCCGCCCTGACGGTCGCGAGGGCGCTGCCGCCGATCTCGCCTGCCGCGCGCAGCACCCTTGGGCGCCGCGCCAGCTCTCCGGGCTGGCGCCGGCGGGGGGCTGGGAAGAGGGTCATGGTGGTGGCCCAGCTGAGTCACCGCAAGCACGCCAAGGCCAAGACGTGCATTGCATGCCATGACGCCTGCCTGTGCGCCCCCGAGCGTGCCACGCGCCGCGCCGCCCGCAGCAGGCAGAAGCGCTGAGGGCCCGACAGCTGCTGCTGCGTAGCGCGCAGACGCATCTGGGGTGGGAACTCTAACCCTGGGCGCGCGCCTCGCAGTACGCGCGCGCGCAGCTCCGGCAGGCAGTCCGCGCTGTCCGCCGCCAGCAGGCCCCACAGCAGCCGCGCGCGCCGCTTGTAGCGCGGCCCGCACGCGCCGCCGCCGCCGCCGCCGCCAGCCGCGCCCGCCCGGCCGCCAGAGCCGCCGGCGCCGTCGCCACTGCCTCCGCGCGCAGGGTGCGCGCCGCCGTTGGCGCTGCCGCCGCTGCCGCCGGCGCCGGCGCCGTCGGCGGCGGGCGGCGCGGCGGCGGGCGAGGCGCTATCGCCGTATGTGGCGAACAGCGCGGCCTCCAGGCGCGTGGCGGCCTCGGCGGGCGCGAGCGCGTCGCGCGGCGTCAGCGCGGCCGCCAGGATCGCGACGCACTTGTCGCGCGTGGCGTCCCCTGCGCGCGCCGCACGCGCTCCTCCATGCGGCAGGCAGTCAACTACTTCACGTATCCCTCCGAAAAAAGAATCCGTGCATTTGCGGAAAAGCGTGCTTGTAAGCCTGCTTGTACGAGCGCACTGCATGCCCCTTGCACTGAATGAGACTGGCTTGGCACTTTTGCATGCAGTTGTCAAAGGAAATGCACGTGCTGTCCGGCGTGCTGGGCGGGGCCACGCCTGTGCTGGCCGGGGCGCCGGGCGCGGCGGCCGCCGCCGGCGCGGCCTCGAGACGCCGCCGCTTGCCGGGCGCCGGCGTGCCGCCGCTGCCGTCTGCGCCGGCATCCGCCGCCGCGCCCGCGCCGGCGCGCGCGGCCGGCCGCGGCGCCGGCGGCGGCCGGTCCTCCTCGGCAGACCCGGCGCTCGCGGCGCTCGGCATCCTGCGGGCGGCCGCGCGTGTGCCGTCAGACGGACGCGCACGCGAGGCCTGGTCATCCTTTTGCTTATCATGGGCAAGATACCTTAGGTTACTTGCACTGATATAGGAAAGCTTATTCAGTAAGGCTCCTTGCCAATGCCGCGTGCGTAGTGGGCCGCGCACCGGGCCAGGGCCACCTCCGCGGCGGGCGGCCTGGGCGCGCTGCTGGCCGCGTCCGCAACCCGCTGCCACTGCCGCACCAGCGCCCTGCCGCCGCGCCGCCCCGCCGTCAGGCGCAGCTCCCGGGGCGCTGCGCAGGCCGCCTGGGGCCGCTCTCAGCCAGAGCTGCGCCGCAGCGCACGCGGCAGGCCTGCCCAGCACCCCCGTGCGCCCCGAGCGCGCCCGGCAACACCTCAGCGGCCGGCCCACGCATGCTCCTCGGGCAGCTAGGAGGCACAGCGGACCAGTTCCAATACCATCTGGCACCGCGGACAGCTCCACCCCATCAAAACAGCCCCCTCAAACATAGGCTCCCGGCCCCGCTTGGCGGGCTCGCGCACCCGGCCCGGGTGGCCGCTGCGGCCAGCGCGGGCTCCCGGCGCTTGGACACGCGCTTGACGACGCGCCCAACGGCCGTCTCCTGCAGCAGCTCCAGCGTCATGTGCATCGCCGCCAGGTGCTCCACGCACGTCTCCACCTGCGCGCGCGGCGCACAGAAACCTATAGGGTTTCTGCAACCCAAACGTGACCTGTCCCTGCCCGCTCGCGCGCCGGCTGCGGGCGCCACAGGCGTGACGCGCATGTCCCAACGCGCCGCCACGGCAGCCCCAGCGGACAGGCGGGGGCCGCGCTGCGGCGCAGGGGCCGCCGGCGGCAGCCAGCCGGGCGACAGGCGCGCTCGCGGGCCGCGCTTGGGCCCATCAGGGGCGCGCCTGCTCCGCAAAGCCGACCGCCTCGGCGTGCGCACGCCCGAACGCGTCCAGCGCGGCGGCCAGGCTGGCGTTGAGCGTGCGCGTGTTGGCCTTCTCGGGGCCGCCCGCGCGCCCGCCGCCCGCGGCGGCACCCGCTGCCCGAGGCGCGCCCGCGCCCGCCGCCGGCCGGCGCGCCTGCAGCGGCGGCGCCGGCGGCGGCATCGCCGCATCGTCCCTGCGCCGCCCCGCCCGCTTGGGCGTGGCCGCGCCGGCGCCCTGCGCCTCGCGCTGCGCCGTCCTGTCCGGCCGCTGCGGCGGCGCCGCGGCCGCGAGCGCGCCGCCGTCCTCACCGGCCTCCGCAGCGGCGTCCGCGGCAGGCGGGCTGGCGGGCGGCGCGGGCGCGGGCGCCGCCGCGCCGCGCGCCGCAGCGGCCGCCTCGCCCGCCTTGCGCAGTCGGCGCCGCTTGGGCGCCGGGGCGGCGGCGGCCGGCGCAGCCTCCGCGCCGCCCTCCGCGCCGCCCGCCCCGGCCTCAGCAGGGCTCCCAGCAGCGACGCCGGTTGCCGCAGCCGAGCCGCGCCGCTTGGCGCCCCTGCGCCGCGGCGCCTGCTCGGCTGGGGAGCCGTCCGCTGCACCGTCCGCGCCGCTGCCCGCTGCGGCAGCCGCATCAGCATCTGGGCGGTCCGCAGCGTTGCCCGGCGGCGGCCCCGCCGCGCCGCCGACGCCTGCGGCGGCCTTGGGAGCGCCGCCGGCCGCGCCCGCGGCCTCGCCGCCCAGGTCGGCGGCCGCCTGGCTGCCCGCAGGGACGCCGGCCGGCGCGGGCCCGGGTCCTGTGTCAGCATCGGGCGGACCGGCATCATGGGCCGGCGCTGCGGAGGCGCCAGCCGGCGCTGCAGACTCGCCAGCCGGCGCTGCCGAGTCGCCAGCCGGTCCGGAAGTGCCTGCAGGCGCTGGCGGCTCCGGGCCGGGCTGCTCGGCGGGGGCCGCGGCCGCGGCGGGCACTTGCGCGCCCTCCGCAGCCGCGCGCGGCGCGCTCGCCGCGCCGGGCTCTGTGGGTTCCGGGCCTGGGGCCGCCAGGGTCACGGGCACGGCGACACCGCCGTCGGAGTCGCCGGCGGCGGCCTCGTCGGCCGGCGCGCCCGCGGCGCCGCCGGCCTCGCGGCTCTCCGCCTCGGCGATCAGCGCGCGCGCGCGCATCTCGTTGTCCAGGCGCGTCGGCGAGTACGCAACGCGCGTGCGCCGCGTGCGCAGCGACACGCGCCGCGTGATCCGCCCGCCGCCGCCCGCATCCGCGGCGCTTGCCTTGTCGCCCGCCTTGTCGCCCGCGGCGGGCGCCTGCGACTGCGCGGCGCGGCCGCCCGCCCTGCCGCGGCCCCGGCCGCGGCCGCGCCCGGGCGCCCTGCCGCGGCCGCGGCCGGGCGCCGCCTCGGCGCCGGCGCCAGGGGCCGCGGGAGTGCCGCCCTCCTCCGGCGCGCCTGGCGGCTGGCCAGCCTGCACGAGCCAGCGGGCAGTGAGAGCACAGGCGTCCCGGCCGGCTCTGCACGTGGCTAAGGCTATGGCATCGCATGACGGGCTTGGCAGCAGCTCGGCAGCGGTGCTGAGAGGTAGTGGTGCAGTGTGGGGGGGCTCCTTGCCGCGTGTTCGGCCGCTCCCGCGGCGGCGGGCGCGGGGTCGGCCGCGGTGGCCGTGGCCACCAGGCTGGCCTGGTGCACCAGCGCGGCCTGTGCGAGCGGCATCTCGTCGTCCTCCATGGCATTAAGCCTGCCCCCGCCTGCGCACGGCCGCTGTGGTGGAACCAGGTCTGCGCCATGCCTGGCAGGGGGTGCAGACGCCTGCGTGACCATGCACGCCGACGGTGCCCTCTCACCTGCGTGTGTCCCGGGCCTAGCAGATCAGCGTGTATGCTTGCTGGCGGCACTTGTGCAACTCGCAAGCAGCACTGAGCGATGTCCGACTGCGCGCCGCTTGTGAGCTCTCTCGCTGGGCGTTCTGATGCCGGTCGCTATATCCCAATCCAGCAAGCTGGGGCTGTTGGGCGAGCCGTTCCCCAGGGGCTCACTAGGAGCATCCGGCACAGTGCAAGTGGCAGGCCAGGCTTCCCCGGTGAGCCCCTGGGTGGCAGCCAGCAGTGGTCCCCATGCGAGTACGAACGCGCATCGAGCGTCTGACACAGAGTAGCGTCCAGCGCCAACGCGCTGCCGTACACTGTAAGGCACCTCAACAGCCCCACCTCGCATAACAGGTCTGCTGAGCATGCCTGTGCTTCAGTTGCCGAGCGCTGCCTCCCCGCACGCGTGCCGGTCCAGGCTGTGTCCTCGGGCTCCCCCGGCCAGCAACGGGCTATGTGTAGATAGGCACACACCCCCGAGCAGCCCGATGACACGGCAGGCAGAGCGCAGGCGCACGTGCGCCCAGGCCAGCCTGCGCACAGCAGAGGAGGTGGAGAATGTGGTGCCCCCGACCAGCACCAAGCGCTTGCGAGTCACCTACATACGCCGAGAGGGCGATGCAGAGGTGCCCGAAGGCGCTGCGACCGTCCAATGTGTGGCATGCTGGCCATCAGCGCTCTGACGCGCGCCGTGCGGCCCCCAGCAGGACTGGGGCCTGCACGTGTGGGGCGACGTCACGCAGGAGACTGCCTGGGAGCTGCCCCTGCCGAGCACCTCGTGCGCCCGCCCCTCAGCTTCTGCCTCTGCCTGTTCGTCTCCCGAGTGCTTTCCGAGCAGCGGCAGCGCCGTCGCTGTGCTGCCCTGTCTGTGAGGTCTGCAAGTGCACTTACACTGTCTGAGGGTCCTGCTGTCCGCGCCAGCAGCGTCGGCGACGCGTGCGTGTGGGAGGTCGAGATGGTGCCCGACACGCGCAAGACCAACTTCAGCCGGTGGGTCGGGCTGCTTGTACACACCGGTGCGGCCCAACATGCTCGCATGCAGCCGCAGGCCCCAGGCGTTCAGGCCTTAGTGTGAGGTCTGGAGACATGCATGCATGCAATGTAACCTCTAAATCTGCGAGTCGACATCTGGAGTGAACATACAGAGTGCCTCATCCCATATGTCGCTACAACCAGCATGCTCCCTGCATACTCCCATGATGTACATATAAGCGGCAGCGCGGGAGCTTGTATACGAAGGCATGCGTGCATGCATGCCAGCCTGTGCAATCAGGCGCCATGCGGCTCAGGCATGCTCGCGCCTCGTGCCGCCGCGCATGGCCCAAGCATGGGGGCTAAGATGTGTGCTGCTGCAGGGGACAGCAAAGACGCGGGCGGGGACATCATTGAGATCCCAGACGGCACCGACGAGGTCTGGCTGCTGGCCGGGCGCAAAACTGCCTTCTACTCGCGGCCAGACCCCGGCGCGCTCCCGCTCGGCGACCTGCACGCGGCGGCGGCGCACTGGTGCGCACGCCGCCTCGCACCTCGATGGCAGGAGTCTCTCGTCAATTCCAATTCAAGTGCCAGGCCAAAGTAAGCGGCGCTGAGAGGCCTTCATGTCGTCTGCCAGACCCGCTCGACAGAAACCCCAATTATCTCGCACTGTGCGAAGCACACGTGACGCCACAGCCATGTTTGCATGTGCCGTGGACGATCAGACGAGCGCGTCTTTACAAGAGCCAGTCGTCCGATGCGCACGCGGCGGGGGGGCAGGGTGGAACGCAACCTGATCGTCTGGCGCGTCGCGCCCACTGGTGCGGACGGTCGGCCGCGCTCCTTTCGGCTGACATGGAGCACTGACGGCCGGCTGCATCTGACAGGCACGCCCTGGGCAGCACACAGACAGACAGAGGCAACCGTCCAGGGCCCCATGCACGCCCGATGAACGACGGGCGAGCTGGTAGCTGTTAGAGCCTGCAGTGTTGTGTTGCGGTGAAGGGCTGCCACGTGGGCAGCACAGGCCCCAGCTCGAGCATAATGCGGCGCACTGCAGTGTCTTGGCTTGCAGCACATGGGCGCAGTGCGAGGGTGCCATGGGTGGTGCCTTGCCATGGAATGAGGGGGACGCGCGTGTGCCGCCGCGCAGGCGAGGGTGTGGCCTGCCACAACCCGCACCGGCTGCGCCACCACATGCCGCTGCAGGTGGGCGTGCATGCGGGCAAGCCGGCGGGCGTGCCGGCAGCCGTCTGCAAGCGCTTCCCGCACCTGGCTGGCTGCACGCCGCTCGTCATCCCAGACAACATCCTGCGTCAGGTCGACCTGGTGTGCCTGACCCTTTATCCTTGCCCTACACCCCATGCTGTAGTGCCCCCCCCGGTCAAGATGCCATTGCGGCGATGATGCTCTGACATGTCAAATGTCCTGGTGCTCCTGCTGCAGACCAGCGCGCCGCAAGAGCATGTGGCGTCTCGCGGCGCTTCGCGCAGCTGCTCAGGTGCCACGCAGGTGCTCGGCATGTCTGCCATGAACTGCTGAGCGCCCTCTGACTTGCGCTCGGGCACCGCGCAGGCCCACACGCTGTTGCGGGCGCAGCTGGTGCGCCCTCGAGGCGCGCAACAGCGCACACATGCGTTGACGGTGTGCACCAGGGTTGCTGCCAACCGTAGTAACGCCTGA
>JAABUO010010788.1_pt1 | contig 10082 bp, 9 predicted proteins | sample 5559291 | NCBI WGS metagenome assembly JAABUO01 (sample SAMN10711878, study PRJNA513372) | rock metagenome | isolation source: Antarctica rocks | place: Antarctica: Victoria Land, Finger Mt sud
AAGCCAGGGGCGGTCGGCCGAGAGCGTGTCAGTTGGCACTGCCTCCAGCTGATCCAGAACGGACTGCCAGACATCTCCTTGACCCAGGATGTCGTCGTAGGTCGCCATCGAGGCCCCCACCTTTCAATGCTCGGGACGGCGTTCCCATCAGCCAAGTGGTCGGCCGACTAGGACCAGTTTTGCTGTATCAGACCAGTAAGACCGCAGCATGTCAATAGTTGGCGGGAGCTGGCTCGCGCGCTGAGGTGAGGAACCAGCAGACTGAACCTCACGGTTCGGTCGGTTGCGTTGTCCGGCTCCGGCAGTCTCGGGCGAGGCCTTTGCTCAGGGGGCGGCAGATCTGGGGTCGCACGCGCCGAGTCGAGCGAGCGATTCCGGAGTTGTTCGAGGGGGCTTGCCGCGCGGTGCTGCCGGTGGGTTCGGCCAGGAAAATACCTGAGTTGCTCGCGCGCGATCTACTCTGCGGTTTCTTGGGGTTTCATTCCAGGTGCCCGTTGATACTCAGGTGTTCGAGCGCCCGATCGAGGCTCGGAAACGGTACCGGTCCCCGCGGTAACTAGTGCGGCCCAGCTCGAAGGTCCGCCCCACCTGGTCGAACGAGGTCTGACTGGCGACCAATAACGGCATACCCTCCGGTAAATCGAGGAGCAGGGCCTCCTCTCGGTCAGCGGGGACCGCTTCAACGGCGTACTCCCCAACGGTCGGCACGAGCGGAGGACCCGCGCTGCGTAGGACCTTGTAGAGTGACTCGGTGGCGAAGTCATGATCAGCGATTTCTGGGCACAGACTGACCGGTACCCTGCTGCTGTCCACGGCGATGACGAGTCCCTCGAGGAAGCGCAGTCGACGGAGCTCGAAGACCGCCGCTCCAGCGACCATGCCAAACGTCTCGGCTTCATCGAGAGTCGCCGCCCGCGATTCGGCGTGCAAGACCCGTGCTGAAGTGGCCTGCCCACGCTTCCGAGCACTATCGGTGAACCCGAGCAACCGGGCGGGGGGATCCTCGCCGAAGTCAGCGTTGGCCTGCCCGGAGAAGAACCAACCGCGTGAAGCAGACGGACTGACGACACCCCTGTCGGCCAGGACGCTGAGTGCGGAACGCAAGGTCACCCGGCTTACTCGGTACCTCTCACACAACACCCGCTCAGACGGCAGCCGTCCGCCGGCCGTCGAGGAGGATGCGAAATCGGTTGAGATCCGGAGAGCCAACCGCGCATAGAGCGGTGGTTCCTTCGTCGTCGACAGCACGCTGGAAGCTTAAGACGTCTGGCGGTCCCGGCCCGCTCCCACCGCGAACCCCGGTCCTCCCGCAACTGGTTGAGGACCTACTCTTGACAACCGCCCGAAACCTCCTAGGTTAACTGGCTATAGACCAGTAAGACCGGTTGACGAACCGATCACTACATGCAGTCACCTCGGAGGAACCCCATGTCAGAGCTTCATTCCCCGTCCAGTCGGTCCACCGGTCGCTTCGGACTGCTAGCGGTGTTCACTGCCATTGCCTTACTCGCGGGCGCGTGCAGCACTGATGCGCCCGCCAGCTCGGGTGGTGCCGCCACAACCCAAGCTGCCGCTTCGACGAGCGCCGAAGCGTCGGTCATCGAGTCGGCAACCGGCAGCGAGTCAGTCACCAGCAACGAGTCGGCCTCGGGTACCGGGGCAGCCGGCGGCGGCCCGGCGTCCTCTACTGGCACTACGACCTCCGACAGCGTTGCGTCATCTGCGGCCGCGGGCTCAACCGGCACGGTGAAGCAGCTGCAGCTCACCGGGGACGCACTCGTCGCCGCGAAGGCAAAGGCAGCGGGTCAGAAAATCGGCATACTGGCGCCGCTTTCGTCGGAATACTTGGCCAACGTAGTCGATGGTGCCAAGCAGGAGGCGGGGGCGCTCGGAATGACAACGTCGATCGTCGACTACCAGTTCGATGCAGCCAAAGGCGTTGCCGGCATCGAGAATCTAACATCCCAGGGAGTCAAATATATCGTCGTTGTATTGACTGACCCGCCAGCTATGATCGGAGCCGTCAAAGCCGCCGAGGCCAAGGGCGTCACTGTGGTGCAGTTCGCTGGCGACCAGGTGGCGCAGCAGGCCGGCGGCTATTCAGTGGCTATCAACGACAAGGATCTCGGTACTGCCGCCGGCGACGCGGCAGCGGCGATTGCAAAGACTCGTGGCGCAGTGCAGATCGCCGTTCTCGACTACCCAAGTCAGCCTAACGTAGTGATCCGGGCAGATGCGATGATCGCTGCCATCAAAGCAGGCGCGCCACAGGCGCAGATCGTTGCCAGAGTAACGGGCGGGACGCAGGATGCAGGGTTATCGGCGAGTGAATCCCTCCTGCAAAAATACCCGAACCTAGGTGGCATCGTATCGATCAATGACGCTGGCGGATATGGTGCGGTGCAGGCTTTCCAGGGTGCCGGTAAGAACGGCAGCAACGCGTTCGTCGTCGGTTGCGACGCCGAGTCGAAGGCACGCGATTTGATCAGCAAGGGCGGTGTTTTCAAGGCGACGGTCGATACGCAGCCCAAACTCACCGGCCAGGCTGCGGTGCAGGTGGTCGGGCAATTGCTGGCCGGAAATAAGCCGGCCCGTTACACGACGATTCCAGTGAAAACAGTTACCTCGTGACCGCTGACGAAAGCGTGGGCTCGACGCCCGTCAGTTCAGCTGAAGTATCGGAAGCGCCCCCCGGCTCAACAACCGCTCCGGCGAACGTCGAACCGCCGGCCCCCACCGTAACCACGCGGAGTCGATTAGGCAGCGTCCTGAATCAGAACGGCTTGCTGGTCATCTTGCTCGCCTGGGTGGTCTACTTATCGCTAGCAACCGACGGATTTTTGACACGTACGAACATCTTGCTGGTCTTGCGGCAATCGTCGACGATCGGGGTTGTTGCCATCGGGGCAACATTGGTTATTCTACTGGGTGAGATCGATCTTTCACTGGGGTCCATCGTCTCGGTCTCAGGTGTGATTACCGCGAAGTTATTGATCGATGGCGGACTTTCGGTTGTTCCCGCATCCCTCGTGGGCCTCCTCGTCGGTGCTGTCGCCGGACTGGTGAACGGTTTGCTGGTGACCACATTCCGCATCAACTCGTTCATGGCGACGCTCGGGATGATGAGTGTGATGGCCGGCATGGCCTTCCTACTCACCGGCGGTCAGACGCTTTTCGGTGACGAGCTGTCTCCTGTGGTGTTTCTATCCAACGGTTATATTGCCGGGGTTCCGTTTCCAGTCATTTTGCTGTTTTTGGCTTACGCCGTGGCCTGGGTTTTGCTGACCCGGACTGGCTACGGTGCTCGCGTGTACGCGGTCGGCAACAACGCGCGGGCTAGTTACCTGGCGGGCATTCGAGTTGATCTGGTGAAGGTGTGTACGTTCGCGCTCGCGGGTTTACTCGCCGGGTTTGGTGGCCTCATGCAGGTCTCGCGACTCAACGCTGCTTCCGGCGGTCTCGGTGCCGATCTATTATTTCCGGTGATCACTGCGGTGGTTCTAGGTGGTGTCAGTCTTACCGGCGGGCGAGGTCGAATTCAAGATGTATTAATCGCATCCATCTTTTTGGCCACTATCACGAATGGCCTTATCCTGCTTGGTGTCGACGGGTACACCCAGCAGGTAGTGTCTGGTGCAATTCTCATTGTGGCACTCGGCCTCGACCGGTGGCGTCGGACAGCATGACCGAGGCTGTCCTGTCAGTCTCCGGCCTGGCCAAGTCCTATCCTGGAGTTCTGGCTCTTCGCGACGTCTCGTTCTCCGTGCAGCCTGGATCGGTACACGCGCTGCTCGGTGAAAATGGAGCGGGAAAGTCGACTTTGATCCGCGTTCTGTCGGGGGTGGAACCTGCCGACGCAGGCATCATGAAGGTTGATGGCCGTCTGTACCGGCCAAGCAGCCCTTTGGATGCCCTTCGGGCCGGGGTGTCGACGCTCTACCAAGAGCAGAACCTACTGCCCGATCGTACTGTTGTCGACAATGTGCTGATGACCGGCCAGCCACGACGCCTCGGCGTGTTTCTCGATCGGCGGCGCGCGCGTGGACTCGTCCAGGAAGCTTTGGTACGAGTGGGCGCCGACAATATCGACCCGGATGCTGTGGTGGGTCGATTGTCGGTGGCCGATCGTCAGATGGTCGATATTGCCCGGGCCCTGCACCGGGATAGCCGACTACTCATCATGGACGAGCCGACCGCCGCGTTGTCGTCCCGCGAGGTCGACGGACTCTTCGACCTGGTCTCGACGTTGCCGGCACGCGGCGTCTCGATGGTATTTGTATCGCATCGGATGGACGAAATTTTCCGGATCTGCGACGACGTGACCGTCCTGCGAGACGGAGAGCATGTGCAAACTACTCCGATTGGTGAGTTGACCTCGGACCGCTTGGTGCGTGCCATGGTCGGCGGCGAGGCGCGGACAGCGCTTCCGCCCCGAGCGGCGGTCAGCGACACTACTGTGCAGCCGGCATTGTTCGTACGCGGCCTCAGCGGTCCAGGATTCGCGGCGATCGACCTGAAACTTGCACCTCGTGAGATTCTTGCCGTCGCCGGTGTGACGGGTTCCGGCAAGGAGCAACTTGGGGAGGCGTTGCTCGGCGCCGTGCCGGCGCGAAGCGGAACGGTCGAGATTCATGGCTGCGCGGTCCGGTTAACGCCCCGGCGGGTTATCGCCGCCGGGATGGTCGGCGTCCCAGCGGATCGCAAGCGGGACGGTGTCATCGGTGCGCTGTCGGTGCGACGCAATCTTGCGCTTCCATCGCTGAGCTCGTTGTCGCGACTGGGCTTCGTCAGCCGCCGCTATGAGCGCCGGTTAGCTGAAAACCGGATTGGTGAATTGGCAATCAAAGTTCATGATCCAACCGTACCGGTAGCTCAGCTGTCCGGCGGTAACCAACAAAAGGTGGCGCTCGGTAAGTGGTTGGAGCGTCCGCCGCATGTACTGGTGCTACTGGAGCCGACCCAGGGGATCGACATCAAAGTCCGCTACGAGTTCTACCGGTTGGTGCGGCGGCTGGCTGACGAGGGCTGCGCCGTACTGCTGGTGTCATCAGATATACCCGAGGTGCTCACTTTGGCTGATCGAATTATCGTGCTTCGACACGGAAGTCTCGCGGGCGAGTTAGTAGGTGCGGAAGCCACGGGAGAAGCTATTTTACGTTTGTCCCTAGGGCAACCAGGGGCCGAGACTGAGCATTCGAGGCAGGGCTTCGGCCAATCGTGAATACAAACGCTGGAACAGCTGAAACTATCGATACGGGGCAGAGTGAATCTCAGTGAGGCGTGGATGACAAAGCGTTGCGGCACGACCCTGCAAACTTGGACGGAATGGGCAACGCAACGTCGCCGCGTTCCTGGAGGCTACAGATTCTTCGGGTGCCCTTCCTTGGAGGGAGTCCAAAATTTAGTTGTTCTGTCAACGGCGCCGTCGGTGAGGTGTTCGCCAGCTGCGACTGACTCAACCATTGCAGAGGGAGAACATTCGGAACGGAAGGTTACCGTAGTAGATGGATCCACTATCATTGTGCGCTCCGACTTCGGTACTCTTCGCGGCGTTTCGTTCAGGTTGACCGTGCGGCCGGCCGTTGCGCCTGCGGAGGACAGTAGTACGGCGGCAATGTTCGTCGGACGCAATCTATTGATCAGTGCGCTGCCGGAGGCGATCGCCGCGGTGCTCCCCGCGCGGGCCCAGCGGGAGGAGCTCACCATGCAGTCTGCGCTCAGCGGTATCAGGGCGGTTACAGTGCAGGCGATGGCTTTGGATCCGCTGGTGCCGGACACCGCGACCTCCATCGCGATCCTGGACGAGGCGATCCTCGCGCACGCGCCCGCCCTGGACCGGTTCGCGGTATGACCAGCGACGCGGCGGTGACCTCCCCGGTGCTGCGCCTGGTCGAGCGGCACAAAGCCGGCGAGCAGGTCGGGATTACTTCGGTGTGCTCGGCGCATCCGCTGGTGCTGGAGGCGGCGATCCGCCAGGCGGCGGCCGACGGGGGTGACGTACTTATTGAGGCGACCAGTAACCAGGTCGACCAGTTCGGCGGCTACACGGGTCTGAACCCGACCGGCTTTCGTGACCTGGTCAGGGGGGTGGCCGATCGTTGTGGTTTGCCGCGCCCGCGGGTTCTGCTCGGCGGTGACCACCTTGGACCCAATACCTGGCGCGCGCTGGGCGCGGGTGAGGCGATGGCTCGCGCCGAAGAGCTGGTCAGCGCCTACGTCGCAGCCGGCTTCAGCAAGCTGCACCTGGACTGCAGCATGGCCTGCGCCGGGGACGACACCCCGCTCACCGACGAGGTGGTCGCCCAGCGAGCCGCACGCCTGGCGTTCGTGGCCGAGCGGAGCGCCGTCCGCGAGTTCGGGGCCAGCCACCTGGTCTACGTGGTGGGAACAGAAGTGCCGGTGCCGGGTGGGGCCCGAGAGACCATCGAGGCGCTCACCCCGACCTCGGCGGCGGCGGCGGAGGCCACGATCTCCTGGCACAGGGAGGCGTTCGACCGCGCCGGCGTCGGCCGCGCCTGGGAACGCGTGGTCGGTCTGGTCGTACAGCCCGGCGTCGAGTTCGATCACCTGCGAGTGGTGGACTACGACCCCCGGGCGACCCGCGATCTGCAGCAGGTCCTGCACCTGCACCCGCACCTGGTGTTCGAGGCCCATTCCACCGACTATCAGAGCGTCGAGGCGCTCACCGCGCTGGTGGCCGATCATTGGGCCATCCTCAAGGTCGGTCCCGGCCTGACTTTCGCTCTGCGGGAGGCGCTGTTCGCGCTGGCCGCGATCGAAGACGAGTTACTGCCCGCAGCGCGCCGCTCCCGGCTGCCGGAAGTGGTCGAGCAGGAGATGCTGGCCCACCCGCGGTGGTGGGAGAACTATTACCCGGGCAACGCGGACGAGCAGCGACTGGCCCGCCGGTACAGCTACAGCGACCGGATGCGTTACTACTGGCCCGACGATCGGATCCGCGGCGCCCAACAGACCCTGTGCGCCAATCTGAGCGAGACCGGTATTCCGCTGCCGCTGCTCAGCGCGCATCTACCCGATCAGTACACCCGGGTGCGGCGTGGCATTCTCGCGCCCAAGGCTGAGGCGCTCGTCGTCGATCGGGTCCGCGACGTCCTGCGTGGGTATGCCCGGGCCTGCGCCACCGCTGCGAGCAAGGAGCAATCGGTATGACGACCGGGAACGCGCCAGTCGATTTCGAGGCGGCCGGCGGCGGGTGGACGGCCCGGGAGATCGCCCAGCAGCCCGCGCTATGGCGCGAGGTCGCCGCCGCGGTGGCGGCGGCCCGCGCCGAGACCGACGCTTTCCTGCGCCCGCTGCTAGAAAACGGCGACCTGCGGATCGTGCTCACCGGCGCCGGCACCTCCGCTTTCGTCGGCGAGGTACTCGCCCCCCACCTGACCCGCGCGACCGGACGGCGGGTCGAGGCGATCGCCACCACCGACCTGGTCGCCAACCCGCGTGCGCACTTCGCCGAGGACGTGCCCACGCTGCTGGTTTCCTTCGCCCGCTCGGGTGACAGCCCGGAAAGCGTGGCCGCCACCCGGCTGGCCGATCAGTGCCTGACCCGGTGCCAGCATCTGATTCTCACCTGCGACCGCCGGGGCGCGTTGGCCCGCGAGCACGCCGATGGGCCGGACTCGTTGGTCCGGGTGATGCCCGCGGCCGCCAACGACCGGGGTTTCGCCATGACCTCGAGCTACACCTGCATGTTGCTCACGGCACTGCTCACCCTGGGCGCAGTCCCGAACCAAGCCGAACTCACCGAACAACTGGCCCACGCGGCGGAACTCCTGCTGGCCAACGGGTCCGCCGCCATCCGCGCCGTGGCCGGGCGCGGCTACCGGCGGATCGTCTACCTGGGTAGCGGGCCGCTGAATGGGTTGGCCCGGGAATCCGCCCTGAAAATGCTCGAGCTCACCGCCGGCACCGTGGCCACCTGGCACGACTCGCCGCTGGCCTTTCGGCACGGCCCCAAATCGGTGCTCGACGACACCACCCTGGTCATCATCTATCTGTCCAACGACCCCTACACGCGCCGCTACGACCTGGACATGGTGGCCGAGCTACGCGCCACCCTGCCCCGGGAAGCCGTCATCGTCGTGACCGCCGACCATGACGAGCGCGGCAGCGAGAACACCTGGTCAGTGCAGGGTGTGGGGGACATCGATGACGCGGCCGTCTCCCTGCCGTTCGTGTTGGGTGCGCAACTGCTGGCGTTGCACCTGTCGATCGGATCGGGCCACACCCCCGACAATCCATTCCCCGCCGGGGAAGTCAACCGGGTCGTGCAAGGCGTCACGGTCTACCCGCTGCCCGGGCCGGGCTAGCGGTGTTCCTGGGTGTGGACGGCGGTGGCACCAAGACCGCGTTCTGCCTGCTCGGCGGCGACGGCGTGATCGTGGCCTCCGCCCAGGGGCCGAGCACCTACACCGACACCGACCGCCACGATCTACTCGTCCGGGTGCTGCGGCAGGGCATCTCGGCGGTGTGCGGCCAGGCCGGCCTCACCCCGGCCGACATCGACCACGCCTTCTTCGGTCTGCCCGGCTACGGCGAGATCACCTCTGCTGTCGCGGGACTCGATCGGGCACCCGCCGAAGTGCTGCACCATCACCGCTACCGCTGCGACAACGACATGGTCTGCGGCTGGGCCGGATCGCTGGGCACCGCGGACGGCATCAACGTGATCAGCGGGACCGGGTCGATGGCCTACGGCGAACATGCCGGCCGACGCGCCCGCACGGGCGGCTGGGGCGAGGTGTTCGGCGATGAGGGGTCGGCCCACTGGATCGCCGTCCGCGGGCTGGCCGCGTTCTCGAAGATGAGCGACGGAAGGGTGTCCCGCGGGCCGCTGCACCAGCTCCTGCGCGAGCACCTCGGGGTCAGCCGCGATTTCGACGTGATCGATGTCGTCCATCGCCAGTGGGGCGGCCGGCGCGGCGACATCGCCGGTCTGGCCCCGGTGATCGCCGCCGCCGCGGCCGCGGGCGATACCTGCGCCCAGCAGATCCTCACCGATGCCGCAGGCGAGCTCGTCTGCGTCGTCGACGCCTGCCGGCGCCGATTGGATTTCGCCCCCGACGCCTCGGTGCCGGTCTCCTGGTCAGGTGGCGTCTTCACCGCCGGTGCCGTGCTGGCCGCTTTCACCAACCAGCTGGCCGCGCTCGGCACCGGATACGACCTACGGACCCCGCTGTACCCGCCGGTGGTGGGCGCCGCGCTCTATGCGGCCAAGCTCTCCGGCCGGCCGCTGACCGGGGCGTGTCGGCCGCCGGCGTTGGAGCAGCAGGAGTGACGTCAGGGTGATGGCGGCCCCGGTGAGTTGCACGACGTTGAGTGACTGGTGGAGCCAGATCCAGCCGATGGCTGCGGCGGTCACCGGGCTGAGCATGCCCAGGGCCGAGACCGCCGCGGGCGCCAGCCGGGTGAGGCCGGCGAACCAGAGGTAGTAACCGCCGATGGTGGAAGGTCCGATCAGCCAGCTGAAGCCGAGCACGGCGGGCCAGTTCAGCTGGTGGGGCAGCCCTTCGGTGGCGAGCAGCAGCGGCAACAGCAGGAGGCCTCCGGCGCTGAGCTGCCAGGCGGTCATCGTCCACACCCCGGCGGGTGGGCGCCAGCGGCGGGTGAGTACCAGGCCGAGGGCCGAGCTGGCCGCGGCGCCGAGCGCCGCCAGGATGCCACGCGGGTCCGAGCCGCCGGTGGTGTGCAGGACCAGTAGCGCGATGCCGGAGACACCGAGGGTGGCGTAGAGCAACTGCGTCCGCGCGACGGTGTCGCCGAGCAGCAGTGGGGTCAGGGCCAGCACCAGAACGGGTTGGCAGGACGTCAGGACCGCGGCGAGACGCCGGGCAGCCGGTCGGCGGCGATGAACAGCAGGGCGAAGAACCCACCGATGTTCAATGCCCCCAGGATGGCGGCCCGCCACCACCATCGACCGGTGGGCAGGCGGCGGGTGCAGGCGAGCAGCACCAGCCCGGCCAGCAACGCGCGGGCGGTCGCGGCCAGCAGCGGTCGCCCGGCGGGGAGCAGTTCGGTGCTGACGGCGTACGTGGTGCCCCACATGACCGGGGCGGCGGCGACGC
>JAABUO010010789.1_pt1 | contig 10081 bp, 11 predicted proteins | sample 5559291 | NCBI WGS metagenome assembly JAABUO01 (sample SAMN10711878, study PRJNA513372) | rock metagenome | isolation source: Antarctica rocks | place: Antarctica: Victoria Land, Finger Mt sud
CGCAGCATACGGACTCCTCTCCCTCAACCTCTTCCCAAACACCCAAAACAGAATCGGCGCCGGTACCCCTAACCCCACCGCTATAAACCCTAGTAAGCTGTTTCCCCACCCATAATCTAACGCACTGTACATGTACGGCGCAAACAGCGGGAACCCAAACCCCGCCAAACTCCTTAGCACCGTCGCCGCCGCCACGGCACTCGCTGCATACCGCGTATAGGTGTCCACAATATAGGTTTGGATACACTGAAAGCCTATGATGACGCCGGCGCCGAAGATGGCGGCACCGACGTTGGGGCCGATCCAGTGGGTGTGGTATTGCGCCGTCCAGCCGTAGATGAACAGACCAGTAGGAACAAGGACAGAGCCGGGGATCATGAGGGGGATGCGGAATTCGGGACGGCCGGTGTTGTTGTTTTTCTTCTTTAATCGCCTATAAATGCGATCATTGATGGGAGCGCAGATCTGGGTTCCCAAAAAGAATCCCAGGCCTAGGGAGATGTAATTGAGACCGCCGATGCCGATGGATTCGTGGTAGCGGGATTCCCAGAGGAGGGGGAAGGTGGAGAGAACGAGGTACATGATGCCGTAAAGGTAGGCCATGTAGATGGCGAGGACTTGAACGATGAGCTGGGTGCCGAGGAGGACGAAGGGGCGGGAGATGGAGCGTTTCATGGTGTTGGCAAGGGAACGCTCGGGGTGTTCATATTCAGTGCGAAGGGAGGGATTGTTGGCTTCTTTGCGGAGTTTTTCGGCTTTGGCGTGAAGGAGTTTGGGTGGGCTTTGTCGAGTTAGTGTTTGGGTAGAAGGATCAAGGAGATCTACTTACAAGGTCTCGCGGAGGAAGAATAAGCCGAACACTTGGATGATGGCGTCGGCGATTGATGTTGCGTAAAAGGCCCACCGCCAGGTGGTTTTCTGCGTTATAAAACCCCCTGCAATGGGTCCGACAGCGGGTCCTAGGAGGGGAGCTAGACTGTAAATGCTGATGGCCAAGCCTCGCTCTTCCGCTCGCCAGCAATCACTCAGAACGCCTCCACCAATCTATCAATTGTTAGTGTCTATGGTTCTCCTGTATGGCCATGTTTCCAGGCCGACCTACAGCCAAAGGAGCACTCCCACCTATCAAAGTCAGTGACTTTGATTCTTTCGTAATTATCGAGGAACATACCTAAACCACTCAGAAACCTGAACGCTATCATCTCGCCCTTATTCCTGCTCACTCCACATCCAATGTTGAAGACCAAGTAGAACAAATTGGCAATCTGCAGCACTGGTACACGGCCATATATTTCGGACAAGGGTCCGAGTATCAATGGCCCAATTGCATAAGCCAAGACAAACACTGACAGTACAAGTTGTTGCTCCACCTCGTTTGTGATACCGAATTCTTTGGAGATGGATGAAATAGCAGGGGCGACCATTGACGATGAGACTGGTGATATAAATGTGAAGGACGATACAACAACTGTAGCCGCCCATTTCTGCTTTCGAGACCAATTTTTGGGATTTTCCGGGTCGTCTGGATCTTTCCAGGTGACCTTGATTCCAATTAGACTTCCCTCAGCTGGTTAGGGCGAAAAGGATGTTTTACCAGATTTGGATCCTTGGCCGATTTCGAAGTCTGCCTCTTCTCCAATGGTGGTGCTTCAAGATCTCTTTCGGTCAATATCCCCCCTCTAACTTCCGATGTTTCCTCAATCCCGTCCTCTTCTGCTTTTTCGTTTTCGTCCTTTGCAACTTGTTCCGAGTAGTCTGATTCATCCTCAATTGCTGCACCCTCTCCCTCGGTACCGTTGTAGAGCGAATAGTCATCGAGATGCCGGCCAGAAACAACATGTTGCAGTTGGGGCCGAGATGTAGAGCTATTTCGAGATCTTGGCGAGCGAGCTCCGCCTCCTCTGGAGTTTGCGCTTGCTGCAGTTTTTATGGGCTCTAGTTCGGGCATTCTTCTTCACAATGGTAAAGCTTGAAGGCTCTTAATTGACTTTCCGAGTGGGTAAACAAATCTTGGAAGGTTTCTGTATTAACTCTTCGGCGTTTTTGGAAGTGGCAATGGAAGCAGATACCGTGTTAGGTGTGCTACGGGACAACCCAGTCAAACATGCGAAACGAGAGAGATAATGATTGCAGTACTAGGAGGCACGCGACAAACTGGATGTGTTGTTGATCCATCTCGAACATAACGGGGGCTTGGCACCAAATATAGATGTATACGGGTACTCGGCAATGATGCTTCGCTATTATATGATGACGCCAAACGGGGTTTGTACGCGGCTTTGGCACTAGACCCCGAAACGTGCAGATCAGATTTCCACTAGGCTCGCTCCGGAATCCCGTAAAACCGCAATTGTGCATGAAACATGGGACGAGGGTAACCTGAGATCTTCAAGATATCCCAATGCCAACCAAATATATCTATAAAAAACCGTCGAGCTAGAGTTCACCACGAAGAGCCTCGCAGTTGACCTTGAACACGTCATCACACTTGCTCATATCGCTTCCAATGACTTTCAACGGGTTTAGTAACATTATTCTTTCCACCTCACAGCCTCCACTCTCATGCCTTTCTTGGTTTTTGTCCCGTCTGCCCATCAGTCTCCAATCGGAGCGGAAGTCTTCAGAACTCCACTTGGTCCAACATTCTTTCGTTCCCGTCAAGAGCAACGATCCTCGAGACACCCTCTAATCTCTGAACCGACTGAAACACTCTTTAAAGCTTCCTAGACCACCTCCTCGTCGCCTCATACTTGTTTATAGTCAATCTTGCCAAGCTGTCAAGTTGGTTTTGAGTTGTAGCTCTGGTCGATGGACGCCGCCGAGCAATGTCTGCTTTCCTCCGAGCCCTAGTCGCTTTTTCCTTGAGACTTGCGAGGCGAGAAAACGATATTTTCGCGGATGCTTGCGATGTATCGCTTGGGTCTGGAGAATTCCTATTCGATGCTGACGACTCGGTGTGTATTTTGGTATATCGTGTCGACATCAGAGTGGATGGTGGAGTATCTTGACGCTTGTATAAAAGCACGTAGACGTTCTCATTCTAGGTGAATTCCATTTTATTTAGAGGAATGTCATACATTGAAAGTAATAGATATTTACTTACCACAATCTCTTCCTCTGCGTATCTGGTCAAAATCTCGTCACTGTACTCGATCCACCCTCCAGCCTGGTCTCCAACGTCGCATTTGACGTTCGCTTTGTAATGTCCAGACTCTAGGGTCATGCCAATATGCTCTATCGTGGCGATGCAGTCGTAAAGCCCAGTCACAGAGCTTCTAAGGGCCGGGTGTACGACTGGTTGAAGGTCCAATCCCCTTAAAGGAAAGTCGATGAATTGCAAGATCTTACTGGTCTCTTGATTACCCGCAAACCGGCTGAGCTGAACGATAAGGTACGTCGGCAGACGGGATAGGTAGTATTCCTTTGTTACATGTCCTTTCTGGCCACAGTCTTCGCACCTGAAATCATCCACCGCTTGAACGCCGAACTGATTGAGAAGAAGCTGCGAAAGTGTTTTGTCCTCGCTTTGTGGGGGGATTGCCACATCCAAGACCGAAAAGGGATCTACTTTAATCTCACCTCCTTCACTTCTTCGCGCAGCTTTACAGAGCTCGCAACTTGTTCTGGACATGATTTGATAAGAGAAAAGTGCTTTAATAAACGATGCGCTATCCTTTCGAATGCTTTTCTCCCATCCTTGCTGACATGTTAATGCGGTACTAACCAAATTCTGGCTTTGAATGTCCCTGGTGTACGGCGACTGTGCGGCCCTAGTCAACGAATGCAATACATCCAACATCAACAAAAGAAATTCTCCAGTATCTTGCTGTTCTTCAGAGTCGAAATCTGGGTGGAGAGCCGCGAAAAGTGTCTGCTCGCGTGTCAGCCCTGGAAGTTAGCATCCTCGAAAGCCTTACAACGAGGTTATCCGGTAAGATCGCATCCTGTAGACGGGATTCTTTCATCGCCGCAAAGACACCTTGGCTTTCGCGGCCGAAGGCCGCCAGAGTTAATGGGTCTTGTTGGAAAGTGGCTCTATCTGACTTATGGGGGCGCCAATGGATACCCTGATCAATCTTTGCATTCACAATTGCAACTCTCAATGGCTCGCAGGCAGCAAGTAGTTGCATCGCCGAATTCAGATAACAAGTGTTGCCGAGATTTATGAGACCTCGACCTGGCTGATTGGCATCAGAGGGGTGCGTATTGCCGATCCGACGTCCTTCAATAGTTGTATCATGATTATGGCTATGAGTCGTCTCATAATGAACCCTTCCACCAAATCCGTTTCCATTTGTAGAATATCCATTTGGGTAGTTGTTATCCATATCCCTTGCGTTACTTACAGTGCTATCTAGCGATAGCCCCTATGGCCCTTAGGGCTCGTTAGGAGGCGTTGTGAGGCACTTAGATCCTCCCACGCAGTTTCCCTGGCACTAATCTCCTCCCTTGGTAATCTCAGGGTATTTTTCGTTCTCGTTTAGCCACCACGTGCCATTATCTTGCGACTGTTATATGTGTCGAGTGTACCATCCACCCCGTGGCGAGGAGTAGAAGATACGGCAAAGCGAATCAACAACCATCCTTTCTTTACATACTAGCGCGACTAATGGCAGAGTCACTCTTCTTTGTTCCATCACCCTATTGTTGAGAGCTGATGAGATAAAGATCCGCATGCGGACATTCGAGGCCGACGGTTCATCCATGTTGACTTGTCCTAATTGTCATTTTCGAGTGGGGAAAACACAAACAAGTAGACGACCCGTTTGCAGAAGACGGCAGGCGAGACTAGTTAAGACATTTTACAGTACAGTCAATTCCAAAAATCGTAAGTCCATACTTGGTGGTATTTGCGGAAAGTTCACAATTGTTGGTAACGTGACTTCGACCTGCCTTGCATTGACGTAGGCAGATATGGGCGCTGTTTAATCTTTGTAATCCAGCGCGCAGTCGGTGCGAAATAGAGACCGAATGGCTGAAAATGTATTTGAAACAGCAGCACAATAGAGAACGCGAAAGCAGCAGGGAGTGAATAATCAAAATTCTTAGCAAACTTAAACGGAAGGAATCAAAAACTTTGTTACAAATTGTAGAAGCCCGCCGAGTCAGTCATAGGAGTCATCTGCAAGGAAAAGGACAAAGGCGCAACGTTACTGCAGCACGGTGGTATAAGGTAGCGAATTTAACATTCGTCAGTATGGCAGACCCTTCGTTTTACAAGTATCCATCACCTCTAGAAGGCTACGAGAACTTGCAAGCTCTCCCAGAGTATGTGCGTAGGTATTATCCAGGCAAAAAGTTCGAGTCTGATGAACTTTAGCGAGAAAAGCAATGACGGTAAAAGTTTCGTCAACCCATCAACCAACGTTCTTAGCAAAGCTTATGACAGCTTTGTACAACCTATCGATAATGGTGAACGTAGTGGTTTTGACGTTCATATCTACCATTTCCAGGTTCGAGTAATTGACTTTTGCGAAGAGCCAATACTGAATATTTGACAGAACAATCAAGATCAAGTAAAGTTCGCTTGGGAACTGTGGGAGCGCATCCGTCGAGAGTTCCCAGAGCTTCGCATTTACAAGGTATGGGATAGGCCTGTTGGGCCGCATACTGTGGCTATGTTCGAAGTGAATTTATTCACCCCAAAGCAATTCGGTGCGTTCATCCCGTGGCTGGTGGTAAATAGAGGTCCTCTGAGCGCGTTGGTACATCCGAATACGGATGATGAGGAGAGGGATCATACGCAGAGAGCTACTTGGATGGGAGACAAGCTGCCGTTGGACTTGAGTATATTCAAGAGCATGCGCCAGATGAGGGCCAGATTAGAGGCGGTGAAGACGGAAAGAGACAATGCGGACTAGGCACCAGAGAGAGCCCTTGTCAATTAGTTGTTCCGTTGCCTCTACAACTGCTGGGTGGATACAATCGTAACAATGAAGAGCGCCTATCGGCTGTGAAAGTTCGATACAGTCACAATTCCAGCCTCTTGCAAGCAGCCAGTATTGTTGGTAGCCTTTTCCAGGAATACCTCATAAGTAACACAGTATTAGATAGATTGAGATTTGAGAGTCCGACGATCAAGTCAAGCATTCTAAAGTGACACAAAGGGTGCGACGCTTTCAATGGATATTGGGGAGAAGAGGCAGTTCAGATGGAAGACTCGAAGGCAATCGCCGAACGTTGAAAAATGTACATTCTCTTTTTTTGAAGAAAAGAACTTGTGCCAGGCTGCTGACCTTAGGGCATTAGGTGCCCTGTTTACCGCTCGAATGCTAACAACCCTCGGCACACAACAAGATCGAATCTCCACATCTATCTCCCAATCAGATAATGCAAGTCAGCAGCTAGTCTGTATCGATTTACACTACTCAAACTTCTGCAGGAACACGGCCATCCTAAGGCGAGGGACTGCACTAGAACCATGGATGAAGACTCCTTAGGGCTTGCCAAGGGCTTGCCAATTGACTTTGCCTTATGCCTAGAAGTACTTTACTCTCTCGAGGATAGATTGCACGCGATGGTCCAGACGCTAGGACGGACCGCGCCAGGATGCCATGCGCATTTGATTGTAATAGAAGCACTACAACTATCAGCATCCCCTCGTCTTTTCATTTTCTCTCTTCACCTCACTGCCGTCGTTTACCTGATCCTCATCATCTTTTCTTCGCGGCGGCTGCCTTTTGCACCGTGCAGATGTTTGTCTGCGTCCTGTCTTTGATAATCTCTATACAAAACCCACTCATTTGATTACAACATTACAGCCTTTCTAAATCATACCCTATATCTATCCATTTAACCTAGTTCATTCCTTACAATATGCATGCCGTAAACTCTCTGGCCAGCTTGGCCGCTGCCGCCGCAGTGTTTTCATCCTGCGCGACAGCATTTGGTGTATCTGCTAATACGAATATGGCGGTGTATTGAGTATGTGGATATCTAAGTTCTGCATGAAGGGGAGGGAGTGAGATGAATGAATGAATAACTGGCATTGTAGGGTCAAGGAGACGGCCAACAGCGTCTGGCTCATTTCTGCGAGGACTCCAGTATTGACATTATCCCAATCGGTTTTTTGAATGTCTTTCCCGACCAGGCTGGTGGAGGCTACCCGGGCACGAACTTCGCAAACCAGTGTGGAAACGCAACATACACAAACTTAGATGGCTCGAAGAGCCCGTTGCTCTCGGATTGTCCCCTGATAGGCCGATATCAACACATGTCAAAACGCAGGAAAAAAGATTCTCCTTTCACTGGGAGGTGGCATCCCAACACATCAGGCGGTCAAGGATGATGCGTCCGCGATTAAGTTCGCTACCTTCCTATGGAACGCCTTCGGTCCTAAGAACCCGGCTTACACCGGCCCCCGTCCTTTTGGTGATGCAGTTGTTGATGGATTTGACTTTGATATCGAGACTTCCTCCTCCGCTGTGTCTGGTTCGTCTGCCCTTTCTCGAGGCTATGCGACCATGGTTGACACCTTCAGGAGCTTCTACGCTCTCGAGAAGAAAACCTACTACATCTCTAGCGCCCCTCAATGTATTGTGCCCGACGTTCGTTTGGCGGGCGCAATTCAGAAATCTTACTTCGACTTTATCTTCGTCCAATTCTACAACACCCCACAGTGCTCGGCGAGGGCTTTCTTTGACCATACATATGGTGCTGCTGCAGCATGCTTCCTATGAGAACAGCAAGCCTTTGCCGGAAATGCCGAAAGTTTGCTGCACGGCAGCGGTAGCATTCTGTTGAAAGTCAAAACCATGTAACGCTTTGATTTAGAAATATTTTGATAGTAAATTTTATGCCTCACATGCGAACGATCATTTGCAATCGTTCGTCAGTTTGTCCCCTCGGCCCAGCGAGTGCCGGCAGCGAATGACTAGAGGTTTACCCCTCAACCGCGCTGGTGGGTCTGCAGTCATCCCTGATTATGCAATCATGTTGTTCTCTCTAAGGTAATCTATCATGTATACTATTGGTAGTTGGACCATAGACCCAGTCCTTACTCCTTGATGTTGCTTAGACGCTGTCTCGAAGAAGGGAAAACGGAGATGCGTGACTGCGATTCGATGTCCAATTAAGCTTTTTGTCGAAGTCGCACCAACCCGGACTGTGTCACCTAAAGTCTAAGGTGATTCGGACACTTGAACGTGTTGCGAAAGTGTTCCCATACGCAATATCGTTTCCGTCAAGTAATCTTTGATTGCATATCATCATCTCCTTATGCTTTTCTCCATGCAGTTATCAGCATACGCAATCATAACCCACATATCATCTGAACCTGTCATGTTGACCGAATCGTGGTTGGTCCCGAGGGGTACACGGAATCGAATTCGCCTATCAAAACCACCCGAGATTTCCACTGTAGTCGTGGGGTCAAGAAGCCGTCCTCGACACAAACCTGCCAGAGTCCCGACTGTCGACCACCACTGTGAAGAAGGCCGATGCAAAGATGGCGATGAAAACAAATGACTCTTTTCACAACTTCATTAGTGATGGAGAGCAGCAAAAGGTGGTGGATGATTCGCTGACGAAGAATCTTTGAAGAGCGTTGGTTTCGCGCTAAATCATCGCTACCGCAGCACCTTCCTCATGCATGCCGGTCACCTACCAAATCAACTCGTCGTTTCTGCCTATCTATTCCTCCTCTGCGGAGAAGCCATTTGAATCACTGTACCTGCTCTAGCAGAAGGCTATCTTGTGATCTTCCCGAGTATCCTGGACAGACTAAGCGGGGAGAAGACGGACATCCAAACTTCGCAGCGCTTCAGAGCTCTTTCATCACGAGTAGACGAACAGATGACTGACCCACTTTCACTTCGGTTTACAGTTAACAGACCGACAATTTCCCCCCAGAATGCTGAATGCGGGGAAGTTCACACCAGCATGACGGGAAGACGCTTAGTGTTACCGTCAGCGGAGCAGACCAAATGACCAACCTTAGAAAACACCCCTTCACGATGCTACAACACCTCTGTCGCGACAATTTCAATTGTTCTCCAAACGTTGACAATTGCCAGGATACCCAGGATGCAGAACCGTCAGGCACCCTGCTAATATAAATTTTATCCCTAAATAGGAATCTCGCAATGTCGCTCCCAATATGCTCGAGGATGGAGTACCTGCAGTGCTACCATGGAGGTAGAGTCCGTTGACTTAGTGTCTTTTGACCTCCTTTCCGTTCTTTCCTACTCTCCGATGGCTACATATAGCAGGTCCTCCACATGTCGTTCTTTCCCCGTTGGTTCTCCAAGCGCTTCAATAAGCCCAAGGAGAGTGTCGCGTTTCGTTGGATTTGTCCAAGTTTTGCTTCAAGTATATAGCTTACAATATGCGTTATTCCATTCTTTCGTTGGCACTAGCCGCCACGCAAGTGGTCGCTCTTCCGGCACCAGCATATACTGTTGATGAACATCTCAGAATCCGCAGCCCACAGTCCAGCCGTCCGGATGACCATGCGTTGAACCGACAAAGAGCAGATGCGGTCAAGGCTGCTTTCACCTTTGCTTGGGATGGATACTACAAGTATTGCAAGGGACAGGATGAGTACGTCACTTCCATCGCTGTTTGACTCTGAACTGCATCTAATCCAAAGTAAAGTCTACTTCCCGTGACCAATACTTGTGATAATCCGAGAAACCACTGGGGAGCGTCCGCTGTTGACGCATTGAGGTATTTGTTTCATCAAAAGATCTCTGAAACCTCATCATCTGAACTCTCGATAGCACGGCAGCTGTCATGCAGCTCAGGCCGATTGTCAACCAAATTTTAGCTTACGTTCCTACTGTTGATTTCACAAAGACCGACACCACAGTCAGTCTTTTCGAAACTACTATCAGATATATTGGTGGTCTACTAGCTGGCTACGATCTTCTCAAGGGTCCCTTGCCAAACTTGGCGTCTAACACGACCCAAGTTGATACCCTACTAAAGCAGGCTAGGAGTCTCGCAGATGCTCTCAAGTACACCTTCAACACCAAGTCAGGTGTTCCTTCGAACGGACTCATCATCAACACCCAGACCACGGACGGTGGAACCACCAACGGCCTTGCCACTGTTGGAACGCTCGTCATGGAATGGCAGCATC
>JAABUO010010790.1_pt1 | contig 10081 bp, 16 predicted proteins | sample 5559291 | NCBI WGS metagenome assembly JAABUO01 (sample SAMN10711878, study PRJNA513372) | rock metagenome | isolation source: Antarctica rocks | place: Antarctica: Victoria Land, Finger Mt sud
GCAGATGATACAGCACCATGGCACTGCTGTGCTTGGCTCGCCTGATGGTGTCAAACTGGTAGTGGTTGCCTTGGCACAGAGACAGGAACGCCTGCAAGCATACTTTGCAGCGTCCGAATTTGGCTGAACAAAGCGTATCCTTGTTTGACTAGAGCCTGAAACCTTTGCTGTAGCAGGCTTGAGCTATGCATGCTGAGGCTGCAGTCAAGAGAGTGGACAGGAACAGACAACTAGGGTTGCAACAAAAAAGTGCTTGGTGGGTATAACAAGAAGGCAAGCGACAACACAGATGGAGCAGTGGCACACCTGTCGTGTGTGGAAGAACTCACACTCCACATCAGGGTTCCTGTCACTGACAGAGGGGATAGGCTCCACTTTGGCCACCTGCAGGTCCTCTACCTTCATACCACCGGGCAACCCACGTGCCTTGCTGCTGCCATAGCCTGAACAGGGCCACCAAGACAAGACTCAACACGAGCGTCATCACCAGCTTGTCTTCCACAGATGCCAGGGACGTTTGGACAATGAGTGCCACAGCTGATCAGCAAGCATTCTGCTGCAGCAGATCTGACAGCACGCACAACGATCGTGTAGGTCACGAGTGCTGTTGATGAGGCAGCTGTCATAAGGAACTCTGGTGAAGAAGACAGCAGGACACGAGGCAAAACAAAGCAAAACAAGCAAGTTGGTGCACCATGTCATGGCATGACGGTGTTACGCCGTCATCTGCAGCAGCAGCACACCTGATGAGGGGCTGCTCTCGCGCTGGTAGCAGGTTGAGCACAGCTGGAAGCGGCTCATCTGCAAGACCTGGCGGCTGCTTTGCCCAGGTGTGTCCAAGCTGATGCCCTCAAAGGTGCGCTCGCTCTTCACAGCTCGCTGCGGAGGATGAGGATGATAGTACCTGAGCAGTGCGTAGCAGCAGGTGAGTGGCAGCAGCAGCAGCAGCAGCAGCAGCAGCACATGGTGTGACATGACCACTGGTTGGTTTCCACTGCTCAATCAGAGAGGTACAGACACATTGCAGCAGCACGTGCTGTGACATGACCAGAGTCTGGTTGATTCCCATTGCTGAGTAAGAGAGGTACAGACATGTCGTACTTGGCATCACACTGTGTCAGATGGAATCTGCGCATGGCGGTATGGACATTGGTGCTGTGTAAGTGTGTGGCAGAGCAGCAGCTGGGGCGTGAGGGAAGCAGTGCAGTGTTGTTACCTAGCAGCATCAGAGATGTACTCTCTGCACAGGGAGCAGGGCTCCTGCAGATGCACGACAATGAAGTCATCCTTCATGCCTTGTATGACCTCCCCCAGGCGGCCCATGACCTGCTCGTCCACACTGCCACTCCCATACCGCTTGCCCTGCACGCACAGATTGGATGTTACCACATGGAGCTCTTGGTGCTGGACCACAGCAGACATTGCCCAAAAGGCTTGTGCTGCTGTAGAGTGTCATCAGGAGCCAAGATACATGTTGAAAGAACACATCCACATGCTTGGCACTGCTACCATGACGGCAACTCCTCCAGCCAGCTGCTCAATGCAGCTGATTCTAGCAGCTAAGCTGAAGAGCAGAAAACTACTATGGCAACACATTTGCTCGTGCTTGCAGCAAGGCTTGCAAACAGGAAACAGGCAAAAGAAAGCGTCTCATGACAGTCACAACCAGACGATCCACAGTAAGTAACCCTGATCACAGCACAAAACCCCATACAGGTCAGCAGACAAGGCAATTGCAGTGATTGAAGTACAGGGAAGCAGACGTGACAAGTGAGCTGACTAAGGTACAGTGTGAAAGCAATGTCAGGTGATGCTGGCTACCTTGGCTGACTTGGCACGGGGCTTGCCCCCCGCAGTGAGGGAGCCCTTGTTGCCCTTGCGCCCTGCCTGTCGCTGCTCCTCGCTGATGTTGCCCAGCAGATTCTCAGCCTCACCCGGCCAATAGTCACCTGTGGGATGTACATGATGATGTTATGAAAGCAACAAACACAAAATGCTAGATATATCCAGCGATGTATGGTCCTGGATTGTCATTGCTGATCATGATGGTCTTGTAGGGTTAGACAAGACTGCAGGAGTAAGATCTTGACAACAGCGCTCTCAATACATATTCCCTATTGCATATATGAAAGTCAGTGAGTGCCTCACATGCAGCTTTGCATCATGTCAGCTACTCAATGACTTTTATATGAGCTGTTAGGGAACATGTTCAGAGAGCGCTGCTGGCACGATCCTACTCAAGTCATTGCTACAGCTGATGAAGCTTCTTGTACAGGCAGTGACACCGGCAGCAAAGGATGCAGGAGGTGACGTCTAGCAGCAGCTGATCACCTTCAAAGTACGGCAGATGCAGCACACTTGGCTTGTCCACCCTGTGGTCCTTGCCGCCCTCAAAGAAGGTGTCGAACAGGTTGGAGAGGTATGTGACGGTGCCCTCAGCCTTGGCTGAGCGCAACAGCATGTGGTACCACTCACGTAACCTGTCGCTCCTGGGCGTCTTCTGCCGATTGGGGTGGCAGTACAGGATGTAATCATCGCCCTGCACACCACTCAGACACGCAGCATGAGCTCTCCACTTGTAGGATAGATGTGGTACAAGCACACATGTGATTGCGACCACAGCTACAGAAGCGTCTTGACAGGCATAGACTCATTGAACAAACAGAGGGTTACTTTTGCATGCACATGGGAGGGGAGGGGAGGGGGGGAGGAACAAAGGGGGCCCAAAACAGGACGAGTACCTGCCCAAAGTCTGTGACTGTCTATGCACTTCAGCAGATGAGTCCACGACAAGGTAGCTAGTGTGCATACCTGCAGAGGAGGACATGCCCAGATGAACATGGAGGTGAAACCCTGCAGCTTGATGTACTTCAGGTACCCGGTCATGATCTCATGGTACACCAGTGTACGCAGTGCAATCCCATTCCGGCCTGCACACAAAGCACGTTGACCTACTGCCAACATCAGGTCCATCCCTGTTTCATGACAAGGGGCAGATAGAGATAAGACAGACACAAGGGGCAGGTAAAGACAAGACAGAAACAAGCAGCAGATAGGTTGTGCGCTGCATAAGACAATGGCTCAAACCTGTCCAAGCTGAAACTGCTGTGGACGCTGCGATTGGATGCAGACAATACATCCAGCTGACACAGGCTCCCAAGACAATGCAAACGGTGCAAGTTGTCATGCAGAACACCAAGTGGCTCAAACCCAATCAACACCTAAGGGTTCAAGATGCTATACGGCCTCAAAGCAAGGCGTGTGTGTCACCTGCTGCCTCAATCTCAGGCCTGAAGTACTTCACAGAGTCCAGATAGGACAGGTAGACCCACTTCCTGTTGGGGGCAGGGCAGTCATCCCCATACTCCTGCATGTACAGGCAATACAGGCACACGTCCACGCCATCCATGCGCTGGAACAGTAGAATCACCTGCACACAATGTTCACAACTCAGACAGCAGCTGAAGTTCAGTTATGCAGCTAGTGTGGCATAAACTCAGCGCATGCAGCAGCGGCATGTGGCTAAGCACAGCAGCAGTGGCAGGTGAGCAATGCTGGTGTTTCATACCAACATGGTCATGCCTGAAGATAGGCAAGTTGCTGGCAAGTGACAAGAGCAATGACCATATGAAATTGTCAGTGATGTTGCAAACAACAGGGGATAGATTGTGCCCAGTCCAGTGCGCCAACAGGGCATTCCAGTGCGCCAACAGGGCATACTTGGCACCGTCAAGTTGCACACATACACGGCTGGTGTGAAGCAATCACACTGTGTTATTGCAGTGTATGAAATAAATATGAAATATGAACACATACATGACCAGTCGGGCAGTAACTTTGCCCTGAGGGCTCTAGTGCTTGAGCTGGACTACATCTTCTGGCAAAAGAGGGAGCCATCTTGCAGATGCTCAACATGCGTGCAACAAACAGGCAATGCACACAAGCAGTTGCACATGATATGGTGGCTTTAGCTGTGGGCACCTTCTGGCGATAGGGGAAGGCGTCTGGACAGCCCTCTTTCTGGAAGGCTTCATGGAAACGAGGCTTCACCTCCATCCTCTTGCTGACATTGTTAATGACTCTGATGGTGAGTTCCTTGGCTGTCACAAGCTGCATCGCCCACGACCATGTCAGCATTCCTTGCAAAATATATCAGTACCATCTTCAACAAGAAGAATCCACAAATTTGAGTTCAGAATGAGGGGTGGGGGGAAGGTTGGGGGGGAAGGGGGGGGGAGAGGAGCATAAATGCGGTCATGCTGTTTGAGAAAGGTGACACAACCCGCAACCTGGTATGTATTGTATCCAAGACCATATTGTGAAGAGAGGCCAATGGTGCAACCTGCACTTGCCTTGTATATGCTTGCGCCACAGGATACAACTCACCTGGTCTGGAGGTACCCCTTCCTGTTTGGAGCGTTGAATCAACTCTGAGCTCAGAGCGTTGTCAATGCGCTCCTGCAGAAAGTCACTGATTTCGCACTTGGGCAGGTCACGTGCTTCCAGCATGGCTTGAGGCCGCACTTGAATGGGCTGCCTCTCACCTCGCATCAGCCCTGCAACACACAATGCTGCCTGAGAAACTGTAGACAGGAGACTTTCTTACTTCCTGAAGCAGAGCAGAACTATTAAGTGACCCATGAAACGCTGCATGGGATTGAGACACAATTGGCTACCACAACCAACGCATGACAGGTGATGTAAAATCACTTTTTGAGTGTGTCTATAGCTTTTTTTTGTGGTTTACATTTTTTGTTTCAAAAGATACACTTTTTCAGAAAAAGGATGGATACATCAATTTTTGTAAGTATCTTGCATCCCTTGTTTTGGTTATATATTGATGCTCACTATCGGACTTGAACCGATAACCGCAAAGGAACAGATTTTTAAGTCTGTCGTGTTTACCTATTTCACCAAGCGAGCCTGGATACAACAAAACCTTAAAAATGCCCTTTCAATGTAAGACAGCATGCTGTCAGAGTTGCTATCGCACAGCTATGTATAACACACAGGCAGAACGCAGTGACCTGAATCAACCTGCTGTTCTGCAGCCGAGTCTTCTGCCAAGAACATACAAGACGTCCTGCTCTGGACAACAGCGCTCTCTGCATGTTGGCATGTTCCTCTGGGGACACCCAAGGCAGATGCAAATTGGGTGTGGGAAAGAGGAACATGCAAACATGCAGAGAGCAGCTTTGTCCAGAGCAGAAAGTCTTGGTGCCAAGTTGCAGCACAAAGTCTGTCAGGATGTAGATGTGAATGCTCACCTGCCATGAGGCAGTTGGGGCAGTGATAGGGCATTTCGTCGTCGTTGCGGCCCTTGTTGAACATGCCGCAGATCATGTGTACCCACGCACAACACGCATCGCATTGCACCCACCCCTCCTCTTGCTCATCGTCATTCTTCCTCTTCTCCAGTTCGCTCTTGCGCACCTGCAACTGCAGCAGAAACGCAAGGCTTGGGCAAACAGCTCACGTCATAATCTGCACTGGGGAGCTCACAGCTGAAATGTGACATGTTTCCCAGACTGATGATATGCAGAGCAGCAATGCAGAGGAACCGCTGAGCTTGTCAATCACTTGTTGGGTGGTGCAGTGCTGACTGTATACTGTCATACCAGGCCGAATGCTGTGCAAGGCATGAAGAAGACATCGTGTGCAACTTGGTAGCTGTGCACAATCTATGGCTACTTGCAAGTTGTGGATCAACAGGCAGTAAACCTTTCACGCCAGATAGACTATCAGACTGATGCCTGGCTCCAGACTGGGCCCATTTTGAAACCCCCGCCAGCGTAAAACAGTTCCAGTCAGGTTCCACTTGCGCCAATTTCAGTGCAAGAAAGCAGTCAGAGGCGTCTGTTTCAAGAGCCTTACGTTTGTGCCATCCAGCTCGATGCGCTCCCCGCGGTGGTCCTGATAGCAAGGATGGCACCAAAAGCCTTTCACCTCTGTCTTGTTCACAGGTGTGGTGTAGTACACCTGCAGAGCCAGACCCACCTCTCAACGCCAAGCTCTTGCTGTAATTGCTGAACAGGCACCTGACAGCAGTCTTCCCAGGGGCAGAGCATGTGTTGCAGCTGCTGATTGACCACTTCACAGCAGTTGTGTCAAAGCGCAGCAGGTGTTGCAATTGCTGCGCAATCACTTCACAGCAAGCTTTGTGCCAAACTGGAGAATGCAATGCAATGCAGATGCTGGTGATTGTAATATTGTGTCACGCCTGTGCAGACTGGGCACCACTGGTACACCTATTGGCAAGCACGTCCTGCTGATCATTGTACATTCAATGATGCAAGGCAAGCCTGAGCAGCCAGCAGTAGAAGCGCCAGCTTGGCGCATGCAACAGAATTGAGACAGGATGAGCAGCGGTACTGCACCTGATTGCGCTTGATGCGCTGACCACAGCAGGTGCAGTACAGCGAGGGAGGCTCAAAGGTGAGGCGCTTGTCTCCACACGCCTTGCACATGTTCTCATCACTGTTGTCAATAGGCGCCAGATGAGGTTGCCCTACACACAGACAAAACCCTCATGCATGCAGATGAAACATATAGCTGACATATCCAACATTGCTGTCTAGTGGGGTGGGGTGGGGTGAGACGGAGGGTTACAGTAACATGACAAAGCCAATCAGGGGTTGGTGCGCACTGCGTGTGACAGAAATGCCGCTTGGTAACAACAGCGCGCCTTGATATGTCACAGAGAGCAGGGGCGAGCTGTGATATGCCTGTGTCAGCTATGCAGACTACAAACATGCGGCCACCTGTGCGGACAAAGCGCAGGCAGAGTCTCACCAGGCCGAGACCTCAGCATGGTCAGATGCGTCTTGATCTCATCTGCATTGAAGGCTTCCAGGAGGGAGGTCCCCTGGTTGGACCCCAGAGCTACCCGTGGCCGCTTTAGGGCTGGTTCACCCTCAGGGCCTTCCCTAGGGCGCTGCGGCATGCCCCTGTTGGGCTGCATCATGGACTGCAGGCCTGCGTGCATCTGCTGAGGATGCATCCCATTCATCATCTGAGGAGGCATGCCTGGCTGCTGCACAAGAACAGCTGTGTCAGGCCCAGTTCATGCATACAAAGATGAAGCACCACAATGACCAAAAGCCAGAGTTGTCAGACAGCCTGTTTTCGCGGTCAACCCCATCTGCTAAGAACTGCTGTTCTCTGCCAGGACGCATCAGATCACTACGACAAGCTGACTCCTGTTCCATGGCAGTACAGACATACTTCCAAACCAACCTGCATGCCACTTTCAGCAGTGAGCTGATTCTGTGTCTGCATCCTTTCATGTTGAAGTTGCTGCCTCTGGCGAGCAAGCATCTCCTGCTGCTGCTGCTGTGTGGGCATCTTGCGCTGGGCTGCTGCCAAGCGCTGCTGTTGCACATGCTGCTTGACAGGCACACAGATGGAGCATGCCAGGCTCGAACACTTCTGATGATGCTTCAGCAGCTCCCGAGATGCCACACACCTGCAGCATCAGCATGCATTTCATGAACGCATGCTTTTTGCCATAGGCGCAGAATACGTAGCATGTGCACGAGGCATGAAAGCGGCCTCTGCGCCCTGACAACTTGAAGTCATGCAGCATGCTGAGCAGACATCTTAGCTACAGACGTGTTTATGGCAAAAAAAAGTACAAAGTCAAAGCAAGAGCTATACAAGAGTATGAGCGACAACTACGCCATGTTCACAGAACGCAGGTAGGCTGCCTCTGCAAGCTGATCCGCAAGCATATAGCACTGGCAGACACCAGCATACACATGTCCACCAAATATGCAGACAAGAGTATAGGCTGCAACTGTACGTGAACGCAGCCAAAGCATTTCCTGGTGAAGTCAGCAGGATGGGTACCTGGGGTACTCGCAGCGAGCGTCACTGCATCCCAGTATATGCTGCCACAGCTGCTTGGCAACAGCACAGCTGCTGCCATAGTTGCACTGACCATCAGGGTACTGACACTTGGCACAGTGCCTGAGGAACAACAACCACCGCTGCTGCTTGAGAATGAACTCCTGCTTCTTTTGGCGCTGCTTGGCCAGGTATGCAGGGTCTTGCTGGTCGCCAGAGCCCGACCCGTCTGCAGGGGGGTTGAGAGCATACTGACCCTGGGGGCCAGCAGCACCTGGCAAGCCTGAGGATGGCAGCTCTGGGAGCTGAGGAATGACATTCCCGCCAGTTATGGATGGGCTGGCAGACCCATTGACGCCCACACTGGTCATGCTGCTGCCGTTGCTCATGCTCATGTTGTTCACGGGCACCATGCCATTACCTGCAGCATAGAGATCTACCTTTCTCATAGCTGAGTCTCCTTTGCTGTGCCGCTTAAGGGCTAATGCAGGCCTGGCAAAAGTCCTGAAAGGCTCCTTCTGCTTAATACTGTTTACCAGGTGCAGCTGTGGCTCTGTCAACTTTTTGCAGCTTTGCAGCCAACAAGTGTGGCTAGGCAATGGTTGAAGAAATCTTGATAGCCAACTGCTGCATGTCACAAGCAGCCAAAGGGTGTTACAATGTAATGTTGATTGTGACCAGCCCCTCAAATTGTGGTGCTAGGAGTACGACCCTGCTCTGTCACCCTGTTGTGACTCTGTGCATCTTCAGAATGTTTAGTACTGTATGCACCTCCATTACTGTGGATTGGGCAGTTTTGTCCAGAAGCAGACACGTTGAAAAGCAATAATGCACAGCTACCTTGAATGTTAGGCAACTGCGGGCTCTGCATAATGGGCACCATCCCTGGCATGTGGGGATTTTGCCCATTAGCCATTGGCACCATCCCATTGTTGCCACCCATCATCCCATTGTTGCTGCCTATCATCCCATTTGGCACCTGCTGACATGCATTTATCTTCATTGTAATGCAGCCAATGGCAATAGAGCAATATCTGCCAGCCATTTCCGCAGGGCACAGTACAGTCGACACCAATGAACTAGCTGTCATTTTATGTGACAATGCCAGCCACAAAGCCTGCCCATCCCAGCTTGCATAGTGAATGCAGATAACACACTGCAGCCTGCAATCTGCTGGCAGATCTTTGCACAGCTGCTCTTGGACTGTGCTGGCAAGGAGTTCAGGCTTGAGCTATGCAAACATACCCTGAGGGCCTGGGATGCTTGCACTGGACCAGGACGAGGCTCTGCCATTGTCCCTGGCATCTGCCCCATCTGCCCATTTGCCATGCCTACAGATGAGGTTGCTTAGACACAACGATGGGAATGCAAAAGCTTGCCGCAATGTGCCAGGCATGTGCATGACATTCCATGATGCATGCATGCTGGACTTTAATAGAAAAGGTCACAATTGCAAATTGCTTTTGCAAAGGTACATACTTACACTGTCACCTGGAGGTGTCTGAACATGCACAAGTTAGACAACTTACCGTTGGGCATAAACATCCTGGAATTCGGCTGGGATGTTGGAACACTCTGCAAAGCAGAAGCCCATCAGTACAAGTGCACCAATTTTGTGATCTGCTGAAGGATGTGCTGAACAAATTACAGTGCATATGTAGTCTAACTGTGCAGGCAGAAGCTTCAGTGGAATGCTCAAACAGCTCTCACCATGCTAGGTCCCTGAGCCCAAGCACCATTATCTCTGGCAGCAGCACCACGCAGCAAAGCTGGCTTGCCATTGCTCATGACAGGTCCATTGGCTGTCGGTGCAGCCTGCGGCCGCATCATACCTTGCTGCTGCTGTTGCAGCTGTTGTTGGGTGTTAAGGCCCATACTGCCTATGTTGGCATCTGTCTGCCCCACCGTCGGAGATGTCAAATCTAGCCGACTCCTACTCTGGGTAGGACTCTGCTGGACCTTAACTGGACCCTGAGGTGCCATAGGCATGCTGCTCGAAGGTCCTGAAGGCATTCCAAGTCCCATTGCAGATGATGGCCGGGATTGCAACTGCTTCTGGACTTGAGCAGGCTGACCTCCAGCTGACGCTGGTCTTTGCTGCTGCTGCTGATGCTGCTGCTGCTGTTGCTGCTGCTGCTGTTGCTGCTGCTGCTGTTGCTGCTGCTGCTGTTGCTGCTGCTGCTGGTGCTGGTGCTGCTGTTGCTGCTGTTGCTGCTGCAGCAACTGCTGCTGATGC
>JAABUO010010792.1_pt1 | contig 10080 bp, 10 predicted proteins | sample 5559291 | NCBI WGS metagenome assembly JAABUO01 (sample SAMN10711878, study PRJNA513372) | rock metagenome | isolation source: Antarctica rocks | place: Antarctica: Victoria Land, Finger Mt sud
CGGCGACGGGCGCGCCGGGGACCGCGGCGGAGGTGATCGCGCTGGACGGCAAGGAGGCGCGGCGGGCGCACGACCGGGGGCCAGGCGGCGTTGCGCCTGGTGAGCGCGTGGGCCACCGGGGCGCGACGGGTGCGGGCGCAACGGGCGGTCGCGGACAAAGCAAGCGAGCTGGGCGCGCTGCCAGAGGTGCGCGGCCTGCGCGCCTTGGAGGGCTGCATCGTGCCCAGCGACGCGAGGGGCGGCCACGCCAACATCGCCCAGGCCATTGTGGAGGGGGGCGGCGACTAGGCGCGCGCGCTCAAAGGCAACCAGGGACGGCTCTTCGCCGACGCGCCGGCGCTCGGGTTCGCCGACGTCGCGCACGACCACCACCGGACGGTGGACGGCGGGCACGGGCGGGTGGAGATCCGCGCGGCCTGGGCGATCACCGACCCCGCGCCCCTCGCCTACCTCGACCCGGACGGGGCCTGGCCTCACTTGCGCGCCATCGGCAGGGTGCGGGCCGAGCGCCGCGTAGGGAGGGGGGCCGCGACCAGCGTGGAAACCCGCTACTACCGCGCCAGCGTGGGGGGGCCGACCCCGGCGCGCACGCTCAATCGCGCCGTGCGCAGCCACGGGGACATCGAGAACGACCTGCACTGGGTCCTGGACATCGCTTTCCGCGCGGACGAGTGCCGCGTCCGCGTGGGCCACGCCGCCCACAACCTCGCCGTGCTGCGCCCCATCGCCCTCACCCTGCTCCGCCGCGAGCGCACCACGCGTGGTGGCATCAAGGCCAAGCGCCTCAAAGCTGGCTGGGACCATCGCTACCTCCTCCAGATCCTCGACGGACGGGGCGCGCCCGCATGATTTAGATGCGATTGCCCTGTTCACGAGCCCTGACCTGCTTGCCTCCATGATAGCATGGGCGTCGATCCGGCGGGCGACCCGGAATTCGACCCGAAATTTGGCGAAGTTTCGGGTCGAATTCCGGGTTTTTCGTGGTCAATGGGCCGGCCATGGCCCAGACTGGAACACAGGACGGCGCCCATAAGGGCGTCGCCGGGCGTGGCACGCGGCCACGGGTACAGCGGGATCACAAGAGGAGAGGCGAGCATGGACAGGGATAGGGAGAGCGGACAGCGCGCGGGCCGACGCCGGCCCGGCGACGCGGATGACGGGGGACGGGACAGGAGAGGCGCGCGGCGCGGGCGGACCGCGCGGCGGCGGGGGGCGCTGGGCGGCGCCCTGGTGGCGCTGGCCCTCGGGCTCGGCCTCGCGCCGGCCGGCGTCGGCCCGCGCGGCCTCGGGCGACTGCGCGGCCAGCGGCGCGACCACGACCTGCACGTACACCTACACCGGCGGCGAGCAGACGTTCGTCGTGCCGGCCGGGGTGCGCGCGCTGAGCGTGACCGCGGTCGGCGGCCGGGGCGGCGGCAGCTACGGCGCCGGGCAGCCCGGTAGCGGCGGATCGGCGACGGGAGCGGTCGCGGTGACGCCCGGTACGACGCTGTACGTGGAGGTCGGCGGCGGCGGCGGCAACGGGGTCGACGGCAACGGAGCCGGCGGCTTCAACGGCGGCGGGTACGGCGGGTCCGCCAGCAGTGGTGGCGGTGGTGGTGGCGCCTCCGATGTGCGCACGGTCTCCTGCGGCGCCACCTGCCCCAGACCCACGGCATCGCTTGACGCGCGGTTGCTCGTCGCCGGCGGCGGCGGCGGCGGCGGGTCGGTCGGAGCTTGGGACGGCGGCAACGGCGGCGCCGCCGGCCAACCCGGCAGCGCCGGGCGCACTGGCTCTGGGGGCGAGCCGGGCGGCGGCGGCGGCGGGGCCGGCACATTGACCGCCGGCGGGACGGGCGGCGCCTCCACGGTCTCTGCTGGAGGCGGCGGCGGCTACGGGTCCGGCGCCGCGGGCGGCGCTTGCGATTTCGGGGTCGGCGGCGGCGGCGGCGGCGGCGGCGTCACCGACGACTTCAGCGACGGCAGCGGCGGCGGCGGCGGCGGCGGGTCGTCGTACGTGCCCCAGGGCGGCTCGACCGGGGTCAACGCCGGCCCGGCGTCGGTGACGATCAGCTACGGGGCGCCCGGTATCGCGGGCATGCCGCCGGCGGCGGCGACGGTCGGGCCGGCGTATGTCTCCTTCACCTACACCCTGTCCGGTAGCCCGGCCCCGACCACGTCGGTCACCGCTGGCACGCTGCCGCCGGGGTTGACGTTGGGCCGTAACGGCTCCCTGTCCGGTACCCCCACCACAAAGGGCAGCTACACGTTCACGGTCACCGCGAGCAACGGCAACGGCGCGGCGGCCAGCGCCACCGACACCATCCAGGTCGCCGTACCCCTGGCCACGGTGACGCTGGGCGGCTTGAATCAGACCTACGACGGCACGGCCAAGGCCGCCAGCGCCAGCGTCAGCCCGTCGCCGTGCGGCCCGGTCACCCTGGGCTACAGCCAGGGCGGCACGCCCATCGGCGCTCCCACCGCCGCCGGCAACTACACGGTCCAGGCCAGCCTGGGTAACTCCAACTGCGCCATCGGCTCCGGCGGCACGGGCACGCTCGTCATCGCCCCCGCGCAGGCGACAGTGACCCTGAACGCCCTAAATCAGACCTACGACGGCACGCCCAAGACGGCGAGCGTGACCACGAGCCCGCTGGGGTTGGCCGTGGCCCTCACCTACAACGGCGCCTCCACCGCGCCGATCAACGCCGGCTCCTACAACGTCGTCGCGACGGTGAGCGACCCCAACTATCAGGGGAGTCAGGCGGGGACGCTGGTCATCGCCCCGGCCCCGCTGACCATCACCGCCAACGACAAGACGATGACCTACGGCGGGGCCGTCCCGACGTTCGACGCCCGCTACAGTGGCTTGGTTACCGGCGATACCAGCGGCGTCGTAAGTGGGCAGACGTGCGGCGCCACCGACGGCAGCGGCCAGCCGGTGAGCGGTAGCACGCCGGTCGGGACCTATGCCATCACCTGCGGCGGCGGCAGCGCGGCCAACTACAGCCTGACATACGTGGCCGGGACGCTGACCATCAACCCGGCGTCCCCGGCCATCGCTGTCATCTCGACGCCGCCCATTCCCGCCCATGTCGGCGCGACCTACACCGTCGCGGCCACCGGCGGCGCCTCGGGTAACCCCGTGACCTTCACGGCCGGCCCCAGCAGCGTCTGCGCTGTGGGCGGGACGAACGGGGCCACCGTTACGCTCGTCGGCGCGGGGACCTGCACGGTCACGGCCAGCCAGGCCGGTAACGGGAACTACAGCGTGGCATCCTCCGTCCAGCAGAGCTTCGCGGTCAACTACCCGCCGCTCTACCTGACCCTGGGCGTGACGAGCAGCCCGGCCGGCCCGGTCACGACCGGCTCCGTGGTCACGGTGACGGGGACACTCTCCAATCACACCACGGCCGCGCAGCGCGTGACGCTCAAGGCGACGTTCAGCTACGTCAGCCCGAGCGGCCGCGCCTACATCGTCAGCGGCTCCAGCCGCTCGTTCAGGCTCGCGGCCGGCCAGACCCTCGGCCAGCCGTTCAGCTTCACGATTAATAAGTACGTCCAGCGCGGGGCGTACACGGTCGCGCTGACGGCAACGGACACGGCCGGCGACACGGCCAGCGGCTCCGCGCCCCTGACCGTCGTCTAGTGGACACGGCCGCCCCCCGGCGGACGGACGGCACGCGGCCCCCGGCGTCACTGATGGCGCCGGGGGCCTCTCTGTCCGCGGACGGCGCGCCTGAGCCAAGCCATGGTCATTGCCATGGAGGGCGGCGCGTGACCGCGTCCGTCACATCTGACCGATTAGGTGTAATAGTTGATTCGTTGAAAACGTTACCCCGCGCGATTTTGGATAATGGCGATAATATAATAGCATGGAGTGTTTATCTACGACTTTCACCAGTCCCGTCCTCGCGCGCGTGCTGGCGACGGACGGAGAATTGAGAGGGGAGGAGAACCGATGACCGCGCGCCGGATCACGCGTTTGTTGGCCGTCGCCATCGTGCTCGCGCTTGGCGGCCTGGCCACCGCTATCGTGATCGGCGTTGGCGGCCTCGTCGCCGTCGCCGTGCTCACAATCGGCGGCCTGACAGGCCACGAAGGCGCCGCGTCGCCGACTACGCCGGCGCCAGCGGCCACGCCGCCGCCTGCGGCCGTGGCGCCGGCGATGGCTCCGGCCACCCTACGATCCGCCACGACGCGGGGCGCGACGCCCAATGACGTGGTAACGGAGCGGGCCTTCGCGGTGGCGAGTCGCTCGGTCGTCTACGTGGACAATGTGGGGATTGGCTCGGGCTCCGGCGTCATCTACGACACGACCGGCGACATCGTCACTAACGCCCACGTCGTCGCCGGCGCCCAGTCGCTGCGCGTGACGCTCGCTACCGGCAAGAGCTACGCCGCCCGCCTCGCCGGGACCGACACCGCCGATGACCTCGCCATCGTGCACATCGACGCCACGGGGCTTCCGGCCGCCCGCTTCGCCGCGGCCGGGACGTATCGGGTGGCGCAGATGGCGCTCGCCATCGGCAATCCGCTCGGCCTCAAGCAGAGCGTGACCGCTGGCCTTGTCAGCGCGCTCGACCGCACGGTGCAGGAGGGCAACGGCGCCTACTTGCCCAACGCCATCCAGACCTCGGCGCCGATCAACCCCGGCAACTCCGGCGGCGCGCTGGTCACGCTCGACGGCGCGGTCATCGGCATCCCCACGCTGGAGGCGGCCGACCCGCAGAACAACAACGGCGGGGCGGCGCAAGGCATCGGCTTCGCCGTGCCCAGCAGCCGGGTGACCTACATCGCGCGGCAGCTTATTTCGACCGGGAGCGTCGCGCATACGGGGCGGGCCTACCTGGGCGTCGGCGCGACCGACGCGCGGCAGCAGAGCCAGGGCTTCTACAACGGCGGCGGCAATGCGCCGGCGATCGCGGGCGCGATCGTGCAGACCGTGAGTGGCCCCGCGGCGCAGGCGGGCGTGCAGCAGGGCGACGTGATTACGGCCTTCAACGGCGCGTCGATCTCCAGCCAGGATGACCTGCTCACGGCGCTGGCGCACCAGAAGCCCGGCGACACGGTCACGCTGACAATCGACCGCAACGGCGGCACGGTCACCGTCCGCGTACAACTGGGCGAACTCTCCGCGTCGTAAGGACGAGTTCACGCGGTATCAGAGCCATTCGAGTCTGATACCGGCTGCTGGTCGCCACCCATGGGCACATAGCGCGCGGCCAAACCCGCGAAGGGGCGCGTGGGGAGCCCAGCCTCGGCGAGGTAGGCCAGCGTTTGTTCTTCGTGGCGGCCGGTCAGGGCGGCGAGCCAGTCATGCGTGGCGTCCGGCTGCTCCAGCAAGAGGTGGGCGAGACCGACGGCGAGCGCGCCGAACACGGCTTTGGCGCGTCCGCCAAAGCCCGCGGCCAGGACAGGAAGGGCGCCCGATGGTGCGCCGTCCTCGTCGAAGGCGTCGGGGCTCCAGCCGCGGCACACGCGGAGGAACTGCTCGGCGCGGCGCCGCATCAGATCGTCCGGCGGCTGGCCGTGGTCGTCGCGGCGGCGCACGGCGCTGAGCCAGCGCGCGGCGAGCTTGGCCATGGGCGCTTCCTGCGTGGCAAGGATGAAGGCGGCGTCCTCGGGTCCGTGTGCGAGGCAGCAGTGCTTGGCTTTGAGCCCGCTGCCACAGGGGCAGGGGTCGTTACGTCCGATTTTAGCCATAACCCTCGACGCCTGCTAGGCCCGCGTGCCGGTATTGTCCCGTGTCAGGACAGCGTCGGGGTCCACCACGGCTGTTATAGCGGCGTCCGGCGCGGTCTCAGTCTCATTGGTGGCGGCGATAACGGCGGCCCGCGCGGTTTCGGAGCGGGCGGCGCGACGCTTGTATAGCACATAGAGCACGACCGCCGCGATGATGATGACCACGACGCCGACGCCAAGCTTTTGCTCGATAAGCTTCCAGTTGTTGCCGAGCAGGTAGCCCAGCGCCGCGAACGTTAGCGTCCACGCCGTGGCGCCGGCGAGGTTCCACAGGTAGAAAGGGACCGGCCGCATCCGGTTGATGCCGGCGAGCCAGCCGATGTAGGAGCGCAGGAAGGCCACGTAGCGGCCGAACAGGACGGTATAGCCGCCCCAGCGCGTCATGTAGGTCTCCGCGCGCGCGAGGTGGCGCTCCGGCACATGCAAGCGGGTCATCAGCGCGACCCCGCCGCTACGGCCAGCCAGATAGGAGAGCGTACACCCCGTCCACACCCCCGCGATGCAACAGACGATGACGAGGCCGATGCTGATGTGCCCACTCGCCGCGTACGCGGCGGCGACTACGAGCATCGTCTCTCCGGGGATCGGTACCCCGAAGTTCTCGAAGACGACGAACACGAAGACGGCGAGGGCGCCATAGTGGTCGATGAGGCTGGTGATAGATGGCATCGCGGCCCTTTACGACGACGAGCTCTTGAGCGCGCGTGGCCTCTTCACAGATTGCTTCAAAGGCACGGCCGCGCCCGGCGCGGCCGTTGAGGTCCCCGACTCCGCCGCCTTCAACAGGACCTTACGCCGCCGCGCCCGCAACCCCTGGGAAAACTGCCAGACGCCAAACAGGAAGAACAGCACGGTCATGCCGATCTCGACGGCGCCGACGTGCGTCTTTGACTTGGGGTTGCGCATCTGAAAGAGGTAGAACGCCAGCAGCAGCGGCGCGAACGTCATGTAGAGCGCGCCCATCACTAACTGGTAGCCCGAACTAACCTGCCGTCGCGGCCGCGGCGCCCCTTTGGCCCCGCCCTTAACGGCGGCGCGCGAACCCGCGCCCGCGCGCGACTTGGATCCGGCCGTATATGTCACGCTCTTACGGACTGTTGATTCCGTCCGCGCGGGACGCGCGACGTCTTGTTGCGCCACTGGGACCACGCCGCGCTTACGCAACCGCTGCTTTCTCTCAGAAATTCTCACTTTATTGCCTGCTCGCTACTCCACACCGCCGCTCACCGGGCCTTTCACTAGGCCGTTCATGGGCGGTCCGCGTACCACCAGTGTAGCGGTCGGGCGCGCACAGGGAAAGCGCCGGACTGGCGGCTCCAGCTTAACCAAACATGCGCTTGATGCCCAGCGCCTTCTTGGCGCGGCGCTGGAAGGCCTCGTCGACAAGGAGGGCAATGTCGTCGGGCCGCATGATGCGCTGGAATGGGCCGAACGCGCCGCCGGCGAACTCGACGCCGCCGACGGCGACAAAGCCGCCCAACTCGGTGACGGTCACCGCTTCGGCCAGGTTCTGGTCTAGACGATGGCCGAGCGCGCGCAGGAAGTCCTCGTACCCCGCTGGCAGGAGCGGGGAGGAGGGGCGTCGTTTGTCGCCCTTGCCGCGCGCCGCGTAGGCGTTGACGACGACCTGCGCGAAGTCACGGTCGGGAAACTCCAGCGCCTCCGGTACGCGGCTCTTGCCGGACGGGAGGGCGCGGACGAGGAAGCCGCCGCCAATCTCCATCAGGTTGATGGCGCGATACTCGTACAAGTCCAGCTGGCGCCCGATGACGCGTAGGCGGTTCTCGTACGTCGGGCGGAGCAGGTCATCCGGGATCGCGCCGGCGGATGATGGCGCGATCACCGCCTCCGTGGCGGGGAGATCCCGCACGCGCTGCCGGACGAGCTGGGCCACGGCCTCGATATAATCGCTCTTCTTGGGAATGTAGTCGACGACTCCGGCGCGGAAAGCGGCGACGGCGACGCCCTCGGACTTGGCGTTGGACATCATGATGACCGGGAGGTCGGGCTTGCGCTGGTGGATGCGCACGAGGGTCTCCAGCCCGTCGATGCCGGGCAGGTGGTATTCGAGCAGGCACAGGTCGCACGGGTGCGCCCCGACCCACAAAACGGCTGCCTCACCGCTCGGCGCGTGCACGGGACGCGGCAGGTCGAGGTGTTCCATGGCGCGCGCGATGCGTTGCGCCTGGTCCTTGTTGTCTTCGACGAGCAGTACGACGGAGTCCCGGCTCATAGGTTTTCCCCTTCATACAGCGGCTGTACAGACCGTAGGGGCGCGCGTTTCATGGCCGACCAGTAGAGCAGCGTATTGCCCAGCACGGCGCGCAGGTCGTGCATGAGGCTTGGCTTGCTGATGTAGCCGCTCGCGCCAAGCTCGTAGGCGCGCGCGATGTCGGATGACAACTCCGACGAGGTGAGCATGACCACGGGGAGCCGCCGGAGCGCCGCGTCCCCCTTGATCTGAGCCAGCACGTCGAGCCCGGAGAGCCCCGGCATGTTGATATCGAGCAGCACGAGGTCGGGCGACACATCCTCCGTCGTCCGTAGCAGCGCCAACGCCGCCTCCCCATCGCTCGCCGTGTGTATCTCAGCCGTTGTGTCCGCTTCCTTGATCGCCCGTGTGATGAGCACGGCGTGGTCCGGATCGTCGTCGACGAACAGGACGCGCAGCGCCGGCGCGTAGGTCACCATGATTTGTCCTCCCTTTTAATGAGCCGGCAGCTATCAGCTGATAGCTGATAGCTGCCGGCTTTTGGCAGCGTGACGTGAAACGCCGTCCCCATCCCCTCCTCCGACTCTATCCACACGCGGCCACCGTGCGTTTCGATGATACGGGCGACGATGGCCAACCCCACACCCGTCCCAGTGGGGTTGAGTGTCTTGCCGGCCGGGAGCCGCTGAAAGATCCGCAGCACCTTGTCGTGGAACGCCAGTGGGATACCCACGCCGTTGTCGCGTACCGCGATCTTCCAGGCGCCGCCCTCGTCACTGGCCGTGACGCGCACCAGCGGTACGCGCTCCTCCGGCGTGTACGTGACCGCGTTGTCGATCAGATTCGTAAAAACCTGGACCAGCCGCTTGCCACATGCGTACACCACCGGCAGCGACGGCGCGACCTCGACGCGCGCGCCACGGACGGCGAGTGTGTGGTGGAGTTGCGCCGTGACGTCCCCGATGACCGCGGCAAGGTCGACCGGGCCGTACTCGTCGTCGACCCGCCCGACCCTTGAGAGCTCGAGCAGGTCAGCCAGCAACGCCTGCATCTTGTCGGCGTTGGCGACGATACGCTCGAGATAGCGGCGGCCATCCGGCCCCAACGCCGCGCCATAAGCCTCGCTCAGGATGCCGGCCATGCCTTGCACCGAAACGAGCGGCGCTTTCAGGTCATGCGACACGGTATAGATGAACGTTTCTTGCTCACGCGTCTTGGCGTTGAGGCGATCCTCGATGCGCTTGCGCTCGATCGCGTACCGCAACGAGCGTACGAGTAGGTCGCTCTCGACACGGCCCTTGACAAGGTAGTCCTGCGCCCCATGGCGTACCCCTTCGATGGCCAGCAGGTCATCGTCGTTCCCCGTCATGACGACGATGGGGACGTGCGGGGCGACGTTGTGGACGCGCCCGACGGTGTCGATACCGTGTCCATCGGGGAGGGATAGGTCGAGCAGGATAACGTCGACCCCGCCCTGGCGCAGTAGGTCCAGCGCTGCCCCCAGCCGCGTGACGTGCGTGACGGTGAAGCGCGTCGTCGAGGACTCGGCCAGCATCGTTCGCACGAGGTAGGCGTCGGCCGGGTTATCCTCGACCAGCAACGCGTGGAGGGGCGCTATAGCGCCCCTAAGGCGCGCCGCTGTATCCATCGGGCGCGCCGCCTCCCGCCGGCGCTCCCCGCGCATAGCGCTATCCATCTATGCTTCGATGCGGGCGTTGTCCATGACATGCCCCTTGATGAGGACAAGGCGTTCGGCCGCCTTGACGTCCTCCTCGGCGGCGAACTCGAGCACGAGGCTGGCCGCCTTGAGGGCGATATTGCGCGTGAGGGGGTTGGACACTTTGAAGCTGTCCATGACCAACTCGGCTTCCTGGCGCGTGACTACGAGATACTTGAGATCGTCCATCGGTGCGGTCCTCTCTGGTGCGCTCTTGCGATGTGTCCGTATATGCATGGTTTTAGCCGGCCCTATAGCCCGACCACTGCACCTACGGTAGCACGCCATGACCGCGTGGAACATAGCACGGTAGTACTATCCTGGCGAGGGGCGAGGGGCGAGGGGCGAGGGGCGAGGGGCGAGGGGCGAGGGGCGAGGGGCGAGGGGCGAGGGGCGAGGGGCGAGGGGCGAGGGGCGAGGGGCGTGG
>JAABUO010010793.1_pt1 | contig 10080 bp, 9 predicted proteins | sample 5559291 | NCBI WGS metagenome assembly JAABUO01 (sample SAMN10711878, study PRJNA513372) | rock metagenome | isolation source: Antarctica rocks | place: Antarctica: Victoria Land, Finger Mt sud
GGTGGGTCTGCAGGATAAGAAAACAAGCGACTGGCTGAATCCTGCCGTGGTGCCTTAGCCTAAGTCCTCCAACGTACATTTTAGCATTCTAGAGTGGAGTGGAGTGGACAGTGTCAAAAGGATTCCCCGCTACACAATCCGAAGACACCAAGGCTTCAGCGCTGTCACCTTAAAATCGCTCTGCTCAGTGTTGTTCGACCCTTCGCCAAGGAAACAACACGACCTGGCTCAAGAAGTCTCATATCCACGAATTGAACAATTGCATGTTTTTTGGGTTGTTGCCAGTTAAATCGATATGACTTATTACCAGAGCGGCCGCCGTCAACAAGGACAGCATAGCATTCAAGACTCTCCTACATTGCCGTCGGAATATGGCGCTTTCGATCCTCCAGAATCTGGCCAGAATCAGTACGTGCGAAGAGCGCCGAGCTTCGACCGAGGGGATGATACTCGATATCCGGAAAGTGTAAACGGGGATTTGGAAGAGCGGGCATATGGGAGAGTTGGTCACGGAAGGCATAGCAGCGCCTCAATCCAAAACGAAGAGCTGTTCATGTCAGCACCACATTCCACGGCTCCGAATCGCTCAGCTTCTTACATTTCCGGTGCCGGTAGATACCAGCATCAGCATAATTCTGGCATCCCGCCGAGCGCCCAGCCTTCGTACAATCCACAACAGTATGGGATACAGCAGCCGCCATACAGTCGGCAGCAGCCTTTTGGTACTGTCGGCAGTAGCTCCATCGTCACCCACCACCCTTACGTGCCAGCTGCGTACCAACCATCAGCAACTCAGCACCGAGCTAGCTACGTAGGCCAGTCTTACGGACAACAACCACAAAGCTACTCCGTCCCTTCGACCTACCAATCCCCCGTCCAAGCTCCTCCACCACCACGACCGTATGAACAACGTTACAGCAGTCAAGTATCACCTCGAATCGGAACAGCCCCACTTGTTCAACCTACGAATTCGCGGCACGAGCACCCTTATCGACAACCACCCCTTCCTCCTGTACCCAACTCTGCTCCTCTTCCTTCGGGGACTGGATATACTCCGCCAGTCCCGCCCCCTCCACCGTTCTCACCTGCTCGTGATGCCTTTCCCTCTAACACTCCAAGACCGTTGGCGCAGTATCATTCTCATGGTGAACTTACTTCTCAATATGCCCAGCCTCCTTCTATCTATCGATCCTCGTCCCCCGCGAATCAACTCCCCACTATACCACCCCGGATCCCGTCAAACGGTCACCTGAACTCTCTATCTCTTGGATTAGACAGCTCCTTACCACCGACGCCCGGGACACCCGGGCCAACACCTCCTCAGCATTCACCACAGCGTACGAACACGATGGGGCGACATCCTCAAGCGAGGCCCTTACCAGGACCTCCACCTGAGCCTGCCTTGTCTTCGGATTATTTTGGCGATCCTACCAACTCTCACACCAACGACGCTTATAGCCAAGAGCCTCGCTATGAAGACCTGATGAAGGAGGTCGAGGCGGCTGTTATGGGAAGAGCTCCTACTTCGAATTCCCGGCGAAGCCCGCTGGGAGATATCAGCGCTCAGGCATCAAGAAACGAAGGGGAGGAATTCCGTCGGCCATGCCAAGGAGAGCAAGTAGCGCCTGACACACGCCACACACACACAAACGGACATATGGATACTCCAGAAAACGCTTATGTCGAGTACGATGACAGTGACACAGAAAGTGACATGGAAGCAAAAGCGGGTCTTTTTGCTATGCACTTGGCCGACGAGCAAGATGCAGCTGAAGAAGCCCGAAGACATAGCGGCGCAGAATCGTTTTTTGGCCCCCAAAATTCGAGGCAAAGCTCGAGACTCCAGATGCCTCCTTCAGAGCTGAGTGATAGTAGCGACGTTCCCGTTGATATGGATTCGTATGGTGGCGGATTCGCTGGTCATGTTCACTACGGTGATCAAAGCTTGTCGAATCCGAGTAGTCAAGCAAATCTGAGCGAACCCGACGATTCGCGGCGTCTCTTACCAACGCCTGGCTCTTCGCAGCGTTCTCAAGGATCAAGTGCTCAAAGATCAAGTGATGGCCAAGGAGCATACAGGGGTATGTATGATTACTCGATACCTAACCAAGATGACATACATCCATTTCCACCTACGCTTGGTGCTCGCGTCGATACCGGCGGGACTGGAGGTCTCTCTGAACCGAGTCCCCATCCACGCAGACTTAGCTTTGAGGATGACGATGAAGCGGCGTTAGTGGAATCTGAGGGAGGTCAGAGTCCTGGCGAAGGGACTCAAGATATGTTCTTTGCCTCAGGAGGAACAAGCAACCGTCCACTTCCACCAGCGCCTGCAAGTAGAAATCGGGTTCCACAACTGATGCCAGCCGGCACCTATCAGCATCCTGGGAGACCTCAACCTTACGATCCGTATGTTCGCCCCACGTATCCACCAGCTCCAGATTCCTACGATCCGCTACTTAGTCCTTCGGGGACCCCTGTGCCAAGATCTTCATCTTTAGTCAGTCATGGTAGTCATCCGCAAACTGTACCACCAATACGTTCGAAAACAGATGCGGACCGGGCACGGATTCTCAAGCAGCAGCAGCAGCAGCAGGGCAATCGAACCGCTTCAATTTATGGCTTGGATGCCACGCCCGATGCATCTCTAGCTCACAGCGCAGAGCTTCTTGGTCTTCCAGAGATTCCAGCAGGGAAGCGCAAGAGGTTCAATCCAGCCAAGCTGTCTTCGAATGATTTCAAGAAGTGTGCCGAACCGTGGGCATTGAGCTCAATCGTTGGGTGGATCAAAGACATGAGCGAGGGCGAGGCTGATCTCAAGGAACACGCAATAGTTGACGGAATCGTAGCGCTATTCACCCACAAGGTTCCGACGATGAACATAGCCGATGCTGAGACGCTTGGTGCTCGAGTAGTCAAAGCCATGTTTGACTCTGATGTCTTGCAGAAAGAAGAAGAATGGGTCAGATTTGGCACTGAATCTATGTCCGGTGTATTGTTTCAGTTGACTGGTACTGGGTGCTACTCGGTGCGGGTACATAGCCTTACATTACCTGGACGATGCTACGCCCATCACTGCATGAGGACGCTGAAAAAGATCAACTTGCAGACTCAAGTTTTGGAGCCTCAGCGAAAGGTCGAGGATTGGGCTACATTCTACAAAGTATCGAAGGTAGATATCGAGAATATCAACAAAAAAGAAGTTGAGCGACAGAATATTCTGCACGAGATTGTCACGACAGAGGATGTCTATATGGATCAGCTAAATGTTCTCAGGGTATTGTACAGAGATGAACTAGGCAGATGGCAGCCGCCAATCATTACGCCGAAGAGGAAAGAAGGCTTTCTTCGTGACGTGTTTGGAAAAGTTGACCTGGTCAAACAAGTCAATGAGGACTATCTACTTGCGCAATTGAAGTACCGCCAACAGGAGCAAGGCCCGTGGATAGTCGGTTTTAGTGACATTTTCCGTGAGTGGATCCGAAAGGCCAAAAGTGCTTACATTGAATATGCCACAAAATTTCCTAATGCAACGTTTCTGATCCGTCAAGAGGCGGAGCGTAACATCCTTTTCCGGCAATTCCTTGATCAGATGAGAGATAATGAACGCTCGAAACGATTGGGCTGGGATACTTATCTGAAAGCTCCTATCACAAGGCTCCAACGCTATGGTCTACTCCTGTTTACTGTGCACAAGAATATGATTCAAGATTCTGAGGAAAAGAGTAATTTACAAACGGCAATCGATGAGATCAAAGCGGTTACCATGGAGTGTGATGCTCGCGTTGCTGATATGGCCAAGAATGTTGATCTGTCCGAGCTCGCAAACAAGCTAGTCCTGAGGCCAGGTATGGAGAAAGTCCACTTAAATCTAACACACCTGGGAAGAGAGATAATATTCAAGGGAGATCTACAGCGGACGGGTAACAATAAGTTCACGTGGTTGGAGACTCATGCAATATTATTCGACCATTATCTCGTTCTCGCTAAGACAATATCTCAACGAGATGGTGCTGGTGGTCTGAAATACCAGAGATATGACGTTTCGAAGCTACCCATCCCGATGGATCTCCTAATTCTCGAGAGCGTTAACGATGATGCGGTAGTCAAATCATCTGTAAGGGGTATTGGATCTGTCACGACAGTCACTCGGCCTTCCCTTGCCGGCCAGAACGCCTCAAGTACAAACACTCTCACTCATACTGCCACTTCTAATTCTGGAATTTCTATCAGCACTACCAGCTCGGGCAAAACCTTCGTTGCTACCACTGTACTTGACGGGCCAAAAGATGAAAAGGTCATGTTTCCTTTCCGAATAAAACATCTTGGAAAACCCGACGTTTACACACTATATGCTCCGACCGCTCAAAATAGGCAAGATTGGTGTGACAAGATTATAGAGGCGAAAACCAAGCATGCAGCTTCTTTGTTCGAGCAGAACGCAGAGCCGTTCCGGTTGAGAGTCGTAGCGGACACGGCGTTTGGTTACGACGCGATATCTGGAGGGCAAAAGGGTATTGTTATCAGTGGAACTCCGCTTGACCGTGCAATCCGAGAGGTCGAGGGCAAATTCGAGGGTCGAGCAAGACCGCCACCGGTGTGTAGGGCCCAAGTAAACTGTGCAACAGCTTTCAATCAGCCGTACGGCAACCCTATGCTGGCAATTGGGACCGATTACGGCGTGTATATATCCAACTATAGCAACCCTCGAGGTTGGACAAGAGTAAGTCACTCTCCCACCCACTTGTGCAAGTCTAACAGCAGTACTAACCCTTGCTCTTCCCAGGCAATTACCGCCCACCGCGTTACTCAAATCGCTGTCCTGGAAGAGTTCTCCCTCTTCCTCATCCTTACCGATAAATCCCTCGTAGCCTACCACCTTGACTCCGTCTGCCCCGTCCCGGGCTCCACCCCGACCACAACTCCAAACACCGACGCCTCTTCCCGCCGCGCCCCGCAAAAGCTCTCCGGCGCGCGCGACGTCGGCTTCTTCGCCACCAGCCGCATGAAAGACCGCACCCTCGTCTTCTACAAAAAGCGCGAAGGCCTCTCCTCCACTTTCAAGGTCCTCGAACCCGTATACCAGAAATCCGCTGGCACGACGCGCGGCCGCTTCGGTCTCCGCAAGGGCATGACGGAGTTTTTCCGAGACTTTGACGATTTCTACATCCCCTGCGAAAGCTACGCCATCAATCTTTTTCACTCTAGCCTCGCCATTGCCACGGCGAGGGGTATCGAGGTCATGACCCTTGACAAAAAAGTCCCCTTTAGCATCCCCGACCTCAAACCCCCCGACTGCGCCTCCATCGCCCAGCGCATCCGCGACCAGCGACCGCTAGGGATGTTCCGCCTCTCCGACTCGGAATTCCTGCTCGTCTTCGAGGAAGTCGGGATTTACGTCAACAAGCACGGCGATGTTTCCAGAGCTGTAGTCATGGAGTTTGTCGGAAGAGCGAAGCAGGCGGTATTGTATGGAGGGATGTATTTGGTGCTTGTGGATCACGGCGGCGCGTTCGTGGAGGTGCGGAACGCGGTTAACGGAAGACTGAGGCAGGTTGTCAGCGGCAGGGATGTTAGGTTGTTGGATGAAGGTGGAGGCGTCGGGGCAGGCGTCGGGGCAGGCGGCACGGTGAAGATTTGCATGCAGCATCCGGAGTCGGAGAAGGGACAGGTGGTTGTCGAGATGATTGTCAACGAGGGCTTAAAGGAGTGAGGGGTGATTCATCCTATCACCTGGGTTTCCCAGCGCAAAAACCTAGGTTGAAGATACGTGTTTGTGCGGAAAACGGGGAACAGGGGACGGAAATGGACGATTATAGGACGGGCGGGTCAATATGCTCTGGATCTTGCCATCGGTCATCTTCTCTGTCAATTGTGTACATTTAATACGGATCCCACGAATGATGAGCGATGGGTCTTTTTCTGTTTCTCTCGCTATCACTTAGGTTCTTTCAGCGGAACTGGTGGGGGCTGCGCCTTTTTCGGGAGACGGGCGTGGGTGGTTTTTGATACGGGGTTGGGTAGTTGTCTGTTTGTGAGATTGTACATATCTTACTTATATGATTTTACGTCCTGCTGAGTGCAGAATTATTTCTCCAAAGCCTAATCTGTTTGTGCTTTTCCCCCGGTCACCCTGTCGCACCAACAACACCCCCAACCCCCAAAGCTATCTAAATCATCACGATCTGCCGGCCCCCTTATGTGCCCATTGTTCTTCTTAGCAAGCCCGGGTTGATAATCCTCCTGTTATTCCACCGGTGAACATTTGTGAGATTCCCCATCGAGGCGTTATGAAGGAGGGAAACCTTTTGTTTCTTTCAAAGAGCATTCTGAAGAGCAATTAAAAGTGGTAGAGGAATAAAGATAGAGATCCGTAACCGAACCTGCTCCCTCACTAATCTAGATATCTCAAGAACACAAACTTGGGAAATACCAAACAGACGCGAGATTATGGGAAAATGGTCGCATTTGATCAGCAGGATTCAGCAGTTTTGAGCACAAGAGTTTCAAAAAGATGGGGGCTACTTGGAAGGAAGTGGTATTATTTAATTTATTTATTGCTTGCTGGGTGGGGATTTGTAGCCTGTTCCGGCGGATTTTAGAAGCATAGGAGGGCGGTGTGGGGTTCTGAAGGATGTTGTAGATGACAATGGTTGGGTATTTTTTTCTCTCTTGAACTGGAGTGGAGGGGTTTAGAGTTCTAGGGGGTTTTTGAGGTTTTCCAAAAAAGCCTTTAATGGAGGTGCTGGTATGGGGGTTTGAGTATTAGTTTTATGTATTTGGGAAGATGGGGATATCGGTGAATGAAGGGTTGGATGAAGGTCGTGGTGTTTAAGGGATTCTTTGATGATACTTCTTTTGTAGATGGTAGGGATCGCGTGTTGTTGTTGAGCGTAGATGAAGGGATTTAGGGGTTTAGTGGTTTCTCTTCATGGCAGGTTGGGGGTTTGGAATGTCTTGTTAGATGCTGACTTTGGTTTTGGTGACAATCACGAAGATGAGGATATTCGTATATGAAGGTTTGAGCGATAATTGTTAATTTTGAGGAATACTTTGATGATTACTTTTTGAATGAAAAGATCATGAGTTATCGATTTTGGGGATTGGCGGGGTTGTAGGGTACGTGTGTGAATATGCGAATAGTGATCCATGCGTGTGAGCCACACGGGAAGTTTCTGTAGATGACGATAGCTGGATATTTCTTGCTTGGGTATGCTCTTCTGAGCCTGGAGGTGATTATTCAAACCCTTACTCGGGGTGGTGGGCGACGGCGAGTACTCGTCGCTTGCCTAGGTTGAGGAGTCAGGTTCTAGGAGATCAATAGGCATAGTAGTAAGAGGCAATGCGGATGCTGCAGTTTATTGATTACTAGGTGTTTTTAGTAACACTATACAAGGAATAGAAGGTAGTATTACCTTAGGGTTAGCCCATGGATCTGTTTGCTGTGGTTTGTTTATATGTGCAGGTGGTGTCTTATATGACAGAACTTCTACAAGATAAATATCATACTATGGAGGTATAGCTTATTTAATGCCTTTATTCTTCAACTGTTCACAACTGGAGGCATGGCTTGGTTCCATGGATGAGCATGCGTAAGGTAACAGACACTTAGGTCTATAACGGGAGCTGAGTAAAGCCTATTAATGCAGAGCAACCAATGCTGCCAAAGGATGGAAACGATACTCAGAACAGCGAGCGGAGCCATTGGGGTTCCGGAACAGCCTTGGCACTAGGTTCCGCTGGATCCTCGAACTGAGATTATCGCCAAAAAAACAAGGCTCCTCCCGTGCCGTGCCAAGACAATGCTCCATTGGAAGACGGCGGAGTTACAGTGAGGCTAGTAAAGCGAGTAAGGCGAGCAAGGCTTAGGGAGGTGAAACTGACGTTACTTCACTAGAGTCACTAGAGTCACCAGCTGCCCGGTGACCTACGTACCATGAAGCGTTGAGTAACATCTTGTAAATCAATTGCAGTTTAATTCGGATTCGGGAGCTAATCAGCATGAAGACAGTGTCACCCTGTTGAGGCTGAGCCTGATGTTCATTCTTCCTGTATGGATGCCAACGAGGATTCTTTAAGCTAAGGTCCTTGCTCTTCAGGTGCGGAGCTGGTTGACCTGCCAGCTTTGTGCTTGGTTAAAATTCCCGGGGATTCTCAAATCCTCCGTGGGTTCCTACTTGTGGCATGGTGATGAGACTTAAGGACCGGCAGTCACAGTGGCTGTGAGAAAGGGTATCTCATGATGGAAGAAATAAGGCAGACATTGTTTTCATATAGCCGGGTCTTTGAGGCCATGAAAATACCTTCCCGATTGATGACTGACTTCCGCGGTAGGCATAGCAGTACACCCACCGACAGCTCCCGTAAACGTAGCTGTCATTCGCTCTTGCCATGAAAAGGATGTAAAAGTCTCCCTATTCCTGATTGAGGTTGATGCGGAGTTGAAGGACGGCAATTTCCGTCACTTGCTCTACGCCCCTTGACCACAGCGATGAAACGAATGGTTACACGAATGCTTTGCTAGCTATAATGTATGAATACTGCGCAAAGACTTTGTTCTGTAAAAGCTTCCAGCAGGCTATAACTGGTATAGCCGGTGAGATGTTAAAGATAGATGACATTGACAGCTAGTTGTCCGAGTACAAAAGTCGCCCTGTAGTAGGGGTAGTTGTCTAAGTCAGCACCGCCAATCATTTGCCACGGCTTTACTAGCGTCATTCCTTAAAGTGCTACCGATACTCCGTACACGCCCATCATGTTCATACCCGTTGTTTGGAAACGAAACATTACCGATCCACTCCATACCCCAAAAGCCTGCACCCCAAAATTCTGTTGTACTATAAGGTGTGTGCTTCGCGGTTTCCTCAGCAATCCATTGAACGAGGATATCTCGCTTCGCATACCCCCCCACGGGGTGAAAAAGCGCTTCCTATTGCGGACCAACTACTTACTCCCTTTCTCTGCGAAAAAGCTTCAGACGTTGCAAATCGTCCGGCATTTGTTCACGGCGTATATTCAGCATCGGCATTCCAAGGATTACCTTGGCATCGCATTGCCCTCGAGCATATATCAGACTCCTGAGGGTTTGTTGAACAGCAACTCATAGCCCACTCTACTGCTGCAAGTGTTTTCTTGAAGGAGATTAAAATCCTGGAATACCTGGGGGTAAAACTTTAAACTCGAATTCCCTCATTGTGGAATCCCCTTCTCACACACAGGTGGCCGCTGCACTGGCTGCCTCAGAGGGAGCAGGCTTCAATGGGCATCACGTCTTACCTGCATATGAAGGTGGTAGCCCACCGATGACAAGGGGCAGAACTTTCGAGATGTCCAAAGCGGAAGAGCTTAGCAAACTCACAATGCAGATGCCCTCGATTCCTCAACCAGGCTTGGTCAACCAACATTCAAATTCCTTACCCTCATCACCTTATCGACAGAGCCGAAAGCTTTCCTTTAGTTCTCGTTCACCGTCTCCGGAGAAAGCAGACCGTGATGGTTCTCCAAGGTCGGTGAAGTCCGAGTCGGATAGCGGCTTTCGGATACGAGGCACAGGGCCCTTGGTAGTAGGGTGCAAATATGAAACGGGAATGGCTTTTTCGCGAAGGCGTATACCATACTCTGTCGGTGGCGATCTGTTGGACAGACCGAAGAGTATACCAAAGAAATACTTGAACCCTATGGAAGAGAATAAGTTGAGTGGGGATATGAGAGAACTTTACGACCGAATATTGCCGTCTACCGAAAGCGAAGCTAGAAGAGCCAAGTTTGTGCAAAAGCTGGATACGATCTTGAATGAGCGATGGCCAGGGAATGAAGTAAAGGTTCATGTTTTTGGCTCTTCCGGGAACATGCTCTGTACTAGCGACTCAGATGGTTAGTACCGAATCGGGAGTTGTATTGGGTATTAAGAGGCTGATTGCTGCAGTGGACATATGTATAACCACCCGGATGAAGAAGCTTGAGAGAGTATGTCTGCTGGCCGAAGCCCTTGCAGAGCGTGGGTCCTCTTACCGTTCACTAGCGAACTGCGACTGACATTTACGTAGACGGAATGGAACGGGTTGTTTGCGTATCTCATGC
>JAABUO010010794.1_pt1 | contig 10079 bp, 8 predicted proteins | sample 5559291 | NCBI WGS metagenome assembly JAABUO01 (sample SAMN10711878, study PRJNA513372) | rock metagenome | isolation source: Antarctica rocks | place: Antarctica: Victoria Land, Finger Mt sud
GCGAAACGAAGGGGCTCTGCCTCATGCAGACGCAGCTCAATTTGTCGATGAACAGCAAAGGCTGCAAGTCTGATACGCGGTCGTATTGGACATGCGTCATGTAAGCACAGTCGAGGCAAAGTAATTGTTGCAAGCACAGAAATTCAGGCCAGCCCCTGGGAGAATCTATCGTCTCATAGGCGGAATATCTCGATATACCTATTCAAGCATTCATGTCGTGTCTGTTCCATAAATCACCTCCCATGTGCCAAGACAGGGATCGCAAATTTGAAACCTTATACTCCGTGCAATATTCCAGAGTTTTCATTTCAGCCTTCCATTTTTCGGGATTCAGGACCAATTTCGATAGTAATAATAAAGTAATATCCTACGTTGGTGTAACGACCGTGTCATAAGGTACTAGACGAAGCAGTTCTTGGTCGCAGAGCCGGGCACACAATGGGCCGTGCTCAGCAAATTCGATCAGCAGTGTCTCAGCCAGCTCTCCAGCCATCCACATCCTTGGCTACTAATTAAAATATACATGATTATGCATTCATAATTCTATAAGCTGATCGTGATACCCGCATATTCGATATATAATTGAGAGTATGGTAGGAAGCTGATAAGGAATGGAGAAACAGGAATCAGCTTTGACGTAGGAAACGTGTCTTCAGGTCTATAGCAGTGTATACTATGCTACATGACGAGTGCCAATGTTGCTGGCTTTCCTTTACCACCTATTTCTTCTCACAGACCAGAGTCTATCTGGGTAACAACATTATGTCCACTATACTGGGCCCAGTCACGGCAAGTTTGTGCCATCACCGAGGGGATCTGTCGCTCGGTTATAAGATCCGGGCGTTCCTATTTCGGTATCAGTAAATTCAGTTTTGCTCCATCGGTGAAAGACTATACCATAATATTGATATAGAGCCCTGCGCTCACATGTACAATAGAATGGCAGTGGAGTGACCAGACACCTGGATTATCGGCATTCCATTCCAGGACTAAATAGGACGGGACGTCTTGAGTTCCAGGTACCATGAGCTGCGTGTCTCTCCGCTGTGGGTTAGAGGGGTTGGTAATGGTGCCATCCCATTCGCCGACCCCCTCTGCTAATACCCAAAAATGGTGCCCGTGTAGATGCATTGGATGGACAATAGGAAAATAGTTGCGAAGAATGACGCGGATAGATGTACTCTTGTTAAAGTTATAGACGTTCCATTGGGGATCGTAGGGATATGAGACATTGCCCAGATTGGCAAGGAGCAGCAGAGGGTTGCTACGCAGATTTAGAGAGCTTCTAACGAGAAAAGGTTTTCGCTTACTTATAGTTTGCACGGAAGCTTGAGTTGTCCATAAAAAAAAGCAGATAGCCAGTATCATTAAGTTTACCAACAATATCTATTGTCTGTGTAACTGCTGGTTCATCAGGCGGCTCGTCTGGGAAGAACGGAATAGTGGTGCTTAGAGCGTCCTAGTACTGAGTCAGCTTCGAAATATGAGGTGCATATCATATGCGTTGCAGCAAGCATGTGGAAAGTCATCCTACGTTTGAACAATTGTTACTTATCCAAGGTGTCGCAGTCGTATTTGGTGGTGCTGAGCTTGCATTGGGATAGTAAATAGCTGCGAGCGCATGTGGCTGACTGGTAATATTAGGGAAACAGCCCTGGTCTAAATCAGAACGCATCCATACAGCATCCGTAGGTTTGCCGTTAGCTTTGACTAGTACGTCTGAGCGCTGACCGACTCCTAGAGTAACGATGTTAGTTGTATAGGGCTTGATAGGTACGAAGTCATTTGCAATGACCCTCATTTCGTGATTGTCGATGGAAAATTTCTGTGTAGCTGTTCCCCCAGCATTAATCAATCTTAGTCTGTGGGTTTTGCCGTTTTCGAATTTGAAACGCTGGTATCCTGTCCCTTCTTGACAGGTGGTGCTGTTCGCTACCCAGTTGCAATTAAGACCATTCTGGCCATTGATGAGGTTATTATCAGATAATAGAAAGAGCGGTGGCTTGTCGTAAATGTCCCCAATGAGCTGAAAATAAGGGGTATGATAATAGTCGGTCTATTGCAGCAGTGTTGATGTCAATGACAAACATTTTTCTTTCTGTATGTAATGACGAATAAATCACTACCTATTTCTGGGGATAACGTACCAGAAAAATTGGGCCAGAGTCAACATCGTAAGGAACTTGGGTTGGACTGTGTTCCTTGTCAGAAGATTTTTAAGAGAGTTATGGTAGCTAGAAACAGACCCATAAATGATCAAAGGGCCAAAGATGCCATCAATGTATTGAGCACTAACATGAGAATGGTACCAGCTAGTGCCATACGACTCAGCTATAAAAGCGTACGTAAAGCTGCTTGCTGGAGCTATAGGACACTGTGAGACAGACGGTACACCATCATACCATGGAGAGAGCTTTTGCGGAAGTCCGTGCCAGTGGATTGAAGTTCCTTCCTCTGGGCTTTTGATATTGTTAGTGACTTTTACTTGGATGGTGTCACCCCAGTTCGCTTGAACTAGCGGTCCTGGAAATTGGGTATTTATGAGAATGACGCTCTTATTAAAGCCGTCTGCAGAACTGAATCCTCGGGAGATAATGAAGTCATAAGAGCGTATCACACCGGTGTTTGGGTGTTTGGCATTTTCGCCAGTGTTAGAACCCCAGGGGTATCCACTTGGTAGGGGCTGGTCAGATGATTAGCAAACCAATAGCTTCTGTGTCAAAGGTTTTCATACGTTATCCGTCAAGTATTGCGGTAAGAGTGAAGCATGAGAAGTGCCCACATCATTCTCAGCTGTATCAATACATCAGTAAAATTAATACGAAGAGTTCATCTATACTAATGAGGCGTTACCATGGACAGTATTCTGCAGAAAGCTTGCACCCAAGCAAGCCAGACACAGCAGCATAATACACCAAGCCATGACGATACAATATCAACGTCTGACGTGAGGATACTTCACTACTAGAAGTCCCCCAGAGCTCGGGAAAGACGTCCATAATAAAGGATCAATCGACAAAACTAAAGAGAAGATCTACGCATCCAGGCTGTCTCTCTGCATCAAGACTCCATGATTTGCTCTTCCCGAGAGGTAACATCTTGGCCTTCATGCATTCCTCCATAGGTAAGCAGATCTTCCCAACATCGCTGTGGATGCCCCGATACCGGTTTGGATGTCCCGTTTTGGGTTCATTGCTTGGCCAATATAGCTAGGATGGGTAGCACAATTTTGGCCCCGGATGCAACCACACTGGAATGCTGAGGCGCAGCTTGTAGCAGTCTAACTTGACCAGTATGACTAAGATGTGGAGCCGTCTGCACAGCGGAATTGAGGCTCCAATAGCATAGTTCCAGTCGTCCGAAAGAGTATTCTCCGACCCCATCTTGAATCCTCATGCAAGCCTTATCCCATGCTGGTAAATTAAGAACACTTCCTCGGTCTGGGTCGGCATCTAGAGATTTATCTGTCAACGTCAAAGGGAGTCGTCGATTGGCCATTTCCACGGTCTCGAGGTGGCGTTTTCCTTCCCCGCTCCTCGCTGCCCTTCTCTGCATGAAGCAGGATCTGTACGAAGGTAGTCATAATACTTTCACCTTGGTGTGCATTGTTCTTCCCTGCAATTTCTTCTGAGATCGAAGTAACCTCAAGCTGAGGTGGTGGACAGCATGTTGGGAAATAGAAATAATGAAGTAGAAATTTCTTCGAGCGCATAGGATTAAGTCAGATTCTTCTGTTAAACTTTTAATCGACATTATCACAGATAAGATAGCCTCATTATTGCGTCCGGGCGACGATGACCTTCAGCTTCAGTCACATGTAAACTTGAGTCTGGACCTCGACCTGACCCCTGCTCCCGTCATCTAGACTAGACTCTCCACTTCAGCTTGGTTCCCGTCAAAAGTGCACCGCACGCACCGCAGCGGCGAAGAGTGATCTTCGAAGCAGACGCCTAGAGTGGCAGCTGCATGTTCACGGTCGCAATTCCATTCGGGACAGTCGTACGCTAGTAATAGAACAGTTCACTAATTGACTTTCCCGCCCTATCCGGCGCCTAATAATCTGAGCCACCTACTAATCTCCGGTATTTGCTATAGTAATTTAACGAGATATCATCAATGTGGGTAGCCCACGAAGAAGAAGGATGTATTGCAGCTAATTGAGGCTTCTGAGCCCTTGATGTCGCCGCCTGTAAAGCGTGGAAAAAGAAGACCCAAAAAGGTAAAGTCCTAGTCCTAGTTGTAATTAAGTTTTCAAATAAATTTCCCCAGTCACACGGGATAGGTATAAGTCGAGCCCACCCAATTAGTAAGGCGCGAGCTTATTGCAGGCGCTGGAGTAGGCGGGAAAGTCATATAGTGAACTGTCCCTTCGTTAGCGTACGACTCTCCCGAATGGAACTGGCAGCGGACACCCTAGGCCAGGCTGTTGATTCCGTCAATTAGTTGTGTAAGATTGGCGTACGGAAGTATTGTGGGAAGCGTAGGTAAGGTGCGAGGGTACGTAATCCTGAAGGCCTTGACTCGAGGGGCTCGAAATTCTGTACCCGTCCACCAGCTTGTAAACAGAAATACAATTTGGAAATGGCTGACGTCGAAAACTTGTCACCGACGCAACAAAAGTTGTATTCCTGACAGATGGAGGTCTCACCTCAGAGGCTCGCACAAATCTCTTCACGGCTTATGCTAAGCTGATGGTCACAGTAGAGTTTTCACCGGAGGCAATCTTGAAAGTGATGATAGAAGTCAGTCTCTTCTTCGAATAATGTTTTTACGAGCAGCTTCGTACCCTAAATTACTTGAGGATAGCCATAGAGACGAAGCTTTTTGACGCTCTTAATTCAAAGCAAAAGAAAACAGCTTGACTCAGCGAGCTCGCCGCGAGGACGCATGTTGATCCTACTTTAATCAATTAGTCTTACAATATTACAACACGATTGCCGCCATGGATATATAACACCTAGTACGAATCATGAAAGTTCTTACCGCAGCAGGACTCACAATCGTAGTGGCAGAGGGCGAGCCTTAAGCAACATATCGGCCCGGAGACATTGATGACAATGTAATCTCACCTTTCCACAGCGGCTGTGGTGGTGAATGTCGTGATGCCTGTGCTGGCTACACTTACCGTGGCTCTCCACATTCAGGCGAGGAAAATCAAGAAGCTGCCGCTGCAGGCAGATGATGAAATAATTGTTGCCGTACTAGTGAGAATCACCTTGATCTTGGCTTAGCTTTCCAACTAAGGAACTGACATTGCTAGGTTGTAGGTTTAGGCCTCTGTGCTCAGTACATCTATGGTGGAACAGCAGCAGGGGCTGGGGCGCCTTGCACGACATTGATGGCAGGCCCTCCTCTTATGGTTACGCTGCTTAAGGTACTACAACATTGCATAAGGGGCCGGATTAAACTCATCGCTATACAGGTGATTTTTGCCGACGTTCTTCTGTACGTGCTCTCGGTCAGCCTAGTGAAGGCATCCATCGTTCTCTTCTACAGGCGAATCTTTGCAACTAAGCACTTTCGTGTAGTTATCAATTATATGCTTGGACTTCAGGCCGCATGGTCTATTGCTTTGTTCTTTGTAACATTCAACCCACATGAGCCTCTGGCAACCTGTCTTACTAGCGGTGTGTCGGGAAATATACTTACCCACTCGCCAGTCTCAGGATCCTGGGATATCATCACAGGACCAGCATATACCAGCTCATCAATTGTCCGACAGACATGGCGTTGGATCTTTTAGTGCTTTGTCTTCCGCTTCCGGTTTTCAGAAACCTTAACATGAGTACAAAGCGCAAAATCATTGTTAGTCAAACACCGTTCTCAAACTCAGAGGGAAACATTCCTTAACCAACGATAATCTAACTGCGTTCCGGCATCTGGCGTCCGGCTTTAATACATTACACAGTTCAACATTATCAATAGGGAAGGGAATTATATTATAATCAGTTGTAAGCATCGTTCTCAATTGCTAGCGATCTTCTTGTCTCCCAATATCTATTTTGTGTCATGGCTGAACTCCGCATTTGTTAACCACGACCACCAAAATCTTAGTTTGGTCCCGCATCCAACCCTGCACATCTATTGTTGCTGCCTGCCTGCCGACCCACCGGCCGCTGTTTGCAGGGCGCAGACCTCCTTCGTCATTCTATAAGTTCACCCATCCTTTTCCCTTTTCCTTCCCCCTCTTCCGTAACAACCAGAAGACACCATCCGGCAAGAGAACCGAGTATCAAGACTCTATCATAAGAAGGATGGCTTGGGTGGAGGTGGAGGAACCTAGTAACCCGAATAGAAAGGATGCTCACCCGATAGAGATGCAAATCTAGAGTGTAACCGGAAAGAGCTGGGTGATACTGGATAGGGGGCTCTCCTGTAACAGGTTTCAAAGAAAAAGGGCGTACGTGGGCTCCCTTGCCATTATCCCGCGACAATGGAAGTCAAGCATCGCTTCTGGCTTTCTTTATAAGAGAGGTTAATGAGCTTAACGACGATATTGTAGAACTTTATAGCACAAAAAAAGGCTTCGAGAGAAAGCCTTGGTAAACAAGCACCGTATAGTATAGCTATCCTCGCCAAGGTAAAGTCTACTACGATCACTTGCATCCTCATTTACAGATTTCGTAGAATGATATCGGGGATCATCGAATAGTAATCTTTGTGACTTATATAAAAACAGTTCATAAAGTTTTTTCGGCCATAGCTCTGCCCGTGCGCTTCTCAATTTGGACTAGTACTGATTAGATTAGCGTGGGGCTTCGAAAGGCCTGGAAACCTCTTCGACAACCACTACAATCATCAGTGCACTAAATCGAGCATCGAATTCTCTGCAAAAAGAATCAGAGAAGGGCAATTCCAAACTACAATTACTGGTCTTCGACGATCTCGCGGTCTCTGCAAGTCTAGATCTTGACAGTGAAAGTCTGAAGCAAACTTAAATTAAAAAGGCTGTCCAAGACGGGCAAAGCAACCAATCTCAATCACTAGAATAAGATCCCATGGCAGCAAATTTAGAATCGAAGCCACCATCTGTAAAAAAACCTGGGCTAGCAGGGTGTGATGCAAACCCTGGTATGGATTCGCATGCAAGAAATGAGAATTACAGTCTATAAGATGTCTTGCGTTCCGCATGTTTTACCCTCGTACATCATTTCTCCGGGCGGAACATTCGGAGCTGCTCATAGACACTCTTCCCCTAAAGTGTTAGTGAAACCATTTCTCTTAATTCGTTCTTCGTTTTGGGAAAGATTCTTCTATATATCATTATATAAATGCCGACTCCTGTATGCACCGTTGCTATTGTGGGATGCGGCGTTAGTGGGCTCGCTGCTGCAATTGGCATCACCAAAGCTGGCCACAAAGTTACGATATTTGAACAAGCACCAGCTCTAAGTGAGGTAAATTGTCGCCTTCTTATTGCATTTTCAGCCGTCTTAATAAAGTATTTCTAAGGTGGGAGCTGGCATACAAGTTCCTTGCAATGCTACTCACATCTTTAAAGGATGGGGTATCCTCGAGGCTCTAGAGTCTCGCTCTCTCAGGCCTTCAGCCATCATTTTAAAGACATACCGTAACAGTACAATCCTTTCAGCTCAGAATCTAATACCCTATGCGGAGGGTACATATGGCGTACCGTATCTACTAACTCATAGAGCTGAACTCGTCAAGGTCCTCGCCGATGAAGCTTCCAGGCTAGGTGTGAGCATTCGGTTTGGATCTATAATCACCGGCCTGCGTGTAGAGGAACCATCGATTCAATTGAAAGGTGGAGAAGAGCATCGACCAGACGTCATACTTGGCGCCGATGGACTCAATTCCACTTGCCGCACAGCATTGCTGGGCCATCGGAATGCTCCAGTTTTAACCGGGGACATGGCGTACCGTTTCACCGTCAAAATTGACGATATCGGAGGGCAAAGCGACCTGTGTGACTTACTGAAAGGTTTCCCAGTGACTTGTTGGATGGGCCCGGATGCCCATGCTCTATGTTATCAACTCAAAGAGGATGGACTTTGCAATGTTGTGCTTTTGTGCCCAGATAACATCAAAGAGGAAGCTGTTGTCTCAAAAGCAGATGTTCAGGAAATCAAACAGCGTTTCAGCAGCTGGGATCCGACTCTGAGAAAACTTATCGAACTGGCTACTGGCCCACTGAAATGGCGATTACAGATTTCCGAGTCGCTAAACACATGGAGCCACTCAAGCGGGCGATTTGTCCTGATCGGAGATGCCTGTCACTCAACATTACCCTACCTGTAAGCACATTGATTGACTCAAGACCTGTTCTGCTCATGCAATAACGATCACAGTGCGCAAGGCGCAGCACAAGCGGTAGAAGACGGCGCCGCCCTGGGCGCCCTATTCGAAAATCTCGAGAATATGGACCAACTACCACATCTCATGCGCGTATTTGAGAAGGTCCGAAAACCTCGGACTACTCGTATAACGAACGAAAGCGATTCAATGCGGAGTATATTCAACTTGCCCGACGGCGATCTTCAACGCAAGCGAGACCGGCAGTTGACAACCATGCAGCCCTTTGTAGGGTATCCTAATCGCTGGGCCGATCCTGATTTCCAGCCGTGGCTGCTTGGTTATGATGTAGAGGCGGATGTACTCGATCAATGGCAGATTCATCAACGGAGGAGCTATGAAACTCGAACATGTTGTCACGATTCCTTCGTTTAGGCATGCATCGTCTTTAAGATTTCGTCGTTACGCTATCATTTTAACATGTATATATTTACATCTTACGCAAGTCAGCTTTCTTTTAATAATTAATTTAATCATTTCATCTTTGCGATTCTTCTTTGCCAATTCATTATTCGTTAATAAAATTGCAGAAATAACGTTATTAGTCTTTTATTTCCTTTTATAAAGTTATTAAACGTATGTTTTTATTTAATTTATTTTAACTTATGTTTTTTGTTAATTTTTTAATTTATTAAAATTTTATTAACGTTGATTTAAGATTCGAAGAATTTTTTAAATATAAATTATTACATTTAAGAAGTAAGTAAATATCATAAACAACTATTCTTATATGTTTCTTGCTTAAAAGAAGTATATTAATTATTAATTAATAACATTCATCGTTTATCTTTAACGAGTCGCAGATTGTTAAGGCTGCACTTCAGATTCTTTATTCTCAGGATCTCACGCAGTCTCATAACTTTCGCAGAATGCTTCATTCGATAACCTTCAGTTACCTCTTAACGCATAATTAAACCATGCTTATCGCTAGAACATTTCATGATATGTAAACATTCGAATCTATTTAAGGTTTAACAGCATTCAATTCATTAAATTACAGCTATATTAACAAAGAAGCTCAAAATACGCCTACGCTAATGCTTACTTCGAAGTGGCTGCAAAGGCAGAAATCATCCTACCAGCAGGATTCAGGAGCTTACGTGAAGACTCAGTCTAATTCCGCAATAGCCAAAACCATCATCCACTTTTGGTCATCGCCTCCCAATATTACAGAAAAACCTACGTCTCACTTATTCAAGCAGTCAAGCCCTCTCCACCCTCTCTCGTCTACGCCAAATACCCCTCAACTTCGGCCACCGCATCGCCTAACCTCCCTATGTCCCACTTTATCCCCTCGCATCACCACACCAACATAAACCCGTAACCCTCGTTAACCCTCTACTTAAACGCTATAATCCACATATGGAGATCTAGATATGCCTGGTAAAGCATGACCGCGAAAACCCGCACTATGCCTTTCCACGCTCAGTGGATTTTAGCGCGACGGTGGTTTAGCATAAAGCAGGAAGGTATGCGAAACTTTTCGCTTTCTTCACTGAACCAGGGCTGCTGGTGCAAAATTAATATATTTTTTGTTAAAACTGCATAAGCTTAACATAAGAATACTGAAAACGTCGCGTTTAATCAAAAGCTCCCTTGAATAAAATCACATCATTCCAATCATTACATTGACTGTATCAAGTTTCTGTAAGGCTTTTTTCACCCGCGGAAGCAATAAATTTAGCTATCGAGCTAGGACATCCTTTTTATGATATGAAACTTGAAAGTGAGAATGTTGGGTTCACAAGTGTGTTTTTGCACTGCTT
>JAABUO010010796.1_pt1 | contig 10079 bp, 9 predicted proteins | sample 5559291 | NCBI WGS metagenome assembly JAABUO01 (sample SAMN10711878, study PRJNA513372) | rock metagenome | isolation source: Antarctica rocks | place: Antarctica: Victoria Land, Finger Mt sud
GTACGGCCCGGTTTCTGCATATTGGATTGTCTGCTAACTGCAATAGATATCAGGTTACAAGACGCTAAGTTTCCGAGCGTAGCTCTCAAGTAAAACAGCGTACATGGCAAGGGAGTAGAAAAACGAATATCGGCAGATCCTGCCTTGACGGAATATTGTCAAAACCTACACTTAGTAAAAGTTGTTGAGGGGAGCTTAGCAGCCCGCTCTCATTTCTTCATATCCTCTTCCCCATCTCGAATGAAGAAGAGTGGCCCAAGATTTAACATGCTGCTACCGGCATTACTATCCCACAGCGTTCAACCACCCACAAGAAGCTCAAAAAAACCAAAACACGCTGAAAACAACGTTAACAATAAAGTTCCACACAATCGTTGGATCCCAAGCAATTGTCTTCCACCGCTTCTTATTGGCATCACCCTGCACCACGGCCTGATGATTCAAGAGCCAGCTCTCCAAATCCGCACGTTCTTTTGTTGTCCATGTTGGTGCGGGCTTTTGAGCTTCGAGCTTGAGATTCTCGAGATCCTGCCTAAGCATACCGAGCGTGTCTTTGGGCTTTAGGTTCTTACTGAAATACTTTTTAATCGTCTGGCTTCGAAGCTTCTCCCATGGCTCCTTGCTTCTTGAGGTCTCTACGCCTATTGGCTGTGGTTGTGCGGTTTTATGTTTTTCCAGTACCTGTCGCATTGCCGCGCTCTCGTCGTTGCTTCGGAGGGGTCTTAAGTTCGGGTTCAGGGAGCTGAGGACTGGGGGCGTTCCACTAGATGGCGCAGGACCACTTGAGTATGCGGCCGTCTTTTTTGTGGTTTTACCGTTCTGCTGGAATATCTTGTCAGCGAATCTGAGATCGTTTCAGATGCCCTTCATGGCCTTGCGCTCGTTAAAATGCCGTTGGAGATTTGTCTTTCGTGGTTAACGTGTCTAGTACGTCAAACGTTAAAAGTCCTTCAAGTGCAAGTTGCCTACCGATTGTGTTCTCCCTTGGGAAGATATGCATCTGAGATACTGTGTTGGTACAGGTAGAGTGAACAGCCGGGTATTGGCCTTCTCAAGGAAGATAGACCATGACCCGAACCTTGTCATGAGCATTCTCAGGGTCATCTGAGATCCAGAATAGCTTCTCGATGTGAGGCCTAATAATGAGAGACGTCTGGAAACCATTCCCACCCGAGCCATCGTACCGCACACCACGGGAAATGAATTGAAGCCATTCAAATTGGACTAAAGCTAGTTCTTTCAAAATCGTGCAATTACGGAAGTGCATGCAAACCCGTGGAAGCCGCTATGGGAAATCCACTTTGCGGTTATCATATATGCAAGGGACGATCAATATGATATCTCATGTTACACAGATATGCGGATGGCCGTTGGACGTGAATAGAAATCTCTGTAAGATAAAACTCAAAGCTGTCCCTGAAAGAATCGCCATCTGGAACATATTCGACATCATCTGGGATTTCTCCAAGTGTATGGTTCCAAACAGAACAGCGCCAGGTTAGAAATTAATTTGCGGAGGAAATATCCTCGAATTAGACACCTTTCCAATTGGACGCGGAGTTGTTTCCCATGAATTGTCCGGTTGGAATCTGGGGAGATTGAGATTTGGCAGTTGATTGAGGACCACATCGTAGAAGTCAATCACGCTTATTCTGACTTATAGATTTCTTTACACCCATTGACTTTGTCCCTTCGATTCTTCGCGCTGCCAATGAAAGGAAACTGGTCAAAGTCTGGGGGCTGGTCACAAGGTATGAAGTACGGATAGCTTCAAATCTGATTTCTGCTAGCTTCATCATGGTCTCGGTTGAAGATTCTTGAAGGTAACGTGATAGTTCAGCGCCAATAGGGGTAGCTTTGACCGAATTGCAAGCCGCCAGGTCTCCCTCGATCGCCAACACTTCATTTCAAGGATCAAATCACTCCGGGGCGCCGGCGAGATTATAGTGTGAGGTGGTGGGCGAGTGATATGATTGAGCGGGGATGAGATTGTTGAGTCCCATCGACCAGGGTCCATTTCTCGGAACCGAATTAGTCAATGGTGGGGAGGCGATAAGGTTGCTTGGGATTGGGATCATGTTCTGTGGGAAAGCATTGGCCATGATGTCTTGATTCAGGAGGATTGGATCGTTCAATAAATGGATTGTGTGATGAAGCTTGTCATCATAAGGTTGAATGACACATAATAATAGCATCGATCCAATAATGAATTCCAGGTATGATGCACGGTTATTGCTGAGGATTACTCATTAGCCACCAACAGGTTCGATAAGTAATTCATATGGTCTTATGCCTAGGAAAATTAATAACGAAAAGAATCGTGGTTTGAGATAAAGTATGTAGCATATCAGGTCATGTCAACAAAGCAATGCATAGTAAGGAAGAGTGAATGAGTGGTTGGAGGGCTGAAAGTACTGGAAAAAACATTACGTGAGGTAAGTACCGTTACACAGTCACAGAAGGGTATCACGGTATTAGGCTGTCACTAGCCTCTATAGCTCGCTTTACACTCAGCCAATCACGAAGGGACAGGAGCATTAGGGTTTCTTATTCAATTACAGGTTAAGGTAATTAATCGCTTCACAGTTTCCCTTAACCCACTCTCGAGATACCCGCTTTCTCTGTAGTCATTCTTGCGAAGAACAACGAAAAGAATTCCAGAGTTTCCAGAAAACAAATAAAGATCATGATAAGGATACTGTTGTCATATTGACAAAAATGCTATAGTCAAGAAACCGCAGAGAAATCAAGGTATTGAGGGAGGCTCCTTGTCGCACAGCAAGGGACCTAGACTCTGGCGGGTGAGCACCAAATAGGGCTCGGAAATGTATTATACGTGTATAATGACTAACCAGATTGGGTTTTGTATAAAACACGTATGTTGATTGAGCCTGGAGTGTACCTTGGTTTAATACAGCATAAAGAGTCAAGTGTTCCGTAAGAGATGGTCGTAATATACATGTATGTCCTACAAAAATACGTATCTTTCCGAGCCCTAGCACCAAAGCATTGCCCATTGGCCTGTCGAGCCTGTCAACTCTACTCGTCTTATTTTTCACCTCCTTCAGTCATCAGGTACGAAAGTACAAAGTGACATCTAAACTTCTCCTCCATCCAGTGACATCTAAACTTCTCCTCTATCTAGTGACAAGGCGCACACGGCGCCCTGCAACATCCAATACTCTGCTGCGCCTTTGCGCGAATCAATCCGTTATCGAGGGAAAACGTTCCTTATCCCTGCCGAAAGCCATTCGCTCCCTCCTTCCCCGCCCGGTCGCATTCTGAAGCACCTCTCCCTCCAAGCGCACCTCTCTGTTCACTTTCGACCTTCACGACTAATCGCCGTTTTCTCGTCGCAACCTCCTATCACTTCCTCGCACCAGCCAATCAACCAGGGGACCGAAAGTCCGACAGCCCTAGTTATCGGCAAGCTTGCGCGACTTCGAGTTCCAGTAACTTGAAGCTCGAGCAACCCACCACGCGCAACACCACGAACAGATCGCGATCTTCCTACGAATGCAACTCCAAATTCACAGACTACCTCCAGGCTGCAAGTTGGTCTGCGAAACAAATCTGTCATTAGCATCCTAATCGTGAACTCGCGATCGCACACTTCAACCCCAACGAGGCTCCAGTCGCAGTACATCGTGCTACTTGAGCAATCAAAAACGCATAACAAGCCATTGTGAGACCGGTTGGGTTGCTCCTATGCCTATCGATTTGGACCATTCATCCAAGATTCACCAAGACTCGTTACCACCAGATTCTTCGTACCTCGCAATCCCTACATAGTCGCGTCATAAGTGTGCATTGCAGCGCGGTATGGCTGCTGAAGCTTTTATGCTCACCAGTGGGCAGAATCAACAAAATTTCAGGATGCCTTCTAGCCAGGCCATGTCGCCCATGAACCAACCGAACCCTTTCGATACTGAAATGCCACTCGCCAATAATCCGATAGGATCAGAGAGGATCCTTGGGCGTTCCGACACAGACGCGGTCGCTGCCATTCTCATGCGCAAACTCCCTCGAAATACAAGCAATGAAGCTTTGCGCACAATGTTTTTGTTTGCCAAAGATTTCGTCGGCGCCGATTTTGTTCCCACAGAGTTTTCAGACGACAAAGGCTACCTTTCCGCAATTGCACGTTTCCGTAACCCGAACGCAGCCTACGAAGCTCGAGCGCTGCTCGACGGGAAGCAAAACTCCGCGAATGAGGCGCCTATGATTGTTGAGGTGTTGCGTCTCTCACCAGGTGGAGGTTCAGGATTGAGGCGGAACACTTTTGACACACCAACAAGTAGTAGCGCGACAAACTCGGCCTCCTCCACCGGCTCCACTAGCAGTCAAGCCACCCGGTACCCGTCGCGTTTCAACGGGACATTCCAAGCTATAGATCGCATCTCGCCTCCAAGCGACGCATTGGGACTCTCTAACAATGGTCCAATGAGCCCCGGCGATTATCCTGCTCCCGATTCCGCATCGCCTTTCCAGAACTTCTTCTCCCCCCAATCACCAATCGGACAATTGCCTGGGGATCGTCAGCGAGTGTCGGGTAAATCAGTCATTGGCGAAGATAGTGTGGATGATGAGCCGGGGGAGCTGTTGAAGGATCCGGTTGCGTACGCAAAAAGTGACCTGTCAGGCTCCATAGGCCAGCTGTCCCGTCGCTCGACAAGTTCCCAAATACCCACTTCTCGATTTGCTGGTCTATCCCTGAGCACCAGCAATGCAACATCACCTCCAACCCAGAGCTTCGCCTCTCCAAGGAGCATTGCACCTTTACAGAGCCCAACATCTGCCATGTCCCCAACTAGCATTGGGAATCTTGGACCAAATGCCAGTTACCAATTAGCGAACCAGCATTATCAAAGACATAATTATCCTCCAGTCAACCCTGCCGACCAGAACCCACCCTGCAACACCTTGTATGTCGGCAATCTCCCAATTGACACCTCCGAGGACGAACTGAAGGCCATGTTTTCGAAGCAACGCGGCTACAAAAGGCTTTGTTTCAGGACCAAGCAGAATGGTCCGATGTGTTTTGTTGAGTTTGAAGATATTTCCTTTGCAACAAAGGCCCTGAACGAACTTTACGGACATCCGTTACACAACAGCATCAAAGGTGGCATTCGCCTCAGTTTTTCCAAAAACCCTCTGGGCGTGCGTACAGGCCAACCGGGCGGAATGGGTCCTCCAACACCAATGTCTCCTCAGGGTCCGATGGCTAGCATGAACGGCATCGGGAGTATGCAGAACTTTTCGACCGCCAATGGGCCTCCTCCTGGCCTGACGGCCCCTCCCGGCTTGACAAACGTCGGTGCAACCGGAGGCCTCGCGAATGGTCTCGGTAGCCCAATCCAAGGAGGCATGATGAGTGGTGGATTCGGTGTCGGTGGTCTTGGCATGAGTGGTTTTGGAATGTCCAGCATGAAGAGTCCAACCGGAAGCACGGCAACAAGCGGAACCGGCTCTCCATGGGCTGGTCAAAGTGGACAGTACTCTGACTATATGCTCGGGCGTTGAAGAGAGAGGATGAGCACTCTCACGGTTTGTTTACGTCGTTACGTATTGATTGGCGCGGCGCTCAGGCGCCGGTCCTTGCTTCATCGGCAGGGGATCTCTTACATTTCCTTCATCTAATATTCGATTTCTCATCAGCTACAACACGCACTTGGACGCAAACGGGCGGAGAAATTGTGCATGTGGTTTTATGGCTGTGGTGTATGACCAGGTCGACGGAAGAACAAAAAAAACATCGAAAACGGGATGGATGGCTTTTGCAAGGCATTTTGCGATGATTCCCCCTCTGCGTACATATTGGTTTTATTTTCATGCTTCCAGGGCTTTTTTGCTGTCATTTACCGGCTTCTTCTGCAAGCAAGTTCTTTAAAGAAGCGTGATCATTTGAGGGGGGACACTGACTTGACATGGCAATATGATGGTGGGATCCTGTTTTCCTTGCTTGGCTTTATTTGCGCATCTTTAGCTGGGCTAATAGGGTGTATTATCTGCACGGCAAGGAGCATATTCTGGCATCTGGGCGTTTTTTCCTTTATTCAATTATATGGCGCTTGGTTGGCTTTTCGAAAGGACCTGAGGGGTGGCATTTTAGATCTACACTTGCAGTATTTACCTCGATGAGATATGCTTACAACTGTTGATGATGTTTTTGAAAACTGATAATTGTGGTCTGGCTAACGTGATCTCGAAATTATCCGCTATATATTTTCGGCTTATCAAAACTTGTTTGGACATTTTGAATATATTGTTAAATAGCTACAACTGTTATGACTCACTGCTTGCGTGTTCCAATGGTTCAGGATTCTACCCTTCCAAGGTAGAGGTTCGTGTTCGATTCACGGCGCTTGCAACTTTATTTTTTAAATTTTACTTTTGGCCTTTGAAATATTTTGGCGACTTCTCTCAATTATGCTTCTGATAATGTCAATACTGATTTACTAACAATCATCGCGCTGTCTTCTATCTAACCGGCAATGCTTATAATGTATCGCTAATTACTTTCCCAGATCGACCGCTAACCAAGCAACACTTTTTCAATGATTGATTTCAAAATTTGCTGAATGCCTGAACATAGAGATCGATATGGCTTAAATTTTGCACAGCTCAACGACGATAACGTCATGAGATTATTTAGCAAAGAGAAGAAAATGAAACTAGCCGTTATTACTTATTACAACAATAATCGCGGATTAAAGCTTGTGTTCCGATAAGGGGTTTAGAGTAGAGACCAGATAAGAAGCTTTGTGAAGACCTTGTAGAAAGCTTTGTAGGGAGCTAGTAGAACGCTTTGTAGAGACCTAGTAAAAAGCTTTGTAGAGACATAATAGGAAGCTTTGTAGGGACCTAGTAGGAAGCTTTGTAGGGAGCTGATATGAAGCTTTGTAGGGACCTAGTAGGGAGCTTTGTAGGAAGCTGATATGAAGCATTGTAGGGACCAGATAAAGAGCTTTGTGAAGACCTTGTAGAAAGCTTTGTAGGGAGCTGATATGAAGCTTTGTAGGGAGCTAGTAGGAAGCTTTGTAGGGAGCTGATATGAAGCTTTGTAGAGAGCTGATATGAAGCTTTGTAGGGACCAGATAGAGAGCTTTGTAAGGACCTGATAGGGATCTTCGTAGAGACCTAGTAGGGAGCTGATAGAGATTTAGTAAGAAGCTTTGTAGGGACTCAGTAGGGACCTGAAAAAAAGCTTCATAAAGACTTAGTAGAAAGCTGATATGAAGCTTATAATGAGCAATTTTATCGTCGATTACGAAGTCTGTAACAAGCTTTCGATACGAAGCTTGATATCAGCTCTCTACAAGCTTTTTACTACATCTTTACAAAGCTTCATATTATCATAGCTTTCTACAGAGCTCCTTACTAGGTCCCTACAAAGCTTTCTATCAGGTCCTCATAAAGCTCCCTATCTGATCTCTACAAAGCTCTCTATCTGATCCCTACAAAGCTCCCTACTAGGTCCCTACAAAGCTTCATATCAGCTCCCTACAAAGCTTTCTATCAGCTCCCTACGAAGCTTCCTACAAGGTCTTCACAAAGCTCTTTATCTGGTCCCTACAATGCTTCATATCAGCTCCCTACAAAGCTTCCTACTAGCTCCCTACAAAGCTTTCTACAAGGTCTCTACAAAGCTTCCAACTAGATCTTCACAAAGTTTCATATCAGCTTTCTAGAAACTCCTGATCCCTACTGAGTCTCTACAAAGCTTTATATCAGCTCTTTATTGGAGATTTTCACTTAATTTTGGTGGGGCTCTCGGCAAATTCTAGGATCGCGGCATCATTCAACGATATATTGATAAAATTCCCCGACTCTCCGATCCTTACGCGATAAAAACCCCATCACAAACCCCACTGAACAAGCTCCCCACTATGGAACAACCCTAGTCATGATCTAGGAAGTTCCATCCTGATTCTCAGTCTCTTTCGGGCATAGTCATTTCGACGGTTCTGCGAGCGGAACAAATGGAAACCGAGTTTGTGAGATCTCTTGGCTCCTTGACGGCGTGATGACGATATTCCTATTTCGGCAGATCTCATGTCAAAGCATGTCAGATCCACATGGTTCTATACGCGTTCTGGCTTGGCATGCCGTAAAGGCCGAGTAGTGAGAAAATGCTATATACACAGATCAATTCTTTGCCTTTGTTCCTTTACTTCCATCCAGGGTACCTTGACACTCCTTGAATGCGTGATCAATGCAGCGTTCCGGATCGATATTTGCTTCTTGCTTCGCTGTTGGGCGCGAGCACATGAGCTCTAGGCCTTGAGAACACTTACTTGGTGGAGCTTGTAGGCTTATATATCCTCAGTGTTAACATTCTTTTGTGAGAGATTACGATATTTCATCGCTGAGTGTTGAGCACTATACAACATGGCTCCTCAAAGTAGCATCCCGGTTGCAGCAACCGTCTTGGGTACCATTGGCACTGTGTTCTGGTGTATACAGTTGTTACCTCAGATATGGTTCAATTGGAGAAAGAAACAGACCGATGGGCTACCGGCATTGATGATGTTTCTGTGGGCATTATGTTGATATCTCTGTCCGCGAAAGGTGTACATGCTAGCTAACATCTGGACCAGGCGCTGTCCCTTTCGGGGTATATGCCATAGTACAAGTACGCTGCACCTCTAGTTATCTTGGGGCTTGCATTGCTAACGACATCAGAATTTTGCTATCCCCATACAGATCCAACCACAGATATTCTGTGTTCTCTGTCTCGTGAGCTTCGCGCAGATTCTGATATATTCTCAGTACATATCTCTACTGTCATTTCAAGAACCTTTTCTGACCGGACAATCTCAGTAAATGGCCAGCATGGAAAGCCGCATCATTATCCACGGCGCTTGGAGCTGCCTTTGGCGGTGCCGAACTCTTATTGATTCTCACTCTTAGAGTATGTCAGCTGTCTCATTACCAAAATAAATAAGCTAACACCCATAAGGGCCCTTACAACCGCGGCGTCTCCTGGCCTATGATCCTCGTTGGCGTCATCGCCGCCGTCCTCCTTGCCGCCGGCATCATCCCCCCCTACCCCGAACTTGTTAAACGCGGCGGCCGTGTCGTCGGAATCAGTGAGCCCCACATACCACCCTTCCCCCCTTCCCAAAGCCTCCACAACCATCATAATCTAACTAACAACCCCCCAAAGACTTTGTCTTCCTAACCATGGACTGGCTCGGCGCCTTCTTCTCCCTCATGGCCCTCGTCGTCCAACACACCTTTGACATCCTTGGCGGTGTGCTTTACATCTGCTGCATCATGCTCGAGGCGGGCATTTTCCTATCACATTTTATCTGGCTCATACGGACGAGGAAATTGCGTAAACAGGCGAAAGAGGCGGGCATGGATTTTGATGATCTGCCAGAGGCGCAGAGATATCGGGTTACGGTGGATGTGGAGTCGCGAGGAGAGGATAAGCCTTTGGATACCGAGAAAAAGAGGGGTTGGAAATGGAGGAAGAAGGAGGTAGAGTCGCCGGGGCTGGGACCGGAGAGCCCGGGGTTTCAGGAGACGGCGATCGGAGTAGCCATATGAATGGAGCGTAAGTTAATGAGGAGGTGGCGCAGCATAATTGTGCATAGATGCTGTGCAGAGACGGCACCGCACATATTACGACGACCATGATACCCCGGTCATTCAGCACTACCTAACACAACAACTTTCGACTTGCAAAGCACAGAATCATCTTTCATACTACCGAGAGCGCCTACGCACGAACATTCTCTTTATCCTACGCTTCTAATACGACATCTTACACTATATAATCAACATCAAGCACGGCATCACGAACTCGGAACAGCAATAGCGACGACCAGCTTTACAGCACTTAATTTTCTTCCCTCGCGATACGGACATTCCTTGAATATAATGATAGCTTCATTAATAGTAATAACAACACCCACTTCATTACCAACACCAGCATTGTCCTAGCATCAGTATGATAACCATTTCTTTCCACTGCGCAGAGGATCAGAATGCAATCCACCGCACGCGCACTTTCTCGTTTCCATCCCATCATAACGACTATCAATCTCCAGCCAGCACCTAACTTCTCCTCG
>JAABUO010010798.1_pt1 | contig 10076 bp, 5 predicted proteins | sample 5559291 | NCBI WGS metagenome assembly JAABUO01 (sample SAMN10711878, study PRJNA513372) | rock metagenome | isolation source: Antarctica rocks | place: Antarctica: Victoria Land, Finger Mt sud
AATAATACAACCGCAGTTTGAGGCACTCTTTCGCTCCAGTTTGACTGCAAACTATCGGCAAACCCAGAGAGGGGGTGGCATGAAAGCCACCTGAGGACAAATAGTGCCGTGGGATTCAGGGTTATGACTTGGTGGTTCTCTTTATGTTTCTGCATCTGCATCTCGCAGGATTGAGGCAGAGCGGTGCCGCTGATTTTGCTTTCCCTCACTCATTTCTCCTTCATAGTCTAAGTCACATAAACAGGGGAAACCCTCGACGCTCTGAGGGAGCATCCACAGCCATTATGGCCTGGGGGCCAGCCATGGCCTACTAAGTTGACCTATCCATATATACACAAGTTACATGAAGCCCGAGTGCGATTGTGATGACGTCTTATAGCTAGCATTATCGTACCGCTTTCACTGCAACGTTAATGACAGTCGAGAAAGAGATTAACCACGCGCGATAGCTATAGATTGTGCTAACCTGCATAAGGTTGTAGTAGCATAGCATCTTCAATCTTCATTTTTGACTCGGGTGCATATGTAGAGACTTTAGCTACCTTACCTGAACATGTTGCACGTGCGTGTGCGGCATGGGCCAACTTGTAGTTGGATATTGGTAATCACATTGTTGGATTAGCAGTTCCCGCCTAGTGGGGCTGACTATGACTCTTAACCAAAAATGACTCATAACCACCCCCTATATAGAAGGGACTTCCTCCCTAGATAGTTCTGCTTCTATAAGCTTATATCAATACACTGGATACCGTCATACTTCGTCTATTCCAACTGGTTCTGAGCCCGGGTTAGCGCTGCTATTCGATGTATAAAGCTTCGATATATCTCACTGTCGCGAAAAGGGAGTAAATTCCTTGAATATCTTCTATCGTCTTTCATTAAAATCTTCATTTACGATTATTAATTAATCTTCCTTCACACATTAAAATGAGTGTGCTTAAGATTTATTAGATCTTTAAGCTAATGAAAATGAAGAGCTATAACACGTGAGTAATTAACTGCTTTAACGCGTTCAGATTAAAAAACATCTGAAAAACAATCTCTGAGAAGAAAGAAAAACTCACATTCTCGATCGAAGTTGTACACGTTACATTAAAGTAAAAGACAGTTTATACGACGTCATATGAAGCTTATCTAATTAAACTAATAACGTGAACACAGAATAATTATCGAGCTAAAGCTTTATTAATGCTCAGCATCGACGCGAGTTTAAGAATTTACATATTAAGCATGAAAAAGGCTAGCGATATGTAAATAAAATTAGAAAAATTATACTCTGAGTCTTTTTACTCAGTTATAATCTTCGTCATTAAAAAGATGCGAAGAATATATTAATTAAAATATTAATTCGTGCTTAATTATGCTGAAGCTTTAAAGAAACTAATTAATAAGTACAATTAAATAAAAAGTATCATACTCGATTAAATACTGAGATGTGTATTTTTAACAGATCTTAATGAGAATCTAAAACTTTATGTGTTTACTTTAATAAACAACTTTAAAAGTAATATTAACATAAATCATTTATTAAATGCGTTACAGAATCTGTCGCGAAGACAGAATGATAAGAAGAAATTAAAGTTTTTCATCGTTAAATTTAACAATAAATCTTTTAATAACAGGTTTAAATTTCAGAATAATGACTTTAAAGAAAAGAAGAATCAGAAAAATAAAAAGAAAGAAAAGAAATGCGAGCACTGCAAGATATTTAAGCATTTTAAAGATAAATGCTATTTTCTGCATTCAGATATTAAATTAAATAATTAATAATTCTTTAAAGATAACAAGAAGTTTTTAAAAGAATTAAATTAAATTAAGAGAATCTTCGTTAAATCGCTCAGAACATTAAAGATCTTAAATTAAGCGATTAAAAGAAATATTTAATGAATTAACTTTAACGTCGACGATCATCTGTATTTTAATAAATTAATGTTTAAATTTAACATTTATTAAATAATTCAGAATCGAATTATTTTAACGATAAGCGAAGAAGTAATTTTAATCGTAAATTAAGAATTCGTAATATCATTAATCATAATCGAAGAATAAAAGAAAGATATTTAAATCAGTGAAGTATATTACTGTTTAAAGCTCAGCTATAATTTATTATCGATTTTAATTATCGAAGCTAAAGAATACTTCATTTAAATTAAGAATGAAAAGTTTAATTTCTTCGATTTAAAAGATTAAATTACATTATTAAAACTTAAAAGTTCTCGAAAGAATTATTATTTAAACATTTAAAATCTATTTAGTAAAGAATTATTATTCTTCATTACTTTACATCTCAGCAAGACATCATGACGTCGCTGACATAATCGCTTAGCATATCTGAATATGTTAAATATTAAGAGATTATTCATTATAAGTATTAACATCGATGTTAACGTCGCAGATACTTTAAAAAAGTTAAAACTTTCTTAAAATGTTTATGAATTCTGCGTTATAAAGAAACAACATCGCGTTATTAATTAAGTATCTCGATTAAGAATTACGATAATAAAAAAGCTAATGCATATTAATATAGCTAACGAAGATAATATTATCTTAATTTTTAGTCAGCGCGTTAAATACGTCGTCGTCATAACGAACGACTTTACTGATTATACGATAATTTATCTTTTACAACGAAAATTCGAACTGAAGATAATACTTCGTAAATATCTGAAATAAATGAAAATTAGAAATATATCGATTTAACGTTTCAGATTTAATAAAGAAAGTAAATATGCTGATATTAAAATTTAGAAGATTATTAATGACTTCGAGATTAGTTAAGAATTAACTGTTTCTTATAATCTTAATCAGAATGAAGTCGCGAAACGAATATTTCGTACTTTTTTTAAACGAACTTAAGTTATTCTTAAAGAGTCAGAATTATTACAGTGCTTCTAAGAAAAGGCTATACAAATGATTATTTATTTAAAGAACAGAAGCTTTATTAATACATTAAGTAAAATGACATCGCTCGAAGTCTGAAGTAATAAGAAACCTAATTTTAACGATTTACATTAATTTAAATGTATCGCATATTAAAAAGTTAAAGATGCACGTTTAAAACTCGATGATAAAAGTTAAAGATGTAAAATTTTAAACTATGCAGATTTTAATTAATATCGATTATGAACTAATAAAACGATAATAATATTTAGTAATATAATATTTAACGAGACTGCTACTATTAAAATAAAGAAGAAAGAAACCTTTAATAGCGATTTGTAAGACTTTAATCTTTAATAGCTTAATATCGTTACATTTTTAAACATTACGTCGTCGCTCAGTTTCATCGTTGCTTCAGAAAAGATGAAAGATAACAGAGAACTTAATAATAATAAGATGAATGAAGAGAATTAAAAGTACTTTAATATAAAGAATAATACATCTTCGATTTCTTTAAATCATAATAATTAATCGACTACACACATTAAATCTTAACGCAATATACCTCGCGTCGATTATAAATAACTAGCACGAGATTTTATAATCAGAGCTAATAAAATAAGTATCGAATCTGATACTTCTAAATTAATAAAGAAAGTTAAAGAAAGCTCGAATTAAGATCTTTAAAAACAGGCTATTTTAAGCAAAATCGACGCACATAAACAAAATGACACTTATTTTCTTAATACATTATCATTTAATCGACGCGTATTACTTACAAGATGAGTTTATACGATTAAGCGAGAAACGTTTAACGAAATCGTTAAATATAAGATTAAATGAATGTGTAAAAGCTTTCGTTAAAAGCAGAGAATCGATTTTAATAAGATTTATGCTTCAGTAATTAAATTCTTCGTCGTTAAAGCTTTACTAGCTTTAGTAACTAAATACGACTATGACATCGAGCAGATGAACGTCATTACTATCTTTTTTAAAACAGCGTTAAAAAAGAAGATTTAAGTTTAATAAGTCTCTGAGTTTAAACAAATATAATTAAACGATTAAATTCTCGCATGTTATCTTCGCAAAGCTTTATATGATTTAAAACAGGCTTCTAGAAAGTAATACTTCACTCTTCGTTTATTTCTTAATTTAATTAAATTTGAGAGAATGAAAATTAATCATTTAATGTTTACATACATTAATGACATAATTATCGTTATTTACGTCGATGATTTATTAATATTAAACTTAAATTTAAAGAATATATGAAACTTAAAAAGACTGTTATTAAAGCGATTTCGTATAAAAGATTTAAAATTAGTTATCTAATATTTAAACATGCAGATAACACGCGATCGTGCTAACTTCATTATCTGAATTAATTAATTTATTTATATTAAACGAGTTATAAAGCTTCTAAGTATGATCGATTATTAGTACTTTAAGATCTTCATAAACAGTAAGATTCAGCTCAGAAAGAACTTCTATTAAACGTTTAATCAGTGAGTTAATTATTAAGCATTCTCTTAAGAAAGAAAGAATTATTAATTAATAATTAAAGTCTTATTATGAATCATCTGTTAAACTAAATTAAATATAGCACACGCGGTTTAAAGATGTAATAAATATTACTTTAACTTCTTTTCAGATCACGACGTCGTCGTTAAGCGAATCATTTAATACTTAACAGAGTCGTGTAAGTTAAATCTTTAATATGATTCTTTCTCTAATGAAGATAAAGTCTTCAAAGAAGTAAAGAAAGCTAATAATAACTTAATAAAATACATTAACTTCTTTTACGCAGATTATTTAAATACTTAATACTTTATTTCAGAGTACATCTTTTTCTTTTAAAATGATTTAATTAGTTAATCATTTAAACGTTAAACATGCGTCGTTATCTTTATAGCAGAAGCAGAATACATAGAAAAATGTTAAGTCGCTAAGAAAGTTACATTTCTGATTTAAGCTCTGAAAAAGGTTAAATACGAAGAATTTAACATTAATAAAATCAGAATTTTAATAAATAATTAAGCAGCTATTAAAATGACTAAGAACTCGATTAATTACTTTCGAGTTAAGCACATTAACATGATTTATTACTATGTAAAAAACAAGATCGCTAATGAGCTCATGAAGCTGATGTATATATCGATCATTAATATGATAACAGACGAACTCATTAAGTCTCTGAAAGCTGTTAAATTTAAAAGCTTCAGATTCATAATGAGAATGTTATTAATACTAGAAGAGGCAGTCTGAATAGCTTCATATTTATCTATTTAGGCTTATATTGCTAAGAGAAAGAGTTAAATATTAATAATCACATTGTTAAATTAGCAGTTCTCGTTTAGTAAGGCTAATTATAACTCTTAATTAAAAATGACTCATAATCACTCTTTATATAAAAGGGACTTCCTTCCTAAATAGTTCTGCTTCTATAAGCTTATATTAATACACTGAATATCGTCATACTTCGTTTATTTTAACTCTTGTAAAATTCAAGAATCTGAGAACGAAGAGGGTAAGAAGATGTTCTGAGAAACTGATGATGCACAACTTCTCGAATCTTCGAACCAAGTTGCACGAGAAGGTCGTCGTGACGGGAAGACGTCGAAAACTGCGAATTTTCACCTCTAAACGTGAGGATCAAGGGATATTTATCTTAATTTAATTTACATGTATATTACTGTATTTTAGTAATTCGATAAGTCGACGTTAGTGTACCAGTATAGAGCCGGAGTATTGTATTGTATAGGTCTCACTACTCAGGCTGATTTTTAATATTCGCTCAAACTATTCCGTTCTGGTAGGAAATCTTTGTTTCTTGAGCGGATATTAAAAACCGGGAACATCTACCCGTACACCCCCCTAGCCTACATGTACGAGGCAGGGGAAAGAATGCTCGCACCCTTCCTCATCAAAATAGCCGAGAAACTCTTTATTTTCTGACTTCTTTATATACATCATTAGTTTAATTCTATAGCTATACATTCAATACTTCGTAGCATAATCGTTACGTTTCTTTGCTTGCTTCATTTAATCTTTTATAGTTAAAACAAGCTTTTTAATATCATTAATTTTAATTCGATTTTACTTCTTTTACATTACTTTCTTCAGCTCATTTAATCGAGTAATAAAGCGAGAATAGACTTTAATACGCGATTTAATGATTCTTTAAATATTTTTAATGACATTAAAATTAGTACTGCTTAAAGAACTCGTAATATAAATAATATTTTAACGTTTTTTAGCTTTTAAAAAAGAATTATAAGATTTCGTTTCAGTTAAACCGTGTGTATTATTCTTATCTTCGTATAAAATTAAAGTAACGTTTATAAGTTTTATAATTTTATTAAAATAAAAACTCATCATTAAATTAATAATTTGCTGAGCGTAATTCTTTTATGTAAATTTTCTCTTAATTTCGTAATCTTTTAAAAATATTAAAGAGAATTTTTAATATTAGTTAATTAAATCTCAGTACGAAAACGACAGACGATTATTTTTAAACTGATTAAAATTATAATCAGAATTATAATGATCTTTCATCGTGCGTATTATTATTTTAATGATTTATATATTCGTTATTAAAGTTATCTCATTGCTAAAATGTTAATCATATTAATACTTAATAAATTACTTATTTTTATAATTCGTATTCACTTAAAATACACGCTTAATAACTTTAACAGAATTAATAAATGAATAATGATAAATCTTGCACTTGTAAAATTTAGTCTCGTTCATTACTTTTCGTATAATTCGTGCATAAACGTGTACATCGCATGCGACTTCGAGATCTTTTTACGTAAAAATTCGTGTAGTATAGTTTTTACAGATCTTTCGTATTATTTTTTACATTTCATTTAAATTTATAATCTTATTTCTTTCTTTAAAATTAATTTAACGACGTACAGGCTTTAAAAGAATGTTTTAAACGACGCGACGATTTATATCGAGATCTTCAGCTATTTAATGCTTCGATAAATGAAAGTTATAATAATAAATGTAAACTTTAATCTTAACGAAAATGTATTATTTCGTATTAACAACGTAATTGCTGAGCGATAACATAGCTCTTTTAAATAGCTTTAATTTAATATGTTTAATAGTGTAATAAATTAAATATTAAAGAAAGTAAAAGATGTGTAAGAATTCTTAACTATTTTAGTAAGAAGAGTGCGAGAATTCTTTCCCCCGCCTCGTACATCTTTCTCAGCATACATGTACATTTCTTTTCTATTATCATCTCGAGAACCTGATATTTTAATTACGCATTACTCAGCTACACATTAAATTTAATAAATAATTTAAAAGTTCACATATAATTCTAAGCAATCTCTTCATTATCTTCTTTACGATTTTAAATTCTGTTCATTTATTTTAATAAACTTATACATTAAACTCGTTTTTTTTCTAACACTCATTAACGTCATAATTAATTTTATGTTTCTCGTTAATGCTGTTCTCGTTAATCTTATATCTTTAACTTTATTTTTCATTTCGAGAAAGATTTATAACGATGCGAAACTTTTAATTTAAGAAATTAATAAACACGCTGAGTTAAAGAGTTATGCTATCGTTACTGCACGTTTTAAGAAGTTTAAGAAAAACGTTAATTAACTCGTATATTTATAATGCGATCGTGAGAAAAGAGTAAGTTTAAAATTAACGAGTTTTAAAAGATATCTTTATAGTAATATACGACTCATTAAGTATTCTTTTAACGTCGTTAATAAACGTAATAAAAAGAATAACTAATATCTTAAAGTTATACGAAACGAAAATTATAATTATACTTTTATACTCGCTTCAGCTTATTCAGCTCTGCGAAGATTAATCATGATAAAAAAGATTTAAAAATTAATAATCTTTCTTATTAAAGCTGAAGTTAAGTTAACGTAAATTCTTACTCATTTTCGACTTAATGCTAATTAAGAAAATTCTTTATTTATGCGTTATAACATTTTTAATGTAAAGAATTAATTGAAAAAACAAGTTCTTAAAGTTTTAACTTCTGTTTAAACTTTTTTTTAAAATCTGAAACGCGAAGATTAATTTTAATAATACGAAAAGAACGAGCTTAATAAGATCATTAAACTTTTCTTCAGTTAAGTAAGCTGTTAAAATATATTAAAACGTAACAGCGAGATACTTATCATGAATTATATTCATAAAATTAATTATTATAAAATGTTATTGCTGATCATTATTAAGATCATCGCTTTAAACATTTTTTTCTTCGTTAACTTTTATTTCATGACAGCGAAAAAAACATTTAATTATGTATAAATTCTGAAACAGCTAAAGCTTTTATATATTAAGCTTCACTTATTTTATTTAATAATGATTTTAATTAACTGCAAACGAGATTTAATTAACGCTCTTTAAAGTGTTTTTTTAAGAAGTTTACATTTATTATATGTTTAACACATTAATAAAAACGTTTTAATTAATTGTAAAAAGCATTTTAATACTGAAAAAAATTAATAAGTCTTTTATAAAACATAACATTTAATCATGTATGCTAAAATTAAAGCGAAGTACGAAGATTAGTAAATCGATCTTTAGTAAATTTACGAAATAACTCATGAGTAAATAATTTTTTATTTAAAGCTTAATTTATTACTAAATTATAAGAAGAAATTTATTAAATATTAAATTAATCGCAAATTACATTTTAATAATCACGTTATTTCTCGTAACGAAGAAAGTAATGCGATTTTAAAACGTAAGCTTAAATTTTTTATTAACGATTTAAAGATCATCGTGAATAATCTGAAGCTTATGTTTATAAATTAATGTTATAATTATATTAAAGTCATTTAAATAACGTAAATTAAATTATTCTTTCGTTTACGAGCTTTAATATTACGCGATTTTATTACTTATATAATTTCGTATGTTTTATACAAAATTATAAAACAATACGATTTAATTACGATCATTAAGAAATCTTTATTATTATGTATTAACGTGTTTATTAAAATTATAAGTTTATTATGCGTTTATAAAATTTAAAAACGTATATACGATATAATAAAAGATAAGATTTTACGAATAAAAAATATACATTCGCACTGACGCTTTATAAGCTCAGTAGAGAAATCATTAAGCGAGTCTTTCAAAGAATTTACTTCTGAATTTATTTCTGAAAAGACTTTTTCTGAATTAATCGACGTTAAAATAAATTACGATAATTTTATTCTTTTAATATTATCTTTATTAAACTCACTGTTACGAGTTTAAAATCTCGCTGTTATTTAATTAAAGAATAAATTCGTTAAAGTCAGAAAGCGACGAGACGTTAAACGTTAGTAAGAATTCGAGAATTTTACACAAAGAGAGTTCTCACAGTATGAACATGTACTGATGAAGACAGAACAACAAGAGCTATAACAGAAGATGAAGCAAGGACGAGATCGGGAACGAGGTCGGGATCGAGGACAGCGAGAGCAGCGAGGACAGCGAGGACAGCGAGGGTAGCGAGGGCAGCGAGGGCAGCGAGGGCAGCGAGGGCAGCGAGGACAGCGAGGGCAGCGAGGGCAGCGAGGGCAGCCAGGGCAGCGAGGGCAGCGAGAGCAGCGAGGTGAAGCTGTTACACCCTCACTCATACAAACGAATGCAGGCCTGTTTACAGCGTTTCATATGTAGCGAAGTCATCGAATTTGAAGCCATTTAAACAGTGCAATATGCACTGTTTATGCTTCGCATTTCATCCTGAAAAGAATGTTCAATGTCATATGTGAGCCCTTGAATTGTTTATTAAATTTAATGTGTAGCTGAGTGATGCGTAATTGAAATATCAGGTTCTCGAGATGGTGATAGAGGGGGGGGTGTACGAGGCGGGGGACAAAATTCTCCCGCACCCCCCACCAAATTTAGCGAGAAACCTCATACACCATATTTTCTTCAATATTTCACCAACTACACTATTAAAGGAAGCTACTTATTACTATGCAGGATCGAATGAAGCAAGCAAAAGAGCGAAATAATTATGCTATTAAATATTAGATTTAGATCTATATAAATGAACTGATGATGCAATTATATATATAATGTATTGATATTTAATGTTTGATGTTTTCCGACTATTTTGGTGGGAGGGTGCGGGAGAATTTTGTCCCCCGCCTCGTACGAGGCCCCCGTCAAAATTCTCCCGCACCCCTTAGTAAGCGAACATTAAAAAC
>JAABUO010010799.1_pt1 | contig 10076 bp, 8 predicted proteins | sample 5559291 | NCBI WGS metagenome assembly JAABUO01 (sample SAMN10711878, study PRJNA513372) | rock metagenome | isolation source: Antarctica rocks | place: Antarctica: Victoria Land, Finger Mt sud
GCCTCCCTAAATGCGGTGAATTGGCTGATGTCCGTCCCCGCGACAAACGCCTTCTCCCCCGCACCCGTCAGGACGAGCACGCGGATCTCCGGCGTCTCGGCGACGTGATTGCAGACGTGAAGAAGCGCGTCGTACATCGCGAAGGTCATCGCATTACGCGCCTCCGGGCGGTTGAACGTCACCCACGCAACCGGGCCACGCCGCTCGAACAGCACATGGGGGGTGCCAGTTTCCATCCTCGTTCCCCTTCCTCTCACACGCAGTAGGTCTTTATTGGGTTCATTGTAGGATACGATGAGCGATTATCAAACTCCTGCGGGACCACCAATGAACCGTTCAGTTAGGCGTGACTTTTTTTGTCTATCCACGGCTCGCCGCTGTACTATGGCAATTGCGTTGAGTACGACGGATGGAGGGGCCGCAATGAAGATCACGGACATCGAGACGATCCGGCTGCAAAGCCCGCCGTTCTCGGAGACGATCAGGCCCGCGTGGACACCGGGCGGGACATGGACACACCTCAGTTCCGGGCTGATCAAGGTGACGACCGATGAGGGGATCGTTGGCTGGGGCGCGGCATACCCGCACGATCTGCCGAAGGTAATGGAAGTCGTGAAACCGATGCTCGTCGGCAAAGACCCGTTCGCGCTCGAACAGCACGCGCGCGTTTTCCGCAACGCGGGCGGCGCGTGGGGCACGGAGATCGCGCTGTGGGACATCATCGGTAAGGCGGTCGGGCAGCCGCTTTTCCGGCTCTGGGGCGCATACCAGGATCGTGTACCCGCCTACGCCAGTTGCATCGAGGCCCGTTCCGGTGAACAGCGGGCGGAGGACGCCGCGAAAGCCCGCGCCGCAGGATGGCGGGCGATGAAACTGCGCCTGCACGATTGGACAATCACGGAAGACATTGCCCAGGTCGAGGGAGTCCGCCGTGCGATGGGCGACGACTTCGTCATTCTCGCGGACGCGAATCAGGCGCAGCAGCCCGGCACACCACAGCCGGAGGAAGGCCCGGTCTGGACCTACGAGCGAGCGGTGCAGACGGCGCGCGAACTGGAACGGCTCGGCGTCTACTGGCTCGAAGAACCGCTCGACCGCTATGACTTCGATGGCCTGCGGCGGCTCTGCGCGGCGGTGGACATCCTGATCGCGGGGGGCGAAAACAACCGGGGATTGCACGAGTTCCGCACGATGATCGAGAGCGATGTCTACGACATTCTCCAACCCGAAGCGCTCGTCACCGAGACGATGAGCGGGCTGCGGAAGATCGCCGGGTTGGCGGAGATGCATCACAAGCGAGTCGCGCCCCACCACGGCGGTGGTGGCGTCGGCATCGCCGCGCATCTGCATCTCGCCTGCGCGATCCCCAACGGCAGTTACTTCGAACTGCTGCACGAGCCGCCCGGCATGTCCGCCGACGATTTCCAGTGGTACATGCAAGAGCCGATCCGCGTGGGCGCGGACGGTACAGTCGCTGCCCCCACCGGCCCCGGCCTCGGCGTCGAACCCGACCCCGACAAAATCGCCCGCTACCGCGTAGAATGAGAGACGTTTGAACCGCGAAGGCGCGAAGAACGCCGAGAAAAGAGAATGAAAAGAATCTTATCGTTCTTTGTCTCTTCTTGGCGTCCTTGGCGTCTTGGCGGTTCAGTCATTTTCTCGATGGAGTGAGTTATGGTTATTGAACGCACGAGAGAGCGGGTATGGGCGGCGATTGCGGGGCGGCGGGAGGAGATGGTGGAGACGGTCGCGGCGCTGGTGCGGCGGCCAAGCCTACTCGGGCAGGAAGCGGCGGCGCAGGCATATGTCGCGGAGCATGTGCGCGTCTCCGGGATGGAGGCTGATGTTTGGGAGCTCGACGACGCCGTGAAGCAGTTGCCGAATGCGGGCAACAGCGGCGTGCCGTTCACTGGGCGGCCAAATGTCGCGGGGATCGCGCGGGGTGCGGGCGGCGGACGGTCGCTGATCCTCAACGGGCATATTGATGTCGTCAGCCCGGAGCCGGTCTCCGCGTGGACGCACGACCCGTGGGGCGCGGAAATCGTCGGCGACCGGATGTACGGGCGCGGCGCGCACGACATGAAGAGCGGCGTCGCGATTAATCTTTTCCTCGCGCGCGTGCTGCACGACCTCGGTATCCGGCTTAACGGCGATCTGATTATTCACAGCGTGATCGAGGAGGAATGCACGGGCAATGGCGCGCTCGCCGCCAGCCTCCGCCACCATGCGGACGCGGCGGTCGTAACCGAGCCGGAGTGCGGCTGGTTCACGCGGGCGCACCTCGGCGTGCTGTGGTTCCGGGTGGCGATTGAAGGCAAGTCATGGCATGCGCTCGATGCATGGCGGGGCGTCAACGCGATCTCCAAAGCAGTGCCGATCATCCGTGCGCTCGAAGCATTAGGTGAGGAGATGAACGCGCATATGCATCCGGCGTTCGCACACGTCACGCACCCTATTAACCTGAACATCGGCGTGATCCGAGGCGGCGACTGGCCGAGCACGGTACCCGGCGCGTGCGAACTGCACTGCCGCGTCAGTTTCTTCCCCGGACAGACCGTCACAGAAACGCGCGCCGCCATCGAGGGCGCGATCCATGCCGCCGCGCAGGCAGACGATTGGCTCCGCGCGCACCTGCCCGTCGTTACGTACGACGGCTTCCAGAGCAGCGGTTCGGTTGTTTCAATGGACGAGCCGTCCGTGCAACTGCTTGCGGCGAATCATCGGCGCGTGCACGGGACGGAGATGCCGTCCCGCGTGCAGACCTCGATCTGCGATATGCGTTACTACAACTTCGTCGGCGTCCCGGCCGGCTGCTACGGCGCGACGGGCGACAACGGCCACGCCGCCGACGAGTGGCTGGACCTCAATTCCCTCGTCCCGACCGCCAAAGTCCTTGCCGGTTTCATCCTTGACTGGTGCGGCGTAGCGGAATAAGGGGGGCCGGTGAGGCGGAGGCGACGGGAGCGAACCCGACGGATCGGGGGAAGTGTGGCAGCAAGCGGCGCCTCTTGATCGAGGGGAGCGGCATCCCCCTGGCGGTCGTGCGGTCGGGAGCGAACCGCACGGACATGAAGAAACAGGGCGGATTTGTTGGATGCACAGGTGATCGAGGCCGTGCCGGAAGCGGGCGCTGAGGGCACGATGGCGGAGAGAGAGCGACGCGACATCCCTGCCTGGATCGGGGCTATGCGACGGTGGCGTGCCGGGGAGACGGCGATAGCGCACGGCTACGTGCCGTACATCCCGCCCGGCGCTGAGTAGTGGAGGCGAGCCACAGTTGGTTCAGTCGTTTCCGGCGGTTGCTGATACGGTGGGAGAAGAAGGCAAGGAACTACCGGGGATTCGTGTACCTGGGCGCCTGTTTAGATCATTGATCGCAAACTCCGTCATAAACGTACACTTCCCGGATAGGCTCCAAGGACTGAGGCCTGAGTGGAGTATCTTTCTGTCTATTGTACGCTCGTTTGACGCCTGCTTATGCGCGGGCTACGATGCCGTGGCACTCCCTTTGCATTTCAGGAACCGGGGTGCGTTCGATTCGCCCGTTTTTCAATCATCCAACGTGTTGGAGAGAAAGCGACGCATATTTATGGCAACATCCGATCCGACCGCGAGGAGCGCCCCGGCGAACGGCAACGGGAATGGCGCGCGTCCGTTCGACAAGAAACTCCTTCTCGCCTCCGCCGCCGCTGCTGGCGCGCTGGCCGTCTGGGCGAACACGAAGGGGCGCGAGTATTCTCGCACTGGCGAGACGCCGTCGCTGATCAACTGGGATCGCGCCCGCACCGTCGCATTAGCGATGAACCGCGCCGCCGATGTTGAGACCTTTCCCGCCAGTCTCACCGCGTATTACCGCGATCTCGTCGGACGCTGCGTGCCGCTGATCGCCGAATACACCGGCACGACGCTGCCGACGCCGCTCGAAAACGTCCACGTCTTCAACCGCGCGGACTGGATTGACGCGAATATCCGCGCCTTTCAGCAACTCTTTGCGCCCTTGGAAGGGCTCAATACTGCCCGCACCCTCACCTCGCCGACCGCCGTCGCGCTCGTCAGCGGCGTCAATCAGACGATTCTTTCGGCGGAAGTCGGGTTGCTGCTCGGCTACCTCGCGCGGCGCGTTCTCGGCCAGTACGACCTCGCGCTGTTAGGCAAGGAGCCGGTTGCCTCCGGCAAACTCTATTACGTCGAGCCGAACATCGCGGCGGCGACCGAGACAATGGGCGTGGACGGACACGAGTTCCGCCTCTGGCTTGCCCTGCACGAGACGACACATGCCTTCGAGTTCGAGGCGTTCCCGTGGGTACGACCGCACTTCAATACGCTGCTGGAGCGGTACATCACGCTCGTAACGGAGGATTTGCGTAACTTGCAGGGCGGCTTAGGCGCGCTTGTGCGGCGGCTGCGAGAGAGTGGCGGCACCGGCGGTAAGAGCCTGATGGAGATCGTTATGACGCCGGAGCAGAAACGACTCTTTGATGAGATGCAGGCGCTGATGTCCGTCATCGAGGGGTACTCCAACCACGTCATGAATGCCGTCGGCAAGCAGGTTTTGCCCTCGCTGGATCGGATGCAACACGCCTTCGAGTCGCGGCAACGGCAGCGCAGCCAAGCCGAAACGCTCTTCATTCGGCTGACCGGGCTGGAGATGAAGATGGAGCAATACCGTCTTGGCGAGCAGTTCATTGATACGGTCGTGCGCGAGCGCGACCATCAGTTCGCCCTCAAGGTCTGGCAAGGGCCGGAGCAGTTGCCGACCCTCACCGAACTGCGGAATCCGAAGCAGTGGATCCTGCGCGTCGAACGGCAGAGCGAAGTGCTGAACGTAGAGGACTGAGTGCTGAGCGCGAAGCGATACATGGTGGGATGGGCGAAAGAACAGCAACTTTCGTGAGTTCGGTACTCACCACTCGGTACTCAGCACTCAGCACTTTCTCGGATGGACGTACACCCCCGGACGTGGTACCGTGTTGGGAGGGAAAGCGGCGCGTGGCGGGGGAAAGTACGGGTGGATCAGACGCGCGATCAGCATGACAACCGACCGGACGATGAGCGACGCTGGCAAGGGACGGCGAGCGCGCCACCGCAGACGAACCCTGAGGCTTTTGCGGCCAATTTCCGCGCCCTCAGCCCCACCCTCTACGACTTCCTCGACCGTCTCACCGGCCGGAATGAGACCGCCAACGCCCTGATGCGGCAGGTCGCCTCCCAAGCGGCGATGAGCGCGGCGAGCGCCGATCAGTGGCCGTCCGCTCGTGCCTGGCTCTTCGCCCGTGCCTATGCCGCCCTCCCTACCGAGACGAGCAGCGCCGCCGCCGATCCCGGCCCCTACATCGTGCCCGATCCGAGCCTCCTGCCGCCCGTCGCGCCCGAGAGCGGCCTGGATGACATGACCCGCGCCGTCTGGCGGGCAATCAGCGCCCTACCCATCGAGCAGCACGCGCTCGTCCATCTCCACATTCGGGAGGCAATGGTCGTCGGCGAGGCGGCAAGCGTGCTCGGCATCACCGAACGCGAGGCGAGCGACCGGCTCCAGCGGCTGATTCCGGCGGTGGAGGCGGCAAGCCGTGCGCTCTTCCTCATCCGCTTTGGCCGTCCGCGCGATCCCGAATTGGACGCGCTCCTGGCGGACCTCAATATCACCCGCCTGACGCCCGAAGCGCGCGCGACGATCGAGGAATACGCCGAAACGTCGTCCACCGCGCAGGCGATGCTCGACGCGGTGCCGCCACCTTTGACAGTGTATGCCGCGCTCCGCCCGATCCTGCCACCCGCGCCGATCGCGGAAGCGGCGATTGCGAGCGCGCTGCCGTGGCTGCCGCTCGTCGCGCAGGCGACTACGGCGCTTGATCTGCCGCCGGAGACGCCGACCACCGCCATCCCGGAAGCGCCGGTGCGATACGGGACGGACGCACCCACCAACCTCACTCCAATCGCGGAGCCGTGGCAGTACGGCGACCAGCAACCGGACGAGGAACCGGACGGCACGCGGGCGCTCGATATTCCCGTCCGGCAACGCGTCCTGCAGGAAGAAGCGGTCTTTGTCCCGCCACGCTCGACGAATCGCTCGCGCGGCCCGCTCGCGCTCCTTGGTCTGCTCGGTGGGGCGTTAGTTGTCATCGTCGGCGCGCTCGTCCTCTTCCTCGTGCGCGGCGATGCGACGAGCGGCGTCAGCGTGACGGCGACCGTCGGAAGCGGGACGGCGACACCGACGATCGCACCAACCAGTGGCTTACCGGCCGTACTGCTTACGTCAACGGCTGTGGCAGCCACCATTGGTACCCCGACGCCGATTCCGACCGCGACGACCGCGCCGCTCCCGGAGAGTACCGCACCCGTTGGCAGCGTCACTCAGCCGACCAGCGCGGCCACGCCAACACCGCTCGGCGTCGAGCCGCTCGCGACGACCGCTCTCGCGACGACCGCAATCGCCACACTCACCGATGCTACGGCCCTCGCGACACCGGTTGATACGCCCGCCCCGCAGAAGTCACCGACGCCACGCGTCACACCAATTCCGACTGAGAAGCCCGCGCCGACGCAGGCGCCGATACACGCGCCGACCGCGACCCGGGCCGCGACAGTGAAGCCAACGACCGCTCCGACCGCGACGATAGCGGTCGGAGCGGTCGGCACACTCACGCTGAATAAGGGAAGCATTGCCCTTGGGTCGGCCGGTACCTCCGGCACGGTGACACTCGGCAACCTCGGCCCGACGGCGATTGGCTTCACCGCCAAATCCAGCACGACCTGGCTTTCCGCGTCACCCTCCCGGGGCAGTGTGCCCGCCGATGGCAGTCTGCCGGTCGCGGTCGCGATCAATCGGGCCGGTCTCGCGCCCGGCAACTACAGCGGCACCGTCACCTTCACAACGCCGAGCGGCACCGTCAGCACTGTCACCGTCACCTTCACAGTGTAATGGCGCATGGATGTTCACGGCGGAATTGAAGGAAAGTTCATCTGACAACGCATGATTGCCCATGTCGTACCTGCACTGATGAAGCGCACACCAATACCAAATGGTGGCAGGCGAGCGCCTGCCACCGAATATCCACACGCAAGCGCATGTCGCACGACGAATCCGTTACCCAATAGCCCGGTGCATCATTCCCATTTCATTACTACACCCTCCCAATACCGACGCTGGCTATGCCGCGATCGCGGCATCGAAGTTGATTGTCACTGAATCCGTTGGATATGTGACCGTGACCGTGAAGCCGCCAATGTTATCGCCGAAATAGCAATCATTGATCGCGAACTTCAGTTTGCCGTACCCCATGATTGTCGTCGGACCAATGCCAACGAAGACCGGCGCCTTCTTCCCCGTCCGCGCAATCAGGCTACCGGCGGAAAGGTCCGGCGCGATATACGCGCACCCGTCGAGCTGCTGCACGCCGTTACCATCCGGGGTGGCCATGCAGGTATAATCATGACAATCTGTCCAGCGGCCTTCGGCATGGATCGTGACTATCGTGCCTGGCTTCAGCATCAATCCGGTGTCAAACCAGGGCGTCCCGCCGAGAATGTCCGTCCCACCGCCCGCTGTCGCTGGGGCGAAGAACGTGACGCTCGCCGTATCACCCTCCGCGAGGACCGGGCTGCCGAACAGGCCGACCATCAAACAAAGACTCATCAGTACCGCGATACCTTTCCGCACGTTTCTCTCCTCTGATGGGTACCCATCGCTTCCAAAACCTTCTCTCAACGTCGTGTATAGTGAACCAATCGCGGATGACAAATGCGGCGGTGTGCGCGGTCATTTACCTGTCACTTCCGTCATGGGGCGAAGCAGCCACCCGCACGTCGCCTTGTCCTCTCTGCTTCACATGTACACGCCGCACGGGCGCATTCTGATACACTAGATGGCGGCACGGTGGCGAGTGACAGGAGAAGGCGATGACGGCACCCCCGACGACAGCCCAGGCGACGCAGGAACGGATGCGGCAGCGCGAGCGCGCCCGCGAGAAAGAGCGCGTGCTGCACGATATGGACAAATCCTGGCGGGCATTGATGGACAGCATCCGGGGCATCCCGGAGTCGCTCATGGCGGAGCCGAGCGTCTCCGGTCACTGGTCGGTCAAGGACATCCTCGCCCACATCGCGGCGTGGGACCGCGAGACGACGCGCGTCGTCATGCAGATTCTGCGCGGTGACGAACCTGAGTGGCCGATCCACGATCAGAAGTTCAACGACGTGAACTATGAGACGGACAAGAAGCTGCCCGTCAACGAAGCGCGCAATCGGGCGCTCTCCGCGCACAAAGCGCTCGTCGAGATGCTGGACGGCAAGGCCGAAGTGCGCGCGGCATGGCTGCGTGGCGCGACGTATGAGCACTACCCGGAACACACGGAGGACATCCTCCGCTGGCGGAAGGCGAATCCCCTCGTACCGGACCCGACTTTGGCGCGCTCCTCCGGCGCCGCCGCGCAGCAAGATGTGCCAAGTCCGTATGCCGCGCACGGCAACGTGCCAACGCCTGAGCAGGCCAGCCCGCCGCGCAGTTAATGTGCGGTGATTCCCCTTCTCCATCACCGAACGAACCTGTCACACCGTGACGAATGGGTGAGAGAGGGGTGGGGGTGAGGAAAAATTCTTCCTCCAAATTGCCCCACTCACCCCCTTGACAAATGTCCGTACATCCTGTATATTCATCATTGTAAGGTCCCGATGACCGATGTGCCTCAGCCGAATACCGAAGCCGCAAGGCCCAAGGGTTTGGATGGAGTACACTGGCTGCCGGGGCCTTACATTTTAATATCCCTCTCCCTTTCCCACGACGAGGGATGGAAGGGGCCGGGGGTTAGGTTCGTACCCACTCCCGTGTTGCAATTGCCTCGGTGAGTGCGTCGAGGATCGCCTGCACGGCGACGCCATCGTGAAAGTTCGGCGCAGGAGCGGGTTCGCCCTCCTGAATGGCGCGGATGAAGCGCGTCGCGAACCCTGCTCGATCCCACGGTGCGTCGGGGAGCGGAAGCGCTTGCGGCGCGGGATCGTCCGTCGTTGCGCCTTTGAGATCGGTGTTCGTCGCGAGCAATGCGCCCGCCGTGCCGTTGAATTCGACCGAGAAGCCGCCGCGATGGTACGCGATTGGCACGCCGCGCACCGTCGCGAACGCGCCGTTCGTGAAGCGCAGGAGTGCGAGAAAGGTATCGGGCGCGGTGATGCCAGCGATTACGCTGCCGTCCGCCATCGTCACGGTCGGGACGGCCACTCCGGCCAGACAGGCAACCGCCGCGACCTCGCCCCAACACCACCGCAGCATATCGAAGAGGTGCGGCCCCGCTGATCCGGCGAGAATGCCGCCGCCCTGCGCCGCATCCACAAACCAACCCCGTTTGCTTGTGCTCCAACCCGGCGCGCGCAGATAATCGGTCGGGTTCATGCTCACCCGTGCATCAGCGACGGTCGGTGTGCCGAGATACCCAGCGACGATCCGCTCGTGGGCCGCCGCGTAGGTTGCGCCGAAGCGCATGTGGTGGTTAATCATGTGGACGATGCCCGCCGCGTCGGCGGCATCGCGCATCTCAACCGCTTCCGCGAGCGTCGCGGCGAGCGGCTTCTCGCAGAAAACATGCTTGCCCGCTGCGATCGCGTCGAGGGCCATCTGGCGATGGAGCGCGGGCGGCGTGGTGATAATCACCGCGTCCACATCCGTACCGAGAAGATTGCGGTAATCGGTCGTCGCGCGCGGGATGCCGAACTGCCGCGCTGTCGCCTCGGCTCGCTCCCGTTGCGCCGAGCAGACCGCCGTGATGACCGCGCCCGGCGCCTCACTGAGCGCCTTGATATGCTCCGCGCCGATTCCCGTCCCGATAATGCCGACGCGTACCGTTTTCGCTGTCATCCGCCCCCCATTCCTGCTTGATGGATATGTCCGTTTCGCGGCGTATCGCGATGCCGCATGTGAGTATGGCGGCGGCCAGTTTGAAGCGCAAGAACCGGATAGAGCGGGGAGTGGCTAAAAGGGCGGGGAGGTGCGAAGCTACCGGGATGGACCCTATTATCTGTCCCCGCTGCGGGGCGTGCGATCATCTGGACAAGGACGGCCACAATCGTTCCGGCACGCAACGCTATCG
>JAABUO010010806.1_pt1 | contig 10072 bp, 13 predicted proteins | sample 5559291 | NCBI WGS metagenome assembly JAABUO01 (sample SAMN10711878, study PRJNA513372) | rock metagenome | isolation source: Antarctica rocks | place: Antarctica: Victoria Land, Finger Mt sud
CCCTGGCTCAGGTACCTTCGCCCAAACTGGGCATTAAACACCCACTTATAGTCCCCAGGCAAAACCACCCTTGCGTCCCTCGTCTCCGAACGCCTCAACTCCCTCCACAACCTTCAATACCCCGCCCAAACCTCGACCCCCATTGCGGCCTTTGTCCCCATGGACGGCTATCATCTCTCCCGTGCCCAGCTCTCCGCCCTTCCCAACCCTACCACCGCTCACGCCCGCCGTGGTGCTGCTTTCACCTTCGATTCGGCATCGTTCCTAACCCTAGTCGAAAAACTGCGGGAACCGTTGTTGCCGGAGAGCAAAACCATACACGCCCCCAGCTTCGATCATGCAGCGAAGGATCCAGTTGCGGATGATGTCGTAGTAGCGCCGACGGCGAGGATAATCGTGTTGGAGGGGAATTATTTGAGTTTGAACCAGGGGCTGTGGAAGGAGGCGGCGTCTTTGATGGATGAGTTGTGGTTTGTGGAGGTGGGGTGGGAGACCGCGAGGAAGAGACTCGTAGGGAGACATGTGCAGGCGGGGATTGCTGCGGATGAGGAGAAGGCGCGGAAAAGGGTTGAGGAGAATGATTTTGTTAATGGGCGGGAAATTGTTGAGGGGAGGTTGGATTGTCAAGAGGTGATTGTTAGTCGGGAGGATGCAGAGTGGAAGGAGATAGGTGGGGCGTAGGTGGGGGCCAAGGGAGGGCTTAGTTCGGAATTCGCCCTGTACGGTTGTTTGACAGTTTGGAATAACGTTGGATGAGAATCATGGCATTGAAAGATAAACTTTGGCAGTAGATATCTAGTCGACAGCTGCACCAGAATCTAAATACACTGTTGAAAAGATTCGTATCCTGCACAAACTGCCACTCAAATTGAGTAATACTCGGCCACCTGCGATTCGATCTTACACGATGGCTTAATGGTATCCTTCCCTTACCTGAGAGAGGCTTTATGAAAGTGAAGATCGTTACGAAGTAAAAGTACAAGAGCATGCGGTTGCCGCGAAGATCGTATAAGTAAAGCTTCCCTGGCAAGAAGTAATGACATGATAGAAATAGAAGCGTACGAAGACAAATTCCTGGAGAGTCCAAGCCACGAGTGAACCTCGTGGTCATAAGCACGAAATTTGAACCATCCCCAGGCTTTAGCGAACGGCATTTTGGGCCCATGCTCAGAGCCTCTCCCTCCCCGTACGTGCCCCAATAGCTCGCTCCCGCCTAGAGGCAGGCCACCATTCCTGGCGAAGCTGACTCTGCAACCGATCTAGATTAGCTTGGGCCTGGTGGAGCTCCTCCTCGCATTCGAGAATCCGTCTCTGTCTCGCACGTTGTTCTGGGCGGTCGAATTCCAGGGCTCGCATGCGAACGCGATGACGAAGGCCGGCTGTGGCGCTGGCATCATCTGCCGAAGGATCTAAGAACTGGTGCTCCATTGCCGCGTAATCCATATCGTCGGAGTCAGAATCCCCGGAATCAGTGTTGTCGCAGATAGTCGGATAAACATCCAAGATGTCGGTGGTGGAAGATGGAGCAGTAACAAGGGTGCCATAAGAGGATGCAGAATTTGAGGATAGCGAAGACGCCGAGGCTGTCGCAGATGTAAAGGACGAATGCACGCTTGGCAGGCGCTCATCTGGTGTGATGGTTGTCAGAAGAGTCTCCCAAGAATCGTCCTCAGGGCTAAAGCTTCGACGTCGATCTCCGAGCCCGTCTATAGCACCTGGACGAAGAGAGATCCGTTGGCTACTGTAATGAGAGCGATCTCGACTGGTCATGCGGCGTAGCGGAGGGAGGCCATCCAAGTCCTGGTCTATTGGGACATCTAAGTTCTGCCGAGGCGCATACTGCCGGAAGGCAGCTTCAGCTGTCTCGGTATATCTATGCGCAGGCGCAAATCGTGGCGTGAAAGATGCGGTTCCTACAGCTGGTGTAGTATTGGATGAAGTTGATCGATTGGACGTATCTCCAGACGTGTGTGGTGGGGTTGGCATGTATGCTGGTGGTGGAGATCGCACTTCAGTGGCAACAGGTTGAGGTGAGGAACCATCAGTGTTCGCAATCGTAGAACCGGATCTGGAGTCTGAGTAGTATGGGAGGCCTTGATCAGTAAAACCAAGATGACGAGAATTGGCGGACGCTTGCGTAGCGACGCGAGTGTGATGGGGATGATGAGGATGGTGATGGTAGTGATGGTGATGTGGGCGCATGCGCCCGCCGGGACGTTCGTAGCTGAGGGCATCCCGAAGAAGCGCTCGTCCGCTCTCGATTCGTCTGCGCTGGCTTGCCTCAGCGTGCGCAAGATTGGCCTCCATCTCTACATCAACAAGCTCATCCTCAACTGCGCGAGGTGAAGGCATAGCCGTGTCCTCACGGCGAATAGCCTCGAGTAGGTAGCTTCGATCAGCATCTCGAGCATTGCCGATGGATTGAGAGTGTGACGAAGCTGGACGATTGCGAATCTGCGGGCTGTACCTAACGGTGCGCTGGCGACGGATGGTGGATCTTGCGGAAGCAGAAGGGTCTGCTTTCGCGGTGATTTTGGACTCGGTAACCTCAGGCTCCACGAACATTCTGGCTCACCCACCATCAGCATCCATTCGTCGCCTGAACTTTATGATAATTGCATAACGAGCATAATGAGGCTGCTAGATACGCGAACGAGCACCGACATACAGACAATCACAACAAACACCGAAGAGCTAAACTTACGGTAAACCCATCTGTCTAATCCGAACCCGCCGCAGTGAACAGGACAGGAAAGGTAGATAGCACACGTTGCGATTGATCTTTCGCAATGGCGTGGGGGGGATTGGGTGATAATTGTGTGAAGCTGGCCCTGGGAGGTGAGGTTTTTGCGACAAACAACATGCAGGGGTGAAGGGGAAAAGATGGCGTCAAGTCGCTTCGCATGGAGCGATTCCTATTCAGATTTAGCGTCCATCACCATTCCAAAACAGCAAAAGCCCACTTTTCCTGCTCATTATTCATCCACCTCGAACACCATGAGGTATCCCACTCTACACCAACAACCACGTTGTCTTGGGGGCCCAAGGCAGTGACTCCCTTGGTCGGCCTCTCAGAGCTTAGTCCAACATAGTCCTAGCAATTTTCGTCTGATTGTGTGCATGCGTCGAGGATGGCGTCGATATTGCTATGATCGAGCTGGGTCTGGGGCGCATTGCCCGCCTCCTGCAGGGAACTCCGCTGTCATGGCGTGCAATACATGTGGCAGGAACCAATGGCAAAGGTTCCGTATGCGCTTATGCTTCCGCAATGCTGAGTGCTGCTAAGATCAAGTGTGGCCGGTTCACCTCTCCGCACTTGATTGATCGGTGGGATTGTATCACAATTGATGAGAAGACTGTTGACAAGTCACTCTTCCGTAAAGTGGAAGCCGAAATGGTAGCCAAAGATAAATTGGAAGATATTAGAGCCTCGGAATTCGAACTGCTAACTGCCACAGCTTTCGAAATCTTTGCAAAGGAAAGGGTAGAAATCGGTGTGGTCGAGGTGGGTATGGGAGGAAGGTTTGATGCTACCAATATTATAAAGGATCCTTTCGTCACGGTTGTCACCAAAGTTGGGCTAGATCATCAGGCGTTTCTGGGGAATACTCTTAGGGACATCGCACACCAGAAGGCAGGCATTATCAAGCACGGTCTGCCTTGTATTGTGGATGGGACGAATACCCCGGAAGTAATCGAGGTGCTGAAAGCCAGCGCGAAACATGTTGGGGCAATGGATCTCATCCGCGTTCCCCAGGATACACGTCAAGAGCACAGCCCGTTGTGGGCTTCTTTACGGAAGGAAAGGTTCGAGAAGCACCAGCAGACCAATATCAACCTTGCCTTTGAAGCCGTCAATCGAGTTGTCGCACAATTGCGGCCTTCTGTGGAGCCACAGCATCTTCTGCATACCCTTCGAGACATGGAGTGGCCCGGTCGTTTGCAAAATCTAAGCATCGCAAACGTTACGGGCCGTGAAGAAAATATTCTACTCGATGGAGCTCACAACGTCCAGTCTGTCGAGGTTCTTCATTCGTACGTGGACCGCAAAATGCGCAAGGAGAGATTGCCAGTAACTTGGATTGTGGCCTTCTCGAAAGGGAAAAATGTACAGCAGATGTTATCTACTATGGTCAGATCACATGACAATGTGATCACCGTCCAGTTCGGCGCTGTCGATGGGATGCCGTGGGTTCAGGCAGCAGGCGCGGATGAGATCTTAGCAGCAGCACGAAGCCTTGGTGTCCAAGGTAAGATTCACAATGTTTCGAACAAGATCGAAACTGCTCTTCGTTTGGCTACCGAAATATCTATGGGTGGTTCTTTGGTGGTTGCTGGAAGCCTTTATTTAGTCTCCGATGTTTTACGCCTACTAAGAAGTTATGCAAAAGACATAAATTGAATATTCCCATAAAAAAGCCACTATAGTATTGAGGGTTCCATGACCGAAAGTACTTTTCGGTGATCAATTGATGGGTCTTTTTAAGGTCTAAATTTTCCAATAAACCGTGCACGTGACTCGAACACTTTTAAGTAGATATCCCAATCAGCCCTACCAATCCGAATCTAGCTTCCCATTATATTGACAAACACTGCGCGTAACGATCTAGCAAGTCAGGCAACAAGAGAGCAAAGGTATGACACGACGTCCAATTGCCTAAGTGAAGGGCCTAACGCTGGAAAGGCCACGAATAGCGTCGATCGTGCTTTGAAAAAGGATACCTATCAGTATTTGGGTTCCTCCGGAAAGTAAGGAGCTTCCGACGCTAGATGGCCCCATTAAAGGCTACACACGAGTCTCGAATCAGTGTTTTGGCCCTGCCATGAATATTGTCACCATTTGGGCAGGATACGAGTCCCAAGGAACCCAACCCATTTAAACGCTATACGACATGGGTTCAAGGACCCCTCAACCTGGGGAGACTGTTGGAGATGCACGTCAAAGCAATGAAACTCATGCACACAACAAATCAGTGCTGAGAGAGGTACAAAATGAAGCACAGGGAATCGCAAGTCCACGGCAATCTAAGAAAGAGGGAAATACCCAATTAGCAGCTCAGGATTCTACGGAGCTCAAAGACTATGTAGGCGCTTTCCATATCTCCGAAAAAGAGTCAATTCCTCCCGGTCTGACATGGAGCTAGCAACTTGGAGATTGCCTTGGGAAAGGCGCCTTCGGCTCGGTTTACAGAGCACTAAACATGGGCACAGGGGAAACTGTCGCTGTCAAACAAGTCAAGCTTGCGGACCTGCCGAAGAGTGAATTGAGAGTCATCACTGTAAGAGATGTTGATCTGGCAGACGAGAAGATATGGGTACTAAGTGTATCATTGTTCAGCTCGAAATCGACCTACTCAAGAATTTGGACGTATGTCATGATTTAAAAGTCTTGAAAGTGTGTCTATGCTGAATAGTTCCAGCATCCAAATATTGTCAAGTACCGTGGCTTTGTTAAATCGGCAGAGTCACTCAATATTATCTTAGAGTACGTTAATCTTAAGGGTTTGCATCCCCGTTATCGTGGCTAACAATGATCAGGTATTGCGAGAATGGGTCCTTGCACTCGATTTCGAAGAATTTTGGCAAATTCCCCGAAAATCTGGTTGGCCTTTACATGTCACAAGTGCTACATGGACTGCTCTACCTCCACGAGCAGGGTGTCATACATAGGGATATAAAAGGTGCTAATATACTCACGACTAAGCAAGGGCTTGTCAAGCTCGCCGATTTCGGTGTTGCGACTCGAACAACGACGCTTCACGAGTCCAGTGTTGTAGGAACTCCGTATTGGATGGCTCCTGAAGTAATCGAGTTGTCTGGTGCTACTACAGCATCCGATATCTGGAGCTTGGGTTGTACGGTAATTGAACTTTTGGATGGCAGACCTCCATACCATAAGTTACAGCCTATGCATGCCCTTTTCCGAATCGTGAATGATGACCATCCACCGCTTCCAGAGGGAGCCTCTCCGGTACGTCTTCGCCAGGTGCAGAGGTGATCGAAGGAAGCTGATTTGTCTTCAGATAGTTCGAGACTTCTTAATGCAATGCTTTCAGAAAGATCCCAACCTGAGAGTTTCCGCACGTAAGCTGTTGAAACATCCGTGGATTGTCAACGCCCGGAGATCAGATTCCGTGGTGCCAAAGAAGCCCACAGAGTACAACGAGGCAGTCAAAAGCGTACAACAGTGGAATGAGGCTCTGAAATCGCCAAATGCAGGGTCTTTGCGAAGAATATCACGGCCATTATCCTCCAGCCCAGTTCCGGGACGGCGTGATAATACCCCTGTGCTTGCCACCCCTGCCAGGAGCTCTCTAAATCTAGCAAAGCCTCGTATCCAAACCGAGCAATTTAGATCTCCCGAGAGTACGGCCGACGACAACTGGGACGATGATTTCGCTTCAGCCATATCGCCCAGCGCGCTACAGTTGCCTCATCTGAGACCTCAAGACAATTTCGGTGGCTTATTATCGTCAGAAAAGCTCAAGGCTTACGCATCTTTTAAGACTGTGACTGAGGAGACCAATTGGGATGATAATTTTGAGGGAGATCTCACTGTCAAAGGTTCCTTGCAGTTGACGGATTCCGACCCTTTACAAACGATTCGACCATACTATCCGTTACGTGCAAATACATGTCAAATCAAACACAGCGCACGCACCAAGTCCCCGGATCCTAAGCCGGTGCGAGCGAAAGGTCGCCGAAACCTAACTCCACCAACCTTGCATCAGAAAAAGTCACCTTCCAAGTCATCGCGGGTATTACCGCCAGCTAAATCCTACGAAGAGGACTCGGCAGAAGACTATTCGGATTTGGTGTTTGAGCATGATTCAGCATTTGATGGGAAGCTGTTCCTACAGAAGGTAGGCCTTGCTGGTATTATAAATTTTTGGTATTACAGCTCATTGTAACCTAGAAGAACGATTCCTTATCACCAAGGCTCTTCCACCCTTCTGATCTAAAAAGCGCGGCACAGCCAATGCAACCGTCGAAAGCCGGGGGTAGCTTGCGGCGCCAGCCAATTCAATCAAGACAGCCTTTGATGCGAAGAACAAGATCATCGGTCGAGATCCAGAGATATGCAGAGGATGAGCATGACGAAGATTTCTCAGACATCTTTGGGAAAGCGAATGCTATTCTTGACAAGCCTGAAAGTGAACAAGGATCTGATAGCGGTACCCTCATGCTGAACTCGAAGCTGTCGAACAATTCATGGCTGGGTGACGAGGACGACGATGATGATCCTTTCGCCCAATTAGAGGAAGGATTTGATGAAATGGACCTTGACGCTAACGTTGCTCGCGACAAATACGCGAGATTATGTACGCAGGTTGAAGGTCTGGTTGGCTCGCTCAAGATTTCCCAAGAAGACGACATGCTTGCGGATCTTTCCGAGCAGCTGCTCGATGTTCTATCTGATCTACCTGAGACCAAGAGCGTCATTATTAGCGCCCATGGCATGCTTCCCATCTTGGAAATTCTCGAAACATGTCGGCATCGGGACGTTATCTATCATCTTCTCAAAATCGTTAACATGATAATCTTCAACGATGTCGATGTTCAAGAGAATCTTTGCTTCGTGGGAGGCATACCAATAATCACAAAATTTGCCTCTAAAAAGTACTCGAGTGAAATACGTCTGGAAGCAGCAGCTTTCGTTCGCCAAATGTTTCAGACATCGACCTTGACCTTACAGATGTTTGTCAGCGCAGGTGGCCTGAAGGTTCTTGTCGAGTTTCTTGAAGAAGACTACGAAGAGGAGCGTGATCTTGTCCTAATTGGAGTGAATGGTGTCTGGAGTGTGTTTGAGTTGCAGGGCCCGACACCAAAGAATGACTTCTGTCGTATCCTTTCTCGGAACTCTGTACTTGATCCTCTGTCATTGGTCTTAAGTAGAGTTCTCGACGAAGAAGGGGAGTTGGCAGAGCTGTGCGAAGGCCGAATTGCGAATATTTTTTTTCTGTTCTCGCAGGCCGAGAACCATGTCAAGGAGCTCGTTGCAGATCGGACGGTACTGCATCGTAAGTAATACCCGCCTCGCTTTGATCAATCCAGCGCTGACCTTCTGACAGGTGTTCTCAAAGAATTGAAGCGAATGTCACCAAATCACCAGATCACCATGTTGAAATTCATCAAGAACCTCTCCATGCTCTCCACCACACTCGACTCACTACAGAATTCGAACGCGATTGATGTGCTCACGGAATTGCTTCGCAATAGCTCCAAAGAACCTCACTTCAGAGAGATATCAAATCAAGTTTTGAATACAATTTACAATCTGTGCCGTTTGAATAAGTCTAGGCAGGAAGACGCGGCCCTTAATGGTATCATTCCAGTACTACAACGCATTATTAAGACCGAAAGACCATTGAAGGAATTCGCTCTCCCGATCCTGTGCGATATGGCCCATTCGGGTAAGGTTGGACGACGCGAATTATGGCGGAATAAAGGACTCCAATTCTACATCTCCCTTCTTTCGGATCCCTATTGGCAGGTGACAGCTTTAGACGCAATTTTCATCTGGTTCGTATAATAATTGACACTGCAGACGATGGGTTGCTTACTTTTATAGGCTCCAAGAAGAAACGGCTAAAGTAGAGGAGCATCTGCTCGACGGGTCGTTCACCAAAGCTATCATTAGGTGCTTCACCACTTCTAAAGCTAACGCGTTTGAGAATTTGCTCGAACCCTTGCAGAAACTCCTACGCTTAAGCCCACCTATAGCGCTGAGCTTGGCCCATCCGGACTTTTTCTCACGTATACTGCAGAAACTGCAGTCCAGTAAAGCTGTCGTTCGTCTTAACCTCCTACGCATAGTGCGTAGCATATGTGACGCCAGTGACGAGCAAGGAGGCCTTATCAATCGATACGGCCTTGTTGACACGATTCAGCGGCTTGCGGAAGTTGACGGGGCTGTTCTGGTCCGGAATATGGCTGGGGAACTAGTCAAATCCAGCGAGAGCAATGATAAATTGGGAATGAGTGGTGGCAAGCGCAGACCAGGACGACGCTCAAGCTCATCAACCACGCCGCCAAGTTCATCAGCAAGCCGGTCAATGCCTCCGACGCCAACGGGTCACAGATCGATGCACTCAACTGCTTACTTCCTTGATCGAGAGATTAGGCAGAAGAGTAGTATCAATGGACCGATTGCGTTCAGACCCGCGAGCAGAGATGGAAGTAGCATGACGAGCATGATCAATGGATCTGGAGCGGCTGCAAAGAGCCGACTCCCACGAACGACGTCGACACGACCAGCCAGGCAGTCGATGCAGTCGTTACCGAAGAAAGACGAGAATATAATGCCGGCACTTCCGAGGCAAGAGGCAAGTCCAATGCCGGCACCAAACTCTCGACGACGGAGGCAAGTCAGCAGTGAAGGGTGATGACCATGAGTAAAACGGAGAATCTAGGTCATGTGTAATGGTGTACGGATTGCATGGTGAAACGTAAGCATATTGAACGGTGTTTGCGTGGGAACAGGAAATAGCAATGGCTGGGAGTTATGGTGCAGCCTCTTCAGACTTTCTAGCACTGTGCATGTCAAAGCTGGAGAGCAAACGCTCATTAACGAGTCCACTTTCTGAACTAGGTATTGCTTCCAAAGACGAGTATAGATTTTTACTACGTTTACTAGAGAGCATCATGGTCCATGCCCTCGTAGTACCCAAATCAAAAGGCTCAAAGCCGGAAACATGCATCGGGGACTGGGAGGGCTTGCAATGCTTGGAAGATATTGAATGATTATGATTGGAACATGCTCCAACTGTACTACTATACTTAGCTATGCCCTTTATACAAAGAGTGAGATTGTAAGATTTGACACTTCACTTCTGCTCATGATCCCGAGATCTGGTGCCTCGGCCAATGGAGTCTTCAACTTCCGTCGTGCCTTGGTTTTTGGGAGCATTTAAAATTACCACACTAAACCGCCCACCGTAATTTGCGGGATGCTGTCATTATTACTTACTAACGCCCTAGTCGTACTTGTTCAGTGTCGACCATCTCGCCAAGCAAAACCCAGTTCTAGCGTCAAAATCCACAAAAGCCCAACATCATCTTCTTCCTCTCG
>JAABUO010010807.1_pt1 | contig 10072 bp, 13 predicted proteins | sample 5559291 | NCBI WGS metagenome assembly JAABUO01 (sample SAMN10711878, study PRJNA513372) | rock metagenome | isolation source: Antarctica rocks | place: Antarctica: Victoria Land, Finger Mt sud
GCCCCTCTCAGCCTGCTAGCTCCCCTGCCTTTCGGGCCAGCCCCTCTCAGCCTGCTAGCGCCCCTGCTTCTGGGACAAGCGCCTCTCAGCATGCCAGCACCCCTGCCTTTGGGGCCAACCCCTCTCAGCCTGCTAGCGCCCCTGCTTCTGGGACAAGCGCCTCTCAGCCTGCTAGCACCCCTGCCTTTGGGGCCAGCCCCTCTCAGCCTGCCAGCGGCCCTGCCTCGGGGACCAGCGCGTGTCAGCCTGCTAGCGGTTCTGCCTCTGATGCCAGCCCCTCTGGTCCTGCTAGCAGCCCTGCACCTAAGCCAAGTCCCTCTGGCTCAGCTACTGCATCTGCACCAAGTGCCAGCCCGTTTGGTACCAGCCAAGCGCCCCCATTCAAGTTTAACGGTGTGTCCGCGCACAAGCCTGCTAACAAATCTACATCTAGCGCCAGCCCCACTGGTCCTTGTAGGAACGCAGAGCATAGTCAGCATCCTTTGCCGGCAAAGCCACTTGCCAACATGTTTACGCAAACTCTGCCCCATGCTGCGCCCCGCTTGTCATTCTTGGCAACAGCTGGCTCATACGCACGCAAATGTCAAGAGTACATGGCTGAGGAATTTGCGCAAACCCTTGACACTTTTCAATGGCTCAAGACAGAGTCTCAGGCAGCCCAGGCACAAACTGGTATTGCTGTCTCCCTTGTAGATTGACTCTGCACTACTCAGTTTGTTGTCACTGCTAATACATAAGCGTTGCATCATTAGAAACACAGGCTATGCATAGACGGTGATCACCGGTGCATGAGGTGACAGTGCAGCCCTGTCCCCATCTGTTTCTGGGGTTGATGTCATTTTGCTGTTTGATGCTCAAAGCACACTGACTGTCCTGTGATGTGTAACATGCAGGTTGAGCTGCATATTGTGTCAATGTGGCACAGCCCCTGTCATGTCAGATGATCAATTACTGATGTCATCTCTCATGCAATGCAGGTGTTGCCATTGTGGACACAACGCAGTTTGAGGCTGCGGTGCGACAAGCAGTGTTTGGTTCAGCAGGCAAGTTTTGCATGATTGCCTTTGCGCCATCATCAAAGCAGGCATCTGACAGCATGAATGCTTGCAGAGTTTGAGGATTGGCACTCAGATCTCAAGTGGATGCAGCAAACCTTCGTTTGGCCACCAGGCCTGAAAACACAGTGTGGAGCTGAACCCATTCTGAGCAACTATTGCATCTTGTTGCAGCCTCACCACATCACCAGCTACTGCCAGCAGTTCATGGTGCAGTCTGATCAAAGAATTTCCCAGCTTGATATTGCACGCCAACAGAGGCTATTGACAGCAGTGTCTCGGATCAGCATGCATCAGCGTATGCAGATTGTCTTCATGGGCTATAGAGGAAGATTTGCTGAGGTTGGGGTATGCACACGAGGTGAGTCAACCACGCTGACCTGTTAGAATCAAAATCTGGTGATGGTGTCTATTGACATCGCTACTGAACTTAGTTGTGCGTGTGTTGTGGGATGTAGTTAGACGATGCAGCTTGATGCAGATGCTGTGCCATGCTTGCAGATGACATTGCTTTCATGGAGATGAGTGACCTTGACTCACTCAACTTGCCAAAACTAGCTCAGGACACGGTGACAACCTACGTTGAACAGAGGCTGTGCAGACCTCCGCTTGTGCTTGATCTCACAAGCACAGTGACAGATCTGACAATTTCAACCAAGGTGACCTGCCAAGGACTCTGGTTTTTGCTAACGTCTTGTTTTTGCTAAAGTGGCTCAGCTGGTCGGATGCACTGTCCGTGGTATGATGTGCTTACAGATACTGCTCAACAAGTTTAATCTCGGCTGCTGCCTCCCTCTGTTTGCGGAGGAACAGCTTAACACCATTCAGGTGATTACCACACTATGTTGATGGGAATGAGCTCACATCTGCAGCATCTGCTTACATCACAGTCTATTGTGGCATCAATAAAGTGCAATGCTGAAGCAACGTGCAAAAGTTTGTCTGCAATCCAGTGTGCACCAGCATGCAGCATATGTTCCATGTCCTTGCTTGTTGCGTTTGTGCAGTCAGTTTGCATACAACAACCTCACCTTGCCCTTTCACCAATTGACATGTACTGCTCCCCCTACCCCCCACCCATCCCCCCCAATCCCCCAAGTCATGATCAGTGTTCGTAGGCGCTAAAGATCGATGGCATGTAATCTTCTTCCTAATGAAGGTCATGCTGATGCAGGATCTGCTCATGGTTCCAAGCACCCAGGTGAATGCATGGGAGGAGAGGTTTGCTGTGAAGCTTGCTTTCCGAAAACTGAGCTTACTAATGACCTCAGTACGCTGCAATGTGTGGTGGCAACACCTGAAGGCAAACGGTTGGCTGCCAGACAACTGTGGTGTCACAGAATTGGTCTTGTATGATATTGACACCATCTGGCATCATATCATTGATTCCGAGCTGAGTTCCCTGTACTGCGCTCGCCCGCTGCCATCTGTGTCAGCCTTCAACAAGCAGGCCAAAAAAGCCATTGGAGATGTGACTGAGGAGCAGAAGTTGCATCACATCTGGTATCAGTACCAGGGTGTCCTGGGCAGAGGCTTTGGCTTGCAGAAAGCAGGTAATCTCCAGCAACAGCACTGTAGGAGTGGATTTGATGAGCATGCAAGACAGGATAGGATGCCACACAAGCATTATGCCACACTGCGATTTTGCTCAATTACAGTTTATGACCAAACCCTGCTGTGTTGTGCATCATCATACCAAGGGTGCTGTTGTCCTGACAGCAAGCATTACACGCTTCTTGCCTTGACAGAGTGACACCTCCTGTGAAGAAGCAGCCATCAGTTTTGTGACTAACGCCTGAGCAGACATGCCTGTTGACATTGGCATCACAACTGCAGCAAAAGCAGAGACACACTCTGCTCAACCATGTGGTGCTTACCTCTGCATTGACATGCAGAGGACCTGCTGAGGTTGCATGATGGAGACTTTGATGAGTTTTGCACTATCTTCGGAGGGCCCAACAACATCTTCGGACGGCCCAACAACATCTTCGAAGGGTCAAGCAACATCTTCACATCAGCAGTCATTGCATGTTGTCGCAAGATCTGCAACTCGAGGCCTGTATCAAGCTGGCAGGTTGGACCAACAATGGCAGAGGTCAAGGAGCAGCAAACAAGTGGGCTGGGAACTCTCATAGTATGATCTCACTTCCACCCATTTTTGCTGTACTCTTGGCATGCAGCTTGACATGCATGGTCCTTGCCATTTTGTTGCAGCTTTGAAACTGCTAATCTTTTTTGCAGGGCTGGCTGTTGCACAAGGATATTCAGCTTGCAGCATACTTCCCCTTCTTTAGAGAAGCTGGCATAGACAAGATTGAGGTCAGGCACACCCATTTCTGGCACCCAATGGCGGTTTCGCATGCAAGCAGAGCTGCAACGTCGTGCAAACACTACATTGGGCCTTTCATTAGCAAGTCAGTGACAACACCTTTCCTTTGTCTGCCTTTTGTACTGCTGAAGCCCAAGCCAGCTTGAGGCTACCCTACTGCATCGCATTCCTGCAATCAACGCTTCTAGAATAGTTGTACATGCCAGAGCATTGATTGCTCTGTGGGCAGGTCAGATCCTGATTCATGCATCTCTGCTGATAGCTCAGCATTTCTGGTGTTGTGGCAGGATGTTGCTGATCTCAGTATCGATGCTGTGCAAGGCTACATGCTGCCATGGGACGTGCGCCGACTAGCTGCTGCCCTTTCCAATGTTTTGTCTCCAGAGCAGAGCTCATATGGCTCCTTTGAACCCTCCCTATTCTGTACAGCCAGATTCATACAGCTCCTCCCCAATGGTCAGCAGCTTTCATTTTGCAGTTTCTCGCGTTGTCTTCTGCATTGGGGTCTGCATCTCACAACAGTTTAGTAGTGTCACAGCCCTGTGTGATGAAGCAAACTATAGAAGTCTGAGAGAGCATTTTGACTTCCTGAGATCTATCATGCATAGGAAACAGGTGTGGGCATGGGCAAGCATCATAGTTCCACATTCACTTCTGGATCGTTTGCCCGTCGAACAGATGCCCAGCACTGAGCGTGTTGAGCAGTTTGCATGGGGTTTTACGGTATGCCCTTTCGCATCCTGTCTTGTGAAATCAAACAAAAAATGTGTGTCCTATGTGCAGATGCTAAGTGGCTTCAGACAGAGTTCTTCAAGCGCTATGCCACAGAGCTGGCACACCCAGGGATACAGCTGACTGTCCCTGCAGACACCCTGTTCCTGACGCCGCTAATGCTGGACAAAGTTAACTGGGCGTCTCAGCGCAGCTGTGGACCCGCATGGCAACAGGCTGTGACTGCTGCTTTGACGCCTGAAGATGAACCTGGGTATTCGCTATGCAGCTCTCAAGCACCGCTTCCCCCAGATTTTGGCCGCTGCTGAAGTGAAACAAGCTGGTAAGCCACAGCCAGCCCATGCAAGTGACAAATGTATGCACAGTGCGCTGTCCTCTGCTTTTGTTATCAGAGCTTGTGTGCAACACAACTGCCACGTGTCCTCTGGAACTCAGATGTGTTGAGCGCTGACTGATGGGTACGATGGTAGGGTTTGTTACTGAAGCAAGCTCTGTGGAATGTCAACGCTTTTGTAACGCACAGTTGCACCAGAGACTGTGACTGTGCCTGTGTAAGATGCATTTTATGCGTTCATCAAATCTTGACATGGAAACAGCATCAAAGCATGTGTCTGTTTATGCAGATGATCTCAAGTGGCTGGAGCAGGACACACTTATTGGCGTCTTGAGGCTATTGCCTAGGCACGTGATGTGCTGGCTGTCTTCCTTTGTGCACGACAAGCCCGCGCAAGCATGGAAGCCATTCCACCCCAACTTGACGCAAACAACAGCAGCGCAGCTACAGGCCTGGGAGGCGCATGCAGCAGTCAAGTTACCATTGTGTCTTGGAGTTAGATCTGTTGCAGAATTGGAGCATGTAGACGCAAGACTGGATCTGACACTGACGCGTCCAGTGGAGCTTGCAAAGCTGAGATGGGCTTTGCGTGGCTACCAGGCACAGCTGCAGCGTGAGAAGCACGGAGAGGCATCTGCACAGCACGCCGCTGCTGCTGCTCAAGCTGAGTTTAGAAGGCAAGCAGTTCGAGGTGAACGGGCTGCGGCAAAACGCATTGTGCAGAAAGCCTACAGGCAATGCAAGGCAGGCCATGATGTACATACCTTTGTGCAACAGCTGTGCTCATACTACCCAATGCTCAATGTAGACAAGCTTGGGGACAAGCCCTCCAGTGACAGAGACAGCGCTGAATGGAAGAGCAGCATGAGAATCATCATTGGAAATGCCATCAAGCAGGTGCATCCTGACAAGGCTGCTGTAGGCTCTACACCCAGACAAGAGGCATATGCACTGGAGATGCTTGATGTGCTACTTCAGTGGAAGAGTGTTTATGCTTAAGGCACTGGTATGTATGCACCAGTTTCATACCATAGGCAGCATGCCCTCCTCCAAATTTTGACGGTGAACAATGCTTAAAATATTGCAGCAACGGTTACCACACAAGTATGTATGAGCTGTTACAAGACTTTGAGCCTGATGGAGTGCTGAACAGTCTGTGCAATCGATTTGATGTGATTGAGAATGTTTTGTATTCTGCTTGATGCTCGGATGCACCGTTATGGTCTGAGCTGACATTGCCTGCAGACTCAACAATGTGTGCAGTGTCATTTGCATCAGTAGTTGTAAGCATGAGATGCAATCTCCATAGCTGCTGCACACAAAAATGCCCTTTGAAAGCATGCACACTTTGGTTTTGCACCATATACCTACCACACTACCAAGAGCAGCTGATATATTTTAGTCATTGCCAAAACGAGCCTGGTACCGTCAGGCCTAGAAAGAATAATAATAATTAAAACGCTTTCCAGCTCATGATGAGCTAGGTACGTGCAGGACAAGTCTTGTCTCTCCAGAGCAGCCTCTCTTGTACATCCCTGTAAGGCCTACCAATTCGACAGTTTTGACAATCACGTAATGCAACATCATTGAAACTAGACCTAGGGCGGCCAGGTGGGCGAAGCCCCTTGACCTCACCAAACAAAAGCTTCTTAGGCAATACATCGTTAGGCATCCCGGAAACATGACCTAGCCACCTGAGTCGTTTGCCTTGCAGCTGAGACTCCACAGATAGGGTGTTGCACCTATTCAGTGCACTTTTGACGGCAGCTGTAAGTACCTAGCACAAGTCAACATTTAATGCCTTTCAAACATGATGTCATGTCCGACTATGAATTTTAACGCCATTCGCCTGTGATCAAGAACAAATCTTGATTCTGCGCCACGTTGGTACCCTAAGGAGAACCTCGTTTCAGTAAAGACCACCATAGCACTTGCAGGCTGACAATGCACTTACAAGGTAGTGGCTACACCAACAGCAGCAAGCAAGCAATTGCAGACAACATTTAGAAAAAGCCTTGTGCCTTTAAACATTTGGCACGAACTGTATCTCTACACTTCAAGGGCTGTGCTTGCTACAAACAAAGGCACACCTGCTAGGTCCATGTTTGCCTTCATGGTTTGGGGAGCGTGATTCCTCAGCTGCTGATGTTATGCTGCAGGATGCACTTGTTCAGCAAACTTTTGTAGCCAATCCGGAATTGCAGAGCAAGCTTCCGCCTGTATGTGGCGGAGTCTGTCTGCTGAAGTTGTGCAAGGGCTGTCTCATCATCACCAAGACTCGTTGGTTTTGACTTACTGATATCCTGACACAGGCTTGACAGCACCTGCAAAGGCAGCATACGAGCGTATTCAAACCTGATACAGCCTGATACACAGTATGGCAATGGGTGTTGCCATACTGGCAGCTGATGACTTGCCTTTCCATGCTGTTTGCAAAAGGGTCATGAGCATGCACAAGTATGTCATGAGCAGACAGTGTGGCAGACATGGCTGCAAAACATGCAGTGTAGCCCCTTGTCTGCTCAGCTTAGCAACGCAGCACCAATTTACTCCTTGTCATGTGTCATGAAATCAGCAGTGATGCTTGTCTCTGACACGCCGCCAAGCTTGCCAAGCTCAGACATTGCACAGATGTGATCCCTCTCATGTTACTGCCGTGTCAGCTCCACATCACATACAACTCAAGCTCAAGCAAGCAAGAGAAAAGAAAACAAAGTTTACGCTTTTCAGCAATCATATCGGCAGCCTCCTAAGGCGGCAGCCCAGAGCTATGACCATAGGCCATAGCCCAAAGGGAAAGGAACCTAAACCTCAAGCAACCAAAAGGACAAGCTCTGATCTTAAGGCACCACAAGGCACCTGATCAACTCTGGTCTCTGTGGCATCAGACTGCATCTCCTTGAAGACATACCCAAACGTGGGCAGCTGCCGATACTGCACCACCTCTGTGACCCATCGCTTTGGCTGCAAAGACTTGGCGGCTCTGCTCTCTTCCTCACTGGCAAGCAGGTATCGCAGCGCTGTCACAGTCTCTGTTGACCAGCCTTCACTGGTCAGCTTTGCCTGCACACAGCAAACATTGCCTTCAGCCTGCAGGAAGCTGTGACTTTTAATGGGGTAGGGCCTTAGCCTTGGCAGGAATGTAAATTTATGCCGGCAACCACCGGGGTATGCCAAGTACACAAGGCCAATCACGGCTGAATTGAAAGCTGTGAACTGTATTTTGCAACCACTTGTTCTTGGTCTCGAAAAACATCAAACAGCTGCGTGCAATCGCTTGCCTGTTTTGTCTGAACAAAATGTGGTTGGAGTCGGTCTTGTTGCCACAGCACAAGCGCAGAAGCACTTTATCAGTGACTGTGCTGCTTCACTGAACAGAGATCATCTGGCGAAGCCAGCAACAGTGTCCTACATCATTCTCCAAAAACAGCAATACTGATGCAGTTTGCTCTTGTGCATGGGCAAGGTTTGTGAGTACCTGTGAGAGTGCAGTTTTCAAAGCTGGACTGGCATGCACATCTTGCAGCTGCTCCTCATTTGGCTGATCAACCACGTTCTCCTCAATGAAGCTCAGGATGTCAGCTTTATATTCGTCATGGGCATTGTCCACGTCTACAAAGCCATAGTGCTGAAGCAAAACCTCATTTGATGCTGTAGCATAAGCTGCGGTGACCTGCAAAATCAGCCAAGCGCTTTCAGAAGATGCTTTGTAAGATGGTCTACAATAGGCGATTGGCAATGTTGTGCTTCAATATTTGGCAACACATCTCATTTTCCTTTAATACAAGTCTTGACTGGTGAATTCTGGTTTTGCAACAGCTGTAAACAGTTCAGCCCTAGGCCCACACAACTGAGGTTGAACCAGGCTTTTGCTGACCTATTATTCTTGAAGTCAGCTTGCAAGAATGCCAAAGCAACAAAAGCCTAGCTCAACCTCAACTGTGTGAGAGTGAGGCCAATCTTTGCACAGCCAATGCAAAGGCATCCCTGTACAGCCATGACATTCTGCCCAAAGAGATTTGCAGGACTGACAGGCCACTGTCATTGCAGCAACACCCTGATATGCATTATCATGACCTAGCTGGCAGTATACCACATGCGTGTGTTGCCAGCCCAAGAGTTTAGGACAGTCATAACAGGCACTTGTCATATGAGCAAAGCCGCAGGGATGCTGTGTGCATCACCTCCTCTGCATATGTCATGCTGAGTCCAGAAATTGACTTTAGAAAGCAATGCAGGGATACAAGAAAGAACACTTTCAATAGAAACAAAGCAAGATCTTGCGGCATCACTGCATCTAAGCAGCACTGCTTCTGCTCAGGTGCCACACAGGCCAGGACTGCACTAAGCCAATAGGCAGTGCGCAAGCCACATCAGAGCATGTGCTGCACATGCTTCTTTGATCACAGCTCATGCACGAGCGTACAGCTACAATGGCTTGTTCACATGACAACAGCTTGTGAACAAAGAGTCATATGCACGCACGGCTTCAGACAGGACAAACCTCTTGGAAGGCTTGTGCTCCGTCTGGTCCAATGATTGCTTCCACAGTAGTTCCTCCACCTCCAGGCTGCAAATGGCCCTGCACACATATTCAGGGCGGCTGAACGCAGATTCTTACCAGAGCCAGCCCAGCCTGACTCTTGTCAGTACATCAAGCCTCAGCCTCAGATAAAGCGCATGCTGGTAATGAAGTCGTGCATGTGAAGTGTAGGGCAGAGAGTAAAAACCTTGCGTTGGCACCTTGCTAAGCCACTGGCAGGGGCAGCAACAAGATAACACCATGGAGTAGTGATCAGTTGTTGCATTGTGAGACACCTACGTTAAAGGAGCGAACAGCTTCCATAGTTGCAAGTATACCGTCTGACGTGCACGCTTAACCCATCATTGGTCTACCAGTAGACCATCGTGAGTCCACCATGAGTCCACCAGTGGCAACATAACCGTAGCAACAGCTGTTGTGCAACACACAGTTGCAGCAGCATGCACATTTGTTATGTGCAAAGCAGAAACGCTATCCAAAATGCGCATTGCAAAGATAGTTGTATCATCCAGGGACTGACGGTTATTGCATTTGCAGTAGATGTCAATAAATATGATCTGAAATAGCTCGAAAGACAGAAAGCTCACCAGACTGGATGAGTTGTGGTTGATGGAATCTATGACTGGGAGCAAGGCTAAGTCCATGTTGCCTACATGTTGTGTCCCAAACAATATGGCTCCTATGCACATGAAGGTTACTGACCGGGCAATGGAGATAATCTGCATTGACACAAGGCCAGTCAAATGATAATGATAGCCATCCAGTAGTGCATGTTCTGGTCTGGCTGATAGCATTGTTTGACCGGCATGTGACATGAACACACAGTCATAGATCAGAACTACTGCAAATCTCAAGTCTGTATAATGTACACGGGGATACAGAGCAGGTCCTGCTAGAATCGCATTTCCTTAAATTGCATGGACGTAGTACATATTTGCAGAGAAAAGCTAGCTTGCCCGCTTGGTGGCTTGCCATTGACTGAAGAAGGGGATCCTCAACACTACATTGGCCATGAACGCTGCAATGCCAATGCTCTTTGGGCTCAGCCAGCCTGCAAAATCACAGGGCAAGCATGGCAT